>Ga0209500_10001932_pt1 | contig 15185 bp, 8 predicted proteins | sample S_140212_EF_Meta_FD_187323 | JGI IMG/M metagenome (GOLD analysis project Ga0209500, IMG submission 187323) | Freshwater microbial communities from Lake Simoncouche, Canada to study carbon cycling - S_140212_EF_MetaG (SPAdes) (version 2) | ecosystem: Environmental > Aquatic > Freshwater > Lake ... | reverse complement strand
AAATACTGTATACCGGCGGATTAGGATAACAAATGTCAAGAATTTTAAAAGTTAACAACAGTAATTACCGATTACAAGTGCAAGGCGGCGGCACAATCACACTAGATGTGGGTGCAGTATCCAGCGGCGGCACGGTTGTTATTACTGGAAATCTTGATGTTAAAGGTGTACAAACTGTAATTGAAAGTACAACCACCACAGTTGCAGATAATATTATTGAATTGAATGTTGGATCAACTGGTTCAGGAATAAGCAGTGTGTTTAATTATCAAGCTGGTGTTCAAATAACACGAGGCGACAATGTTTCTTATCCTGCGGCACAAGTATTATATAACGAACAAGTTGGTTGGATTGACAACACCAATGGCAGTGGTTCAGTAACAACTGCTGGCGGATTTTTACTCACAACCACTAACAGCACAATACAAGGTGTTAAAACTAGTAAAATTGCCAGCCGTGGCGGCAACGGTGTTGCAAATGATTTAGTATTCGATTTACAAGGCGGGACTACTGCATTACGTGTTAGCAATTATAACACAACTGGTTCGAATAGTTATATTAATAGTGTAGTGTTGCCAGATCATATTCCTACTTTTGGAACGGTGCAATTATTCTGTGCAAGCAACTATGTTCCAGGTTCTGGAACGCAAGGACAAGCATTAGTTTCTCAAATATTATATCCTGTATCAGGCACAGCGACTGCTAGAATCACAGCAACAACTAATACATTAACATATTTTGTGGGCACAACAACGTTGGCGGTAAGCACTCCTACAGGAACTGCAAATGCTGGTTATGTTTCAGCTAACAACATTGAAATTGGTGCAAACAGTGCTCCAAATACAATAACAACTTTGCCAGGTGGCGACGCAAGACATGTTACAACTGCTAGTGATAATTTAATTCTATCAGCTACCACAGGCCTAGTTGAAGTAGGCGCAGTATTACAGTTAAACGATCAAACAGCACCAGCTTATGCAGCAAGTAAGACAAAATTATATTCCAGTGCTACAATTGGCCCAGGAAGAACAGGAGTGTATGTAACTAACAGTACAGTACAAACTCCAGACGAATTAATAAGTAGAAACCGAGCAGTACTGCTAAGTATTTTACTATAAGGATAGAACATGGCAATTTCAAATTTAGCAATTCCAATTACAACTCCAGTAGCAATAACATTGCCAACTGTGTCTGCACCAAGTCTTGGTAACGCAGTAACTTCAATTATCATTTGTAATTACCATGCAAGCACAACAGCCACAGTTACAGTTTATTGCGGAACAGCATACTCTAATACCACAATGATTATTAGTGCGTTATCAGTTCCTCCAGGAGAAACTGTAAGTTTAGATCAAGAAAAATTAGTATTAGGCACTAGCGATAACTTGTATTTTGTAGCAAGTGTTGCCAGTGTACTATCAGTAACAGTAAGCACACTACCAGTATAATGAGATACCTAAAACGTCAAACTATTAATCGTCGTATTGCTAACGACCCGGCATTATATGTTGATTACAAAAATGCCAACGTTATCATGGGCGTTACAGACAGTCTAACAGTTCCAAAAGGAACAACAGCACAGCAACCTGGTAATGTTTCAAATACAGTGACCCTAACTCCAGTTAACGGAATGATGCGCTACAATAGCACAACTAACGAGTTTGAAGGTTATCAAAACGGAACTTGGAGAAGTTTTAGATTCAAGGAAGCTAATCAGATTACTCAACAAAATCTTGGAGCAGGCGACAGTTCACAAATTTACTTTGGGCCATTGAGTCCAATTTCTCCAACGGTGTCTGCTAGCGGCGCAACCTGGGGCGGCCAAAATATTCTAGTTGTAGTTGAAAACGTGCTGCAATTAAACGCAATTAACTATACAGTTATACAAGGCACAAGCGGATCTCCGTTTACTATTGGCGATGCAGCTGATGTTGGAACACTCAGCGTAGCCGGATCAACAAGTTCAAAAACTTTATATTTTAATACTAGTTTAGATATAAGCACAGCCAGTTGGTCCGGTAACGTAGCAACTTTAACAGTATCTAATACCAGCTCATCGGGTCAGCCTTTTGCCATAGGTGCCACAATTACGGTAACAGGTATAAGTCCTAGTGGTTACAACGGAATTTATACAGTCACAGGTGGCAGTGCTACCACAGTAACTTACGCATTAGTATCTAACCCTGGCACATTCCAATATGCCGGAACTGTTACTGCTAGCGGAGCAACTTCAGCAATATTTCCTTCATTATCAAATATTGTAGGTGCAAACGTCAGCGGTACAGGCATTGCAGGCGGCAGTACTGTAGCAAGTTATACTATGGATCCAACTACCGATTCGTTAACAAGCATCACAATGAATAATTTTCCAAGTGCAACTATTGCAGTTAACTCAGTAAGCATTACAATTGGAGCAGGCAGTAAAGTAGTCAACGATAACAGTTATTATTTAAAATTTACTGAACCAGTTCCTTACGGAAAAGTAGTCACAGCACTCATCGGCTTTGACCAATAATTCACAGCTAGGAGCGCACTATGGGGCGAGAACTTGGTAGAATAAGCGGCCCGTTACTAGCAGATAATTTAAAACGTAACGGTACTAATCTCGCCTTTGAGTCGAGACTTCTGTACTTAAATGTAACAGGAACTCGAATTGGTGTCAACACCTTAGCGCCAGCCTATGAGTTAGATGTTAACAATTCTTTTAGAACTACTAATCTAAATGTTGCTACCCAGGCCAGTTTAGCCAATTTAGAATTATATACTAACAACATACAAAACGTTGTTGGAAACATCGTAATATCTCCTAATCAAGCAAGCAATCCTACTATTGTAGTTCCACAACTACAAGCAACCAATTTACTTTTTAGCGGAAATACTTTATCAGATGTTGTTACTAATGCAGATATTGATATTAGTCTTGCAGCAGGCAATACCACAGGACAAATTAAACTTAATAGTAATACACTGGTAAATGCAGACTTGCATGCCACAGGTGATATCACCTGGGACGGCAATATTACTTTAGGTGATAACCAAGCACAAGACACTGTGTTCTTTGGATCGCAAATCAGCAGCGACATTGTACCTGATGCAACCACATATGATTTAGGTAATAACACTACTCCGTTAAAGTGGGCAACAACCTATATTAACACAGTAACAACAACAGCCGTTGGTATTGTAGATGTAACTACTGTAAATTTAACTGGATCTGGTACTAATTTATTAAACAACAATGTTGTCATAGGTACTAACGGTAGTAACACCTTAGCAGTTACAGCCAGAATTAATACTAGTTTAATCCCGTCAGTAACCAACACTTACACATTAGGTTCAGCCACAGGTCCAAAATATTGGAATAATGTGTATGGCGTTACATTTAACAACAGTAACATTACTGTAACTAGTAATACCATTCAAACCAATACTACTAATAGTAGTTTACAGTTAGTTGCCAACGGCATTGGACAAGTTATATTTTCAAAGTTAGCCGTAACAAACAACGCAACAGTTGGCGGAACACTGGGTGTAACTGGTACTAGCACATTAACTAATACAGTTACTGATGCAATAACGCAAACTGGCGATTATAACCTAACTGGTGATACTGGCATTACTGGCAACTTATCCAGTGTAAACATTACACAACTTGATGACGGCTCTGGCGGCACAGGTAGTATTGGTTTCTTATTAGAAGACGGAACAGATTTATTAAAAGAAGACAATACCAACTTCTTATTTCTTGAAACTATAGGAAGCTCGTTATTCTTCCAGCTGCCAAGTGTAACAATTATCAGCAGTAACATCAACGGCACTGCTGCTAATACCAATTTACAAATTACTGCTAATGGTTCTGGAAAAATATTAATTCCAACCGATGATGTACAATTTGATCAAAACTTAACAGTTGGTCAAGCATTGTCTGTTACTGGTACCAGCACATTAACTAACACAAGTGCTGGTGTAGTAACACTTGTGGGCGACTATAACCAAACAGGCAACTTTGTAACTACAGGATCAATTAGCTCTGCAAGTATTACTGCTGCAAATCCCTTAGTATTACCTAACGTAACAATCAACGGAAGTGTTATAACCGGCACAGTTGCCAACACTCCATTAACACTTACACCATACACTGGCAAAGTTGTTCAAATCACTAGGTCAACATTAATTGATCAAAATTTAACAGTTGGTCAAGCACTATCAGTAAACAATACCAGCACATTAACTAATACTTCTACTGGAGCAATTACTCTTGTAGGTGATTATAATCAAACAGGTAACGTTGTAACCACAGGAACAATTAGTTCTGGAAGTATCACAGCTGCTAATCCGTTTATTTTACCTGGATTAACTTTCAACGGAACTGTTATTACTGGCACGTTGTCTAGTTCAGATTTAATATTAACTGCTAAAGCAGGACAACAAGTTAGAATTACCAGCAGTGGTAAGGTTAACGGCAACTTGTCAGTTGGACAAACACTTACTGTTGGCAATACCAGTACACTAACTAACACCACTACCGGAGCAATTACTTTAGCGGGTGACTATAATCAAACTGGAAATTTTGTAACTACTGGAACTATTGATTCTGCGAGTATTACTGCTGCTAATCCATTAACTTTGCCTAATGTAACAATTAATGGTAGTACAATTACTGGCACAGTTACTAATACAAATTTAACTTTAACTCCTAAAACTGGATTTAGGGTTGATCTTGCTGGCTTGGCAGGAACCACTACACAAGTTAATCAAAATTTAACAGTTGGTGGAACATTTAGTGTTACTGGTACTAGTACCCTAACTAACACCACTACTGGAGCAATAACCTTAGTAGGTGATTATAATCAAACTGGCAACTTTGTAACCACCGGATCAATAAGTTCTGGAAGTATTACTGCTGCTAATCCATTAACTTTACCCAATGTAACAATTAATGGAAGTGTTATAACTGGCACGGTTGCTGACACAGCACTGACGCTGACGCCCTACTCTGGACAAGTTGTTGATATTACCAGCAACGCTAGAGTGGATAATAACTTAACTGTTACTGGCACATTAAGGGTTACCAGTACTAGTACACTAACCAACACCACTACTGGAGCAATCGCCCTAGCAGGCGATTATAATCAAACAGGTAATTTTGTAACCACTGGAACAATAAGTTCTGGAAGCATCACTGCTGCAAATCCGCTAACACTTCCAACATTAACTCTAGACGGAAGCGTTATAACTGGTACTGCAAACAGTAATCTAACACTAACACCAAATACTAGTCAGCTAGTTAAAGTTACAAGTTCCGCTAAGATTAATAATAATTTAAGTGTTGGCGGAACATTAACTGTTGGTAACACAAGCACATTAACTAACACATCAGCTACAACAGTTACGCTAGTAGGCAATTACAATCAAACAGGTAATTTTACAACATTAGGTGCGGTAACTTCTGGAAGCGTTACATCCAGCGCACCTCTTGTAATGCCAAGTTTAATTATTAGCGGTACGCCTGGTAATCCAATAACTGCATCAAGTTCTATTGTTGGTGTTAACACTAATACAAACTTAGTGTTCACTCCGTTTGCCGGCGACATTGTTGAAATTACTAGCTCTGCTAAAGTTAATCAAGACTTAAGAGTATATGGCGATTTAACTATAGCTGGCCCGTCTACTCTTATCGACGACGTAACAACAGGTCCTATTACTTTAACTGGCAACTATAACCAAACAGGCAACTTTGTAACTACAGGATCAATTAGCTCTGCAAGTATTACTGCTGCAAATCCGTTAGTATTGCCGGCAGTTACTATCAATGGCACTACAATTACTGGTACGACTACCAATACTGATTTGACTTTTACTGCTAAAACAGGACAACAAGTTCGAATTACCAGTAATGCTACATTAGATCAAAATTTAAGTGTAGGCGGAACATTAACTGTTGGTAGCACTAGTACATTAACTAACACATCAACTGGAGCAATAACACAAACTGGTGATTATAATCTAACTGGCGATGCTAGTATCACTGGTAATAAATCCGGAGTTAATATTACTCTTATTGATAACGGAGGAAATGTTGCTGATTTCTTATTAGAAAACGGAACAAATTTACTGCAAGAAGATAATGCAAGTTTATTGTCATTTGAAACACCACTAATTAGTTCAGCGTACTTACAATTACCCAATGTTACTCTTGTTGCTAGCACTATATTAGGAACAGCAACTAATACTGATTTGAGTTTTACTGCTAATGGTTCTGGAAAAATACTTGTACCAACCAACGATCTAAGAATTGAACAAAATTTAAAAGTTATTGGCACGTTTACTGAAACCAATGCTGTTAATTTTGTAAATCCTGTAGTTGGTTCAATAACTCAAACCGGCGATTATACTCTAACAGGATCTGGAATCATCAATGGTGATGTATCTTCAGGTAATATCACTGCTGTTGATAGTGGGTCTGTTCTCAATATAGGTAATTTTAGAATATCTGGGCAAACAATTACTAGCACAGTTACTGGTGGTAGTATTAACTTCCAGGGCAACGGATCTGGCGCTGTTTGGTTAGACGGATATTTAAAAGTATTGGGTAATTCATTAATTAACAATTGGGTTAATACATCAGAGCCATACACTGCTGAAGATTTACAAATATTTGTATCAGAAGATAATGTAACTTTATTCACAGAAGTTGGCTCATCTTCAAAAATACAAAACAGTATTAACCTAGTACCAACGGGCACTGGCAATGTTATTATAAATTCAAACAAGTCCCTAAGATTACCAGTATCTAACGACTCTAACGACTTGTTAACTGACAATCGAGACATCCGTTTCAATGATATTAATAATAACATTGAAGGATTTAAAAATACAGGCTATGTAAGTTTCATTAATTTATACAGTCAAAATTATACAACTCATGTTACAGCAGAACTTACTCCTAACGCAAACGATAATTTATTAAGATTTGGCATTAACGGGGTTGTAAAGACAACAATCAGTGATAATAACGTATTTTCTGATATGTTACAAGCTGGTAATGTAAGAATCAGCGGAACAACTATTAATAATTTAGTTAGCTCTAATAATTTAATACTTGCACCTAACGGAACTGGCACTGTAAAAGTTAACAATATTGGTTTTAAAACAAATCAAATTATAAACAATTTAAATAGTCCGTTGATATTTGAAAGTACTGGCACTGGTTATGCAAAAGTCACAGGTACAACTGGAATTATTGTGCCTCGAGGCACAAATATTCAACGTGCTAGTATCCCAGAACTAGGTGAAACTCGCTTTAATACAACTGTTAATTATTTAGAAATTTTTGATGGCTCAAGTTGGGTTTCGGCAAGCGGCTCCAGTGCCTCGGCCACCCAAGATGAAATACAAGCAGAACTGGATTTATGGAGCCTTGTACTAGGTTAATTCTCCCAAACGATAAATACTATTACTGCAAGAACTGACCAAGTTTTTGCGATATTCAACTGTGGTAAACCGACAAAGAGCCGAAAGGATGAGGACGATGAGTCCAAACTAGGTTAACCGTGAAACACGGGGTATACGGGAGCGTAAATGGCTGTTGGTCGAATTTCAGGTCCGCTCTTAAAGGATAATTTACTTCGTAATGGAGTAAATTTAGCTTTTGAGACGAGCTTATTATACTTAGATGTGAATAACAGCCGTATTGGTATTAATACAGCTACGCCCCAGTATACCTTAGATGTCAACGGTACATCAAATAGTCCAAATTTATACGTAACAACTCAAGCAACCATTGCTACTTTTACCATAAGTAGCAACACAATTGCCAGTTCCAGCGCAACAATTAATCTAACACCGCAAGGTGTAAACCCTGTTGTTTATCAGGGAAGAATCAGTGTCGGTAATTTAAACATTACCGGAAACACCATATCTAATACTGTAACTAACGATGATATCAATGTTACAGCCTTAGGTACTGGACAGATTAAGTTAAACAATAATACATTAATTACTGGAAATTTACATGCCACCGGCGTAATTACAGCTGATGGTAATATTACATTAGGTAATAATGTAACACAGGATACCGTAACTTTTAGTGCAGAAGTTGCCAGTAATATTTTACCTAAAGTAGACAATACTTATAATTTAGGTTCTGCTGTTTTAACTTGGGCAAATTTGTATGTTACTACAATATCAGCAACAAATTTAAGCACAACAAATTTAACAGCCAGCGGAACACTATCTGTAGCAGGCACAAGTACACTAAGCGGCAACACAACTATTGGAGCATCTAGTTCTAATACAGTAACAGTTAATGCAAATATTAACAGTAATTTAATCCCGTTAACAACAGCCACTTACGATATTGGTACATCTAGTTTATACTGGAATAATGTATACGGAACTACTTTTACAACCAGCGGGTTAACAATCAATGGCAATACAATTACCAGCACTGGAACAAACAGTAATCTTCAATTAACAGCAAACGGATCTGGTTCTGTAACAATTCCAAGCAATGTTTTATCAGTTACAGGCAACGCTACTATTGGTGGGACACTTGGTGTTACTGGCGCAACAACGTTAGCCGCAGTTGGCATTACTGGTACACTAACACAAACAGGTAACTTTACACAAACAGGTAATTTTGCTTCAACAGGAAATGCCACAGTAACTGGCAATATTACTGGCACAGGAACTTTAACATTACCAGCTGTAACAATCAACGGTAGTGTTATTAGCGGAACTGCTTTAAACACAGATTTGCAAATTACGGCTAATGGTATTGGAAAAATTCTAATACCAAGTAACAGTGTTCAAATAAATCAAAATTTAGCAGTAGGCGGAACACTTGGAGTTACTGGCACTAGTACATTAGGGCCTGTTGGAATTACAGGAACGCTAACTCAAGTTGGTAACTTTGGTCAAACTGGTGGTAATTTTACAACTAGTGGTACAATTAATTCAGGTGCAATTACTAGTAGTGGTACATTAACACTCCCTAGTGTCACAATAAGCGGAAGCGTTATAACTGGCACTACTACTAATACCAATTTAACATTAACTCCAAAAGCAGGACAGCTAGTTGAAGTTACTAGCTCTGCACAAATTGATCAAAACTTATCAGTAACTGGAACTTTAGGAGTAACAGGCGCTAGTACACTGGCCGCAGTTGGCATAACTGGAACACTAACACAAGTTGGTAATTTTGGCCAGACCGGTGGTAGCTTTACTACAACTGGTACAATTAATTCTGGTGCAATTACTAGTAGCGGAAATTTATCATTACCTAATTTAACATTTAGTGGCAGTACAATTACTGGTGTTGTATCAAACACAGATTTAACATTAACTCCTTACACTGGTAAGATTGTTGATATTACTAGCAGTGCAACTGTAGATCAAAACTTAACTGTTACTGGTACGCTAGGAGTGACCGGCGCAAGTACCTTAGCGGCAGTTGGGATTACTGGAACACTAACACAAGTTGGTAATTTTGGCCAAACACTTGGCAACTTTACAACTAGTGGTACTATTAACTCTGGAGCAATCACTAGTAGTGGAAGTTTAACATTACCTGGTGTAACAATCGTAGGAACTACAATTAGTTCTGCTGCATCTAATGCTAATTTAATCCTTACTCCTAAAGCAGGACAACAAGTTGAAATTACCAGTTCAGCTAATGTTAGCAATAATCTAAGTGTAGGTGGAACATTAGGAGTTACAGGGTCAACCACCTTAGCCGCAGTTGGCATAACTGGAACACTGACTCAAACAGGTAACTTTGGCCAAACTAGTGGAAATTTTACAACCAGCGGTACAATTAATTCAGGCGCAATTACTAGTAGTGGTACACTAACATTACCAAGTGTAACAATTAGTGGCAGTACAATTACTGGAACTACTACCAGCACTGACTTAACATTGACTCCAAAAGCTGGACAGCAAGTTAAAGTAACTAGTTCAGCAACTATAGATCAAAATTTAAGCGTAGGTGGAACACTTGGTGTAACTGGTTCTAGTACACTAGCCGCAGTTGGCATTACTGGAACACTGACTCAAACAGGTAACTTTGGTCAAACTGGTGGTAATTTTACAACTAGTGGCACAATTAATTCAGGTGCAATTACCAGTAGCGGATCACTAACATTACCAAATATGACTTTGAGTGGCAGTACTATTACTGGTACTACCACTGCTACTAATTTAACATTAACACCATACGCTGGCAAGATTGTTGAAATTACTAGTTCAGCAGCAGTTGATCAAAACTTAACTGTTATAGGTACGTTGGGTGTAACTGGTGCTAGTACTTTAGCCGCAGTTGGCATTACTGGTACCCTAACGCAAACAGGCGACTATAGCCAGACTAGTGGTAATTTTACTACATCTGGAACAGTTAATTCTGGAGCGATAACAACTACTGGATCATTAACATTACCTAATATATTTGTTACTGGTAGTACTATTGCAGGCGTTGTTTCAAATACAAATTTAATTTTAACACCATACGCTGGTAAAATTGTTGAGATCACTAGTTCAGCAGCAGTTGATGCTGATCTAGCAGTTACCGGTACATTAACTGTTGACGGTGCATTGATATTTCACAACGTTGGCATTACTGGATCATTAACACAGACTGGAGATTTTAGCCAAACTGGTGGAAATTTCACAACAAGTGGTACAATTAATTCAGGTGCGATTACTAGTAGCGGTACACTAACACTTCCAAATATTACAATTAATGGTAGTGTTATTACTGGAGTTGTATCAAATACAGATTTAACGTTAACTCCAAAAGCTGGACAAATTGTTAAAGTAACTAGCAATGCAACCTTTGATCAAAACTTAACTGTTACTGGAACTTTAGGTGTTACTGGCACAAGTACATTGGCTGCAGTTGGCATAACTGGAGCATTAACACAAACTGGTAACTTTACCCAGACTGGTAATTTTAGTCAAACAGGTAATCTTAGTGTTACAGGTAACATTTCAGGAACTGGTACATTAACACTTCCAACAATCACAGTTACAGGTAGTACTGTGGCAGGCACAGTTGCAAATACTGATTTACAATTATCTGCTAATGGATCTGGAAGAGTTTTAATACCAAGTAATAATGTTCAAATAACTCAAAATTTAAGTGTAGGTGGAACTTTTGGAGTAACTGGGGCCAGCACATTAGGCCCTGTTGGTATAACTGGTACACTAACACAAGTTGGAAACTTCACACAAACTGGTAACTTTACAACTAGCGGTAATTTAAATGTAACTGGCAATATCGTTGGAACAGGCTCACTTACAATTCCAAATATTACAATTAGTGGTAGCACAATTACTACCAATGTTACTGATTTAGATTTAAACCTAGTGGGCAATGGCGCTGGTAGTGTTAACGTAGAGAATTTGTCTTTCAATGCCAATACTATAACAAGCATTGGAGCAAATGCCAACATCTATTTAGAACCACAGGCAATTGGTAGTGTTGTTATCAATAGTACTGGAGCATTAACAATTCCAGTAGGAACAACAGGCAATCGACCAGGTACTCCAACTAACGGTATGATCCGTTATAATACTACAAGATCTAGATACGAAGGATACGGAAATGGATACTGGCAAAACTTAGCTGGAGTAGAAAGTATTGATGGAAACACTCGTGTTACCCCAGAAGCTACTCCAGGAGCCGGCGATAATGTTATTAGATTCTATGCAAATAACGTTAATACTGCATACATTGACAGTAGCAAGTTTTACACAAATGATTTTCAGACAAGTGCTCTAGATATAAGTAATAATACGATTAGTGCAATTTCGTCAAATACTGACATTAATTTTACAACATCCGGAACAGGTGGTGTTGTTTTAGGAAATTTAAAGTTTGTAGGTAACACCGTTACTAATACTGCTAGCAATGCTGTAACTACTTTTACAGAAACCGGTACAGGTTATGTAAAAATTGCAGGCACATACGGAGTAGTTATACCCGTTGGTACTAGTACCAATTACCCAGCAACTGCTGAAACAGGTATGATGAGATTTAACACAGATCAACAGTATGTAGAAATTTATAACGGCGGTAATTGGAACACTGTTGCTGGAACAGCATCTGGTGTAACAACTATAACAGCAACTGATATTGCACTAGGTATTGTGCTATCACTAGGATAAAATATGGCAACGACATTTAAAAATAAATTAGCATCTGGACTTGGAACTAGTCCAACAACAGTAGTTACTACTAGCGGAAGTGCAAACACTACCGTAATTGGATTAAGTATGACTAACACTACAGCAGGTATTATTCAGGCAAGTATACGTTTAAACGATACTGTAAATAGTGTATCGGCATATTTTATTAATAATGTTACTATACCTCCTAATACAAGTTTACGTGTAGTAACAGGTGGTGAGAAATTGATTTTAGGTTACTCTACTCAAGTAATAGTAACAGCAAACACTGCCAGTAGCATTGACTTAGTAATGAGTTGGGTAGAAATAAGTTAAGGATAATGACATGACATATTACATTGGTAACGAATTTAATTCAAACGACATTTTAGGAGAAGGTAATCCTAGATTTTTTTATGCACTTCGCAGACAAGACAACGGTGCAGATTCTGGAACCTTATATTTTACAAAAATTGATCAAATATCCAGCACAGATACTATTACATTAAACGTAGCAGGGTCATCCGACAATAATTTTGAAAGTTTTGAATACGGTATTGATTTTTTTGATGGCAGACTTGCGGCAGATCATAGTCGTCCATACCCTAACTTGGCATTTGATCAATATCGTTGGGACGGTAAAAATTGTTATTATTATATAAATGCCAACGGCGAATTAGTGGTAAGAATTAATCAAGTATATACATACTCACAAGAACAAATTGTTAGTTAATAAAGACAGGGAATAATAAAATGGCAGCAGAATTTAAATTAGGTAGACTACGTTACAACTGGGCAGGTACATGGACTCCTGCAACAGCATACGGCAGAGACGATGTAATACTAAATGACGGAAAAGCATATACTTGTCTAGTTCCAAATACTTCAAGTGCAAACTTTTATACCGATCTATACAATATATTTCCTCGATGGAGTTTAGTAATCGATGGTAAGACATGGGCCGGACCGTGGGTAACTGCTTATTCATACGGAGTTGGCCATATTGTTCTCTTTGGCGGTAAAGCATATAATTGTATAACTGCTCATACTAGCTCTACTTTTTTAAGTAATTCTGCTAACTGGGAAGTGTATGCCGAGTTTGCTAAATGGAATATAGCGTGGGGTACTAACACAGCTTACGGCGTTAATGATATTGTAAAATATGGTGGCATTGTGTATAAATGTATTGCCAATCACCTTAGTGCAGGATCTACTAGCACAGGCCTTGAAGCAAATCAAGCATCGTGGACTGTTTATTTTTCTGGTGTCGAGTATAAAGGAGTATGGTCACCTGGTACTAGATATAAAGCAAATGATCTTGCTAAAGTTGGTAGTAACATCTATATTTGTACAACATATAATTCTGATGCAACATTTGTCCCTGCAAATTGGACTATATGGTTGCCCGGACAGGAGTTTAGTCTAATATGGGATAAGAGTGTTACATATCAAATTGGTGATGCAGTTTTGTATGGAGGAACGGCATACATAAACAAACTAGCCAATAATTGCTATAACAATCCGCCTGTTACTAACCCTGTTACTATTCCTAAAACACCAAGTGACGATACTGTAAATTGGGGCTTGTTTAATGTAGGTTATAATCCAAAAGGTGCTTGGAATTCTGCTACCCAATATGTTACTGGAGATCTTGTTAACCAAGGCGGTGTTCTTTATGAAGCATCTGTGGACAACATTAGTCAAGCTCCTGTGATAGGATCAGTTTCATCCTCATATATTACTGGATCAGGTAGTAACATATTTGTAACCAACGGTGCAAACATTAAACCAGGAATGATAGCTGCTGGCACTAATTTGATGTCAGGCCAGATGGTGTCATCTGTTAGCACATCAGTTGCATCGTCTTCAGCAGTAATAATAACTGGCCCAATAATTACAGTTAGTTCGTATACTTCAACAACTGCAAACGGTCCATTTTTTATAACATTTAATATTCCCACACAGGTGTCTTCTTTAGGAACGGGTCTTGTCACTACTTATACCATTTCAGGCAATAGTAATTCATCATATAACGGAAATTTTAATGCGACTAATTCAACATTAACAACTGTTACCTTAAGTTATCTAACCGACCCAGGTTCTTATGGCACAGGCACTACTACCCTGTCCTATACCGAATTGGGAAATACAACTAATATTACCATTAGTGCATTTAATTTAAAAGTTGCAACATCGTACGCTGTGGTTTTTGCAATCCCATCTCAGTCGGTAGCTCCAGCTCTTACAACTACATATACTATAGCTGGAAATAGCAATGCAAACTATAATAACATAGCCGCTGCTTCTTCTAGTACAACTACATCTATTACTTTAATATATCCTTCAGATCCAGGATCATATGGAACTGGAACTACAACCCTTACAGCAACAATTGGAAATGTTTTAACATTAACAGGAACTGTTATTGGAACATTTGCTGTAGGAATGGTAATTAGTGGCAACAGTATAACTAGTAACACAGCAATATTATCGGGTAGTGGCACTAGTTGGATTTTAAATACAACCAATTCAATAACTGCCTTGAATCCGGTTAGCATCACAGCAACTTCATACAATGTAATTTTAGATTCAGTACCAGATGATACGTTGACTAGCAAACAATCTTTGCAATTTCAAGGAATAAATTTTAATTATTGGACTATACTAGTTCCTGGAAAAAGATGGACTAACCGCTGGACTGCTGGAACAGCATATATTGTAGGTGACATAGTTGTATGGTCAAACGGTACTTACGTTTGTAAACAGTCACATACTGCATTATCAAATCAGCCACCGTCTCCAACAGATATATTATGGACTCTATTAGTAGCACATAGCAAAAATAATGCATTAACTGTACTTGGAGATTTAGAAACATACAATAACACAAGTACACAACCAGTACCAATTGGGACTAACACTTATTCGTTAAGGGTTAGTACGGATATTCCAAATTGGAGAAAATTAAATGTAGTATCTGCGGTATATTATGTTGATACATTTAGTGGAGTTGATTAACA
>Ga0209500_10001928_pt1 | contig 15212 bp, 18 predicted proteins | sample S_140212_EF_Meta_FD_187323 | JGI IMG/M metagenome (GOLD analysis project Ga0209500, IMG submission 187323) | Freshwater microbial communities from Lake Simoncouche, Canada to study carbon cycling - S_140212_EF_MetaG (SPAdes) (version 2) | ecosystem: Environmental > Aquatic > Freshwater > Lake ... | reverse complement strand
AACTCTTGCTTCAAAGACAGCGACCTACGATTCAGCAAACAACGTAATTGTTCTTGATGCTGCAGACACCACTTGGGCGTCTTCAACAATCACAGCACGTTATGCAGTTGTTTATGATTCAACTGGAACATCAAGCACTTCAGCTCTAATTGGATATGTAGACTTCGGTTCAGACCAGTCTTCAACCAATGGTAACTTTACAATCACATGGGATTCGACTGGTATTGTTCGAATCACTGTAGCGTAAGGTAACACGCTAATGGACGTAAAGGTAGAGGTCGGCGTACTAAATGCATCTTGCATATTAGTTGAGTCCAAGACCCTTGTCGAGATACTTTCTGGAAACATATTTTCTCCAGTGGTCTCCGACCTCTCCTTTACTCCTATCATTACAATTAACGGCGGAAGTATTTCATCAATCCCAGCAGACAAAATTTTGATTGGAGTTATGGCTGCCTAACCGCAGCCTATTTTTATGCCAGCATATTATGATAATGTAACAGCACTAAACCCAAAGGTTTGGTTTAAGCTTAATGAAACAACTGGAACACCATCTAATAGCGGTTCCTTGGGTGCTGTAACCTTAACTAAAAATGGATCTGGCACAATTGATTTAAATCAAACTGGTGTAATTGACAAAGCAATAAGATTTAATAACACAACATCAGCAGCTCCAAACTATACTTATTATGATGTAGCAAATGCTAGCTCTGGTACATGTATGGACGATAGAATATTTTCTATTGAATTTTGGATAAAATGGAATGATACTGGTGGCAACCAAAACCAAGGAATTATTTATGATCTTAGAGACGGAAATAACTATTTAACTGTTCAATATTCACCATTTGGGATTGGGCCTATCGTAGGATTTAGAGGCGGAACAAGTTACCCAGAATATAATTTATATGGTTCTGTAGCAAATAACAATAGCATCTATCGTCATGTTGTACTTACATTTACTCCAACTGCAGTTAAACTATATAACGATGGAACATTAATATCTACAGTAAATAGTCCTAATATCCCAAATAGCTTTGTGTGGGATACAATATCTGCAAAAAAGTTTGGTGTTCAGGGTGGAATGCTTATAGATGAATTTATTATCTATGATCAAGAATTAACGGCAGCACAAGTATTAAGCAATTATAATGCTCCATATAGTACTGTTAACAATGCAACAGTAGTTACAGCATCTGCATTATTGCCAATGCCTGCAGTGTCAGCAGTTCGGAATCCAAACTATACAGCAACAGCTGTCACTGCATCTGGATTATTTGCAGAACCATCATGGAACTTTACAAACTTCCCAACAATGTTGGACACATATCTAGCAGCACGATCATTTGAACAATGGTATAAGTTTGATGAAATAGGCAAGATTAATAACTATGGATCAGGCGGAGATGCATCTACAGCATGGGCATTTACTAATACATCAATTGAGCCACAGGCTGGTATTCAAGGATCTGGCGCATTAAAACTTAAAGGCGAAGCAGGATCTAAAGCTCAATTAGCATTTGCTGTTGGTCAACCATATTCAACAGAAATTACAGACAATGAATTTTCTATAGGACTTTGGTTTAAGGCTGAATCTGGCTATCAAGATAAAACTCCAAATATAGTAGTTTTCAATGCAGCATTTTCTCCAGAAAACTATTTACTTAGACTTACAACCTCTGGCTATGTACAATTTATAGTAACTCGTCCTAATGGTAATTCAGAAACAGTTACAACATCTACAAATATTTGTGATAATAACTGGCACTTAATACAAGTAAGAGCATCTGATACAAATAATGCAATTAAATTATCTGTTGACAATGGAACAGAACTTAGCGCAACTGTAAACGGAACATTCCCAAGTGTTAACAATATGCTTTTTGGAGATGCTTCTACTAGCGGATCTAATAATAAATATGCTTATATATCAAACTACTGGGTAACTGGATACAGTTCAATAGGATCAACTGAAAGAACAGCAATGACTAATGCGGCTGCGGTTCCAATTCAAGGAGCAGCAATGGTTGTTCCTGCTACAGCAAGATTTACCAATCAATATCAAGAAAAGATTGATACATATTCTCCTAAAATTGCATTTAGATTAAATGAAGCATCTGGAACCCCAACTAACTTTGGGTCAGGTGGAACATTATCTATAGCTAAAATTGGTACAAATATAACTTATTTACAACCAACTCAGAATACATATGCATATAAATTTACAAATGCAGATTCATATATTCAGGGTGATTATGGATATTCCAGCGGTACGTTTTCAAGCGGAAACCATCAAACAGTAGCTGCTGTCTTTAAAGCAGAATCAACAGTAAACTTTGAACAACTTATTGGATCTATGGGTATGTATGGATTTATCGGTTCAGGTATTACTCTTAGTATTGGAGCTACAAATGGTTATCTTGAGGCTAGAATTAATCAAGGATTCGGCGGGACAGACACAGATTCTCTTACTACAACTATAAACGTAGCAGATAATAAGTATCACCTTGTTGTTGGTATAAGAGATGGTGGAGATTTTAAACTTTATCTTGATGGTAAGCAAGTGGCAACAAAATCAAGCTGTACAACTACCTTATCAGATTCTGGAGCATATGGAATTTCTGCTGAAGCCAAATATAATTTTGGTCAGGGTGCTGCTTCAAAGGCATTACACATAGATGAATTTGCAGTTATGTCAACTGCATTAAATGCAACACAAGTATTTGAACTTTATCAACTATTAAATATTGATGGTGCATTTATAGGGTCTGGACTTATGGTTCAACCAACTAATTCAGCAGGAACTGGACGGACAATAAATCCAGGAGTAGCAACAGCAACTGGCCTATTTGTAGATCCATCTCAACAAGATACAATTGCTCCAACAATTGCTGTTATGACTGCAACTGGATTATTCCAAATGCCTAACTTTGCTGCTACAAAAAATACAAATAATGCGGCAGCAGTAATGACTGCATCAGCACAAGGAGAAAATCCAGTTATAACTGCAGGTTCAATTCATGGTGCTCTGCATATGGTTGCTACAGCATCATTCCCAGAAGCCAAGGCAAGAATCCCTGGCGTATGGAATGCAGATCCTATGACAGTTTCAGCATTAATAGTTCAACCAGGACTTGCTACAACTAAAGGTGCATTAATAAAAGCTCAATCATTAAATGCGTCTGCACAACTACCATTGCCACCAGCTTATTACACAGTAACTGATGATAGGTGGTATCAAAGACTTCAATTAGTTGACTATGATTCTAATACAGCTAATGGAAATATTGCATTCTTTAATACATCAACAGATATTTATCGTGGTGGCGGATTTGGCGGATGGAATGCACCAAGCAATACAAATGTATCTAATTCGTACTATGGATACAATTTAACTGACTCACCACTTCCAGTTGCTTATGCTGGAACATATGACCCACAGAATAGAAAAGCATTAAGACTTAGAAATATTGCTTTGGTTGTAGCAGATGGGTTTAGTAATACTGGTACAAACTGGACATTTGAAACATACATCAAGACAACTAAAAAGAATCAAATTTTATTTGTTGGAAAAAGACTTGGCGATAGATCTAATTCACAATACCAAGACTTTAATACTGCATGGAGCCTTAAAGATGGAAAGATAACTTTAGGTCAAGAAAAGTCATTAAGATTAGGAGCTCCTAAGAGCACTGATGATATTGCATTTACTGGATTTAAAGATATTGCTGATGGCGAATGGCATCATATTATTGTTCAATTTAGACAAACTGGAGAAGATGTATCATTCCCTCGTACACAAGTATTTATTGATGGAGAACTTGATATTCAGCGTTATGGAAATCGTGCATATACAATTCATCAAGTTGGATTTAACTCACCAGATGTAAATGCATACTCAGATTTTGAAACATCTGCTGTCGCTCTAAACCAAGGTTCGTTTGTTCTTGAAAGAGAAACACATCTTAATTACTACGCAGCTACTGGAATTATTCCTGTTGAAGCAGCAGTTGCAACCGCATCTGCTACATTAACGGCTGGCAATAAGGGACGAGGCAATCGTGGTCGTGCTCTTATGCTTTACTTCTGGCCAACATTTAAACTTGATGACCCTAGATATCTTCCATATCAAAGATTTATGGGTGGACAGGTAGGCCTTGGATTTACCAATTTTGATCAAGGTACTTATGGCGGAGATCCAGATACTTTCTATGCCATCCCTACACAACTTGGTAATAGCGCTAATCAATTTTATGACTGGGATATCTGGCCAGTTCCAGTAACTAATTATCCAGGTGGAGATACATATATTGGAGATACTCATCCAATTCTTAAAGATGGAATATTTGGTGAGACTGATAAAGGTCTTTCATATATAAATCCTGTAACAGATAACGAAAGATATTTAAATCTACAAGAAGATCTTAAAGATTTATCTCAGTTTGATATGATCTGTTTCCGTAACTACCCAGATGATTCTAATGAAAGAGATGCTTACGGAACTACTGCAAAGGGCGTAGCAGACACATACTTTAATGTACTTGATAAGACTCTGTTTGAAGAATTTCTTGTATCTTTAAGAGATGCAGTAGATAGCGGTATTTCATTATTAGTTACTAACCCACAACTTGCTGTAGATATGGGATTCATTGATACCTATCATGCAATTGATGCACTTGATGGAGTTGGAAAAGAACTTGGAGATTATGTAAAAATTAAGCTTGATGACCCACTTGCAACAGGATCACAAGTATTAAACTTTAATTATCCAACAACATATACATCTCCAACTAGAACTAATGGATATGAAGATTATTATAGAAATAATTATCATCAAGTTGTAAATACAATTCCTGGATTAACAGATGATCCAGCCTACATATGGAAAGATGAAGTTTATTATAAGACAGACGGATTAGAGTATGGTGAATTAGATAGAGTATGGTCACATATTGAATATAATGCAGGCCTTCAACCAGGAGATAAATTCCTTATATCTTCTATGATTAATGCTTATGGTTACTATGCAGTTCCAATTGATTCTGTAAAAGCAGGTAAAGTAATTACTAAGTTTGCCGATACATATTTCCATGGAACAACTGAACGTGTAAATCCATATCGTAACTATGCGACATCAATTGCAATTGAGCCAGGAACAGTTGTGGCTGGAAAGCAAATTGGTGCAAAGGTATTCATATCCTTTACCGACAACGTTGGTCAACAAAAATCATTAACTCCATCCTATTTAAATCCAGGTTCAAATACACCAATTGAAACTAGAATAGTAGAAATGAAGAGTGACTATTGGATTGATTATGCATACTCAACAGGAAGCATAAGTGAATCTGAAAGAGATCAGTATAAAGCAGATCCAGATAATATTGATAGATTGTATCCAAATGGCGGAGCAACTTATAATGCTCTTAAGTATTGGACATTAAATGGAGCAGATATTATTGGACAAGCTAATGCTTTTGATAATACTGAAATTGGTTTAGATACATCAGAAAGCGTTAAGACTGGTAAAAAAGTTGCTAAAACTAGAGCTGGAATGAGAAGAAGAAATACTGTTTCTACATCATCACTTCCTGCATATACTATCGAATCAAGCTGGACATTCCCAACACTTTCAGTACCTGTTCCAAATATTAACACTCGTGGTTTGTGGTGGTTATCAGAAAGACTTGCTTATGAAACATTACCACAACGCCCATTAGCATTAGAAGCAGATGCATTTATGCCTCAACCAGTAGTTACTGGATATAAGGTGGCATCAGTAAATGCTCAATCTGCTCTAGCATCTGCTACAATTGTTGAAACAAACTTGAGATCTGGAACAATATCTAGAAGTAATGCTCCACTTCCTATGACTGCTACAGCACAGTTAGTTCCGCTTGGATTAAATATTAACCCAGGAGTTGCTACAGCATCTGCAAGATTAACAACTAACTTTAGTACAATTACATCAAAGGATGATGACGTTGTTCTATACATAATGCACGAAGACCCAATACTATATATAAGAGAGGACGCAATCAAATGATTAGTCAATACTGGATAGACCAAATACCTGCCAGACCTCTATCTATTCAAGTTAAAGATCAGAGCGGTGCTGATATGAACCTCTCTCTTTACACAAACATAGAAGCGGTTTTAATAGGCACCAATAACGAAGAAGTTGATCTTGTTGGATCAGTTTTAGATACAGGTAATAAAGCAATAGGAAACATCGTATTTAGATGGCCTACAACTAGAAGCCTTTTTGATGAACCTGGAGACTATGTATTCCAGCTGAAATTAAGCGGGACAGGAAGATTAGATTTTACAACAACACATACTTTAAGAGTACGTGAATTAGGAAGGAGAAATAGATAATGTTTAGTACAACTAATAGTGTATTAACCTACACAAACAAAGAAGTAACCCTTGATGTTATTAAAAGAGCTCAAAGCATTGTTGAGATATTTGTTGGCAAAGACGAAATTGATATAGAAAATCCATCCGATTTGCTAGTCTTAGATAAAATGACTGCTTACCAAGCAGCATATATGGTTGATAATGAGGATGTAGTTTATTCTCAGATAGCATCAAATTCAGTTGGATCTGGAGACTCTGCACAAAACTTTAATACAGCAATGTCAGCTCCTTGGATAGCACCACTTGCAGTTATGGCAGCTCGTGGACTTTCATTTAAGAAGCCACGCAGCATTCGTACTGGAAAGATATTCCAATTGCCTCGTAGAATTGACTGGAGAAAGATTTAATGAAAGCAAATACTACCAAACAATATCCATATCTTGGAGATTATTACGGATATACAGTAGTGACATCAGCAGATGGAACAGTAAGTAATAATGTTTATACAACTGTTCCTACTCCTGTTACTATGCAATTATCTGTAAACTTGCTTGGTGAGTTAGTTATTGAAAGCCAGACTAAAATGCAAATGAATGGTTATATAAAAAATATAGTTGATGCAAATAATGATGAGATATATACAGATGGTGAATGGAAAATACTTCAAACAGCACCTCTACTTGGTCCAATGGGACTGAAGGCAGGATATAAGTATAGAGCTCAATTAATTGCTGGAAATATTTAATGCCATCATTTAGTTTTGATATTAGTGAATTTGCTATAGATTGGGTTAAACAATCTATTAAACATTTGCCAGGAAATCCAGGACAAGAAGCTTTAGTTAAAGATTTAGATATTCAATGTAGTTGTATTATTACTGTTGATATAGCTGGAAGATCTGCAAGTGAGAATGTTGATGGGACTATTCGTTTGAACTCTAGCCATCCAGAAGCTATTGAACAAATTATAGATAAAGGTGAACAAGCATTTGAAGAGTTTGTTTATTATTTTAATAATTTAAATGAAGCTCCTAACTATTTAGCAGAAATAAAATTTTATTATATAGGAGAAGCATTTAATTCATTATGAGTGGAATAGAATTAGGCTTATCAATAGTGGGCGGAATCATATTTATACAACTACAACTAGTAGGAATGGTTAGATGGTTAGTTAAACATTATCTATCAGAACTTGTCCCAAATTCAGGCACATCAATCAAAGATCAGATAAATAGACTTGAAGCCAGACAGTATGAAATCCTAGTACATCTCATAGACAAGAAATAGTGTTTGACATATAATTTATAATATACTAGAATAGGGTTATCTCACCAGAAAGGGGATAACTATGGATTACTTTGAGTATTTACGTTCTATCAGAGACTCTAATCTAAGTACTAAGGCTAGAATTGTAGCACTTATCATTGCCTCATACAACCCATCAAGACCAACAAATCAGCAAATAGCTAATGGAACTGGACTATGTGAAAGAACAGTAAGATCTGCCAAAAAAGAACTAGTTAAAACTGGCTACCTACGGCAAATAAGAACCTTCAGTGCGGCAAATCATTACATACCTACGGCAGTAGATGCCGCAGGGTACGGCAAGACATTACCACCTAAATACAAATTAAATACAAATATAAATACAAAAGAAATACAAGAAAGTTCTAACGAACTTTTGGTTTCTAATGTTTTAACTCCAGAAGAAGTAGATAGTTTTTTATCATGGTAGAACAAGGAGATATTTACTTTTGTAATTCATGCTGGACATATTTGAGATACCTGGCTCACTGTGACAAGTGTTCCGCCCCAGCCGCCAAAATTGGATGGATGGTGTCAAATGATTCCAAAGTGTAAATGCGGCAGAAACGCCAATCTAAAGGGTCGAGGGCTAACAGGTAAGAAATACTATAGGACCAACTGTCTAACGTGCCGCAGGAAGGCTCAGAAGGCTAAAAAAGGGTATTGTGAGAGATGCCTTACAGTTCCAATGGACAAGACAGCATTAGATGTAGATCATATTGATGGAAACAGATCAAACAATGAACCACAAAACTTACAGACATTATGCAAACCTTGTCATAAAGTCAAAACAAAAGAAAATGGAGATTATAAGAATCGTGAAAAAATGTGCTAGATGTTATCAAGATAAATCATATACAGAATTTAACATTGACAATAAAAACAATGGAGATGGGTTTCAGGGATACTGTAAAGACTGCCAGAGTGCCTATTACAAGGCTTACAATGCCTCTAGGACCGAAGCAAATGCCACTTCCCACCCTCAGAGTAAGGTCTGCTTAGATTGCCACCTAGATAAGCCGATAAGCCAATATGGAAAGCGATCAATAAGCCTAGACAAACATAACTCATATTGTAAACCATGTTGGAGACAGAGAACTAGAATAGCTACAAGAAAGATGAAAAATGGCGGGTAAACCAAGGAATCCAGATAGAAAAGTAAGAGTAGATACAGGAACTAAAAGAGGTAATTACAAGACTAAGCATGATCCTACTGGTAAGACATTTAAAGAGAACCATGCATTAAAGTCATTCTGGTCTAGTTACAAGATGATTGATATTATACAACTATCAAGTAAAGAATTAGACATACTAATAGACAAATGGCTAAGTGAATTCGAGCAGATACAGCTAGAACGCAATCATTTCTGGAATTACCCAGAAGCTCATTATGATCCTACTCCAAAGAAAAAGGGTCCTAAGAAAGTTAACACCTCATTCAACTCTAGCTTTATAAGAAGATAAATGATAGAATAGTATTGTCGTTGCCAAATGACAAAGCCTACCCTAATAGGTAAGAAGAGCTCAGCTACCACCATTGCTGGGCTTTTCTTCTTTTGTGATGTATACTTATACTTAGAATGCAAGGACGGAACAACTAGTGGATCCAAGAGATTTCTTAACCAATAAGGCAGAAGGCAAGAGATTATATCCATACGCTAAAGATGTCTTTTATCATCCTGCAGGAATATTATCTATGACAGTTGAGGTATATGACGATATAGAGACATATGAACAGACATTTGGATTTAATGTACATGGGACTCTTAAGGAGTTTCTAGATCAACTTTATGAGGAGAATTAACATGGCAACAAAGAAGCAATCAGCAAAAGTAACTAAGGTTATGAAGGAATATAAGGCGGGAACCCTAAACACAGGTTCTAAGAAAGGCCCAATAGTGAAGTCTAGAAAACAAGCAGTAGCAATTGCCCTATCTGTATCAGGTCAGGCTAAGAAAAAGAAGAAGAAATAAGGCGGAATGACTCAAAAGACCAAGAGTAGAGTAGTAATAGATACTAACAAGCATGGAATAAGACGAGAGACTAACTTGGATAAAGTAGCTTCAAAAGCAGCAAAGAAGAAGAAATGGGAAGCAAATCCTAGATGGAAGAAGAAAACCAATATAGATTTATCTACAAACATTTGATATTTATATATTAGCGAGCAGGAACGTCCATCGTAATGGGCCGAATTATAACAAAATAGGAGTTAAAAATGGGATATCCAGTATTTACAGAAGAACAAATTACCGAATTTATTGAAACGGCTAATGAAATGGGCATTGGCCCATCTATGAGATTATTAGGATATCCAAAATCCTACCATACAGCCAAGAAATTCTATGTACAGAGAAATATAGATATGCCTACAGCTAATACATTGGCAGTTATGGCAAAACAATTAGACATCTTCTATACAGATAAAGAGAAAGTATTGGCGGCACAGGCAGTAATAGATAGATCAGTAGAAGCACTATATGAAGATAACCTGGTATCAGATGATATATCTAAACTATCAAATGCCATACATAAGGCAATTCAGACAATCAATCTAATTGAAGGTAAATCTACTAATATTAATGAGAATAGATCTAAAGATGGCTCAGACTTAGCAATCGTAGATATGCTTAATGAAGCCAAGATGAGATCAGAGAACATTAAACAATCATTAAAGGTTATTAATTGAAGCATAGCTATTTATATATAGATCGATTTGTCGACAATTGCTATCAAATGTTATCAAATCGTTATAATTCTATGAGGACCACCCGATTGACATTTATAGATATATATTCTATTTTTGCTACTGTAAATAAATTTGGACAGTAAAATTGAATACTATATCAAAATATCTTGATGACATTAATCCACAACTTCTATCAATATCAGAAGGCAGGGTGGAATTAACAAAATATGATCCAATGTTATTTGCTTTGCTGTATTTGCCACATCATTTGCAGAATTCTAATAAGGAACTCACTCTATCTGAGTTTCACTGGGATTTAGCTGAATATGGGAAGACATGGATCAATAAAGCCACAGAACCTAAAACTGGAAGAGATGCATTTATTGCTCCTAGAGAATGTGGCAAGTCTACATGGATCTTTTTGATTCTTCCTATGTGGGCCGCCGCTCATGGACATATTAAATTTGTGGCTGCATTCTCAGATGCTGCTTCTCAAGCTGAAACTCACTTAATGACATTTAAGAATGAACTAGAGACAAATGAATATCTTAAAGCAGACTATCCTGAGCTATGTGCTCCTAAGCAGGTAGCCTCTACTGGCCGTTCACTTGCTAGCAATTCATGGCGTATTGTTCAGTCTAATGATTTTATATTTGATGCTAACGGTATTGATACCAACTCTTTGGGTAAGAAAGTATTTGGCCAACGTCCAGATCTTATTATTCTAGATGATATTGAAAAGGGTGAAAAGAATTACTCTGAATATCAGGCTGGAAGACAGATGAATACAGTCTTTGATGATATTGCTCCTATGAATATATATGCCCGTATGATTATTGTGGGAACAACTACTATGCCTAACTCCATGATGGACCAATTTCGCAAGCACTCACAAGGTGAGCGTGGACCTGAATTAAAGTGGATTACAGACCAGAATATAGGCGTACACTACTATCCAGCCATTATGACTGCTGAAGATGGCTCAGAACGCTCTGTATGGCCTGAGAAGTGGTCTCTAGAGTGGCTTCAAAGCCAACGACACCTGCGTGACTTTGCTAAGAACTATATGAACCATCCTGTAAATGCAGATGGTAATTTCTGGATGTATGAAGATGTAATTATTGATGATATTGGTGAATATGGAAATACAATTATATCCATCGACCCAGCTGTGACTAAAAATAAGGTTTCTGACTACACGGGAATAGCCGTGCTGAGCAGAGGAGACGATGATAACGTCTATGTGAGAGATGCTTTTCAGCTGAAAGTATCTCCATCTGAATTATCAGAACGAGTGGCAGCACTTGTAGATATATATAATCCTGGTGTTATATATGTTGAAACAAACCAGGGTGGAGATCTATGGAAAGACGTATTTAAAGATATTCCTGTAAAATATAGATCTATCCGCCAATCAGTCTCAAAGCAAGTACGTGCTGGAAAAGCTTTGAATTATTACCAACAAGGGAAAGTAAGACATACCGCTCATTTTCCATCGCTAGAAGAACAGATGTATTCCTTTCCAAAGGTATCACATGATGACGTACTAGACGCAATGGTATCTGGTGTTCTTTATTTTCTAGATAATAAAGCACCAAAGGTAATGGCACGTCAATTAAATTACTTAAGGAGATAAAATGTCAGACATTAAAATAGCCCTTGAACAAATTTTAACCAAAAGAGAAGGTTACAAGCAAGCTGAAGCATATTACGAAGGCGTAAATGAAGAAGTATTTGCTAATCAACGTTGGTTTAAGTTATTTCGCTATGAGGGCAGCGATTTTAGATTTAACTTTTCAAAGACAGTTGTAGATTCAGTACTCAATCGTCTTGAAATCAAGCAAATCCTTGCAGGAGATGCACAAGCAGAAGATTATATCGATACAATCTGGGAACAAACAGATTTAAAGCTAGATATTAACGAAATTCATAGAAATGCACTTGTATATGGTGATTCATATGCGATTGTATGGCCAGACATGGACGGAAAACTATCCATTGACTATAACTCACCAATGAATACATGCATGATTTACAGCCAAGAGAATCCTCGTCAAAAGGACTTTGCAGCTAAGTTATGGCAAGTAAATGACGGCTCAACAAAAATGATCAAGATGAATCTGTATTATCCAGATCGTATTGAGAAGTATATGACATTTGGAGACTTAGAAACAATGTCAGTAAGCATGAATATGACTCCAGTGGAAGTAATTCCTAATCCATGGGGCGAAATTCCTGTATTCCACTTCCGCACACATAAACCATTTGGTCGTCCAGAGCATGCAGATGCTTTTGGCCCACAAGATGCCATAAACAAGCTGATATCAACTCACATGCTGACTGTTGATTATCAGGGAGCACCACAGAGATATGCACTATCTTCTGGAGGAAATTCAAATGAATTTGATGACTTCTCAGATGATGATACAGCCAGAGAGAACATTGGTTCATTGCAAAATGGTCCAGGAGAACTTTGGTATCTACAAGGTGTATCTTCAGTTGGACAATTCCCAGCGGCAGATCCAAGCATCTTTACAGCTCCAGTAATGGAATATGTAAATGCAATGGCATCAATTACATCAACACCTAACCACTACTTCCTAAAGGGATCAAATATTCCTTCAGGTCAAGCATTGCGTGTTGCTGAAGCACCATTATTTAAGAAAGTACTTAATCGTCAACTCGCTCTTGGCTCAACATGGAGAGATTTATTTAAATACATGTTCAAGATCGAAGGAATCCCTGCAGATGTTGAAATCAAATGGGAAAACGCTGAGTCTGTTGACTCATTAGACAATTGGGACATAGCAGTTCGTAAGAAGAGCGTTGGAGTATCTCTACGCCAAATTCTTATTGAGGCTGGATATGACCCAGAAATAGCAGATGCAGTAGTAGAAGAATCGCTAGGACAACCTGGTGAACCACTTACACCTACATCTGAAGTAATAAATGCAAACAACTACGCACTAAAGCAAGCCGCTATAGAGCGTGAAACAGCAACCCTTGAAGAACAAGGGTCTGTACCAGACGCAAGATAATAGGAGAAACAAATGGAAAATATGGATGGTACGTCCGTAGAAATCAAAGATCCAGTAGCAGTATTGGCAGCTTTGGATAGAGCAAAAGCGGACGCTAAAAAGTTCAGGACAGAGAAAGAAGCCATAGAACAAGAAATTGTTGCTACAAAAGAGAAGTTAACTCTTAATCAGACTAGATTAAAGCATGATAAGATTATTAAATCTCTAACGGATAATGGTGTTCCAAATGCAGACAAGCTTCTGAAGTATATTAAGACATCAGAAATTGAATTAACTGACGACTTTGAAATTAATGGATTAGATATTCAACTGGAAGCCCTTAAAACAGACTTCCCTGAGTTATTTGATCCAAAGATGATAGTTGGCGGTAAAGCTGATTCAGGAATTACATCAACAGTAGATTCCCCACTTTCAGCCTCAGAACTACAAGCAAGATATATACTTGGGAATTAATATACGGTATAATTGGACTATGCAAGCTAGATGGACGTTTAGGCTTGCGAATCTAATATATTCGGACGAATATTTTACTCTCAAGCAAATAAAAATCTAACTAATAAGAAAAGGATAAAACTATTATGGCAAGAACAGAACTTACAGTTGCTAATGGTTATATCGTTGAAGAGCACAGCTCAAACGTCGTACAGGCAGCATTGCAGAACTCTGCAGTAGAATCTGCTGCACGTCGTGAGCCAATGGCTACATCAATCAAGCGTGTTCCACGTTTCGTTGGTGACGCTCCTGTTGTTTATGCAGAAGGCGCTACAATCGGTGAATCAGATGTAACAATTGACGACATTACACTAACAGCTCGTAAATGGGCAAAGATCATGCACATCTCAGAAGAAGATATGAATGACTCATTCGTAGATGTAATGAATACATACAAGACTCAGTGGGCAACCAACTGGGCAAAGAAGTTTGACAACGCATGCTTAGGCGTGACAGTTGCAGGAGCAGGAACTGACGCAGCACCATATACATCTGTATATCGTGAAGTATCACAGTACAACTCAGCTTCTAACTTAATCCAGACAGCTGGAGCTGTGACATTCGCAGATTTGAATGATGCACTTTCATTAATTGAACAGTCAGCATACTTTGATCCATCAAAGACAGCTTTCATCATTCATCCTTCATTCCTAGGAACTCTACGTGGCTTGGTTGATAACCAAAACCGCCCAATTCTTCAGGATCCACTAGGTGCTCGTGGCTCAACTCTATTCGGTTACCCAGTAATCGTTTCAGCAGGAGCTAAGACATCTTCAACTGCATCAGCAGCACCAGCAGGTAACAACCTACTTATCGTAGGTAATACTGACCTTATGGTCAACGGTGTTCGTGCAGGAATTGAATCCATGGTATCCAAGGATGCTAAATTTGATACAGATGGTGTTCTTCTCAAAGTACGTGCACGTCGTGCATTTGCCGTTGCTAAAGCTGAAGGCTTTGCAATCGTTGAGAAGACATCAGCGTAAGGGGATAAATAATGCCATCAAAACTATACGGTAACTTCATCCTCAAGGCACTTAATAAAGAAGTTGACTTCGATACAGATACCATCAAGGTAGCTCTAGTTTCATCTTCTTACACTCCAGATCAGGACGCACACGATTACTGGAACGACGTATCAACATACGAAGTTTCAGGAACTGGCTATACAGCTGGTGGAGCAACTCTTGCTTCAAAGACAGCGACCTACGATTCAGCAAACAACGTAATTGTTCTTGATGCTGCAGACACCACTTGGGCGTCTTCAACAATCACAGCACGTTATGCAGTTGTTTATGATTCAACTGGCACATCAAGCACTTCAGCTCTAATTGG
>Ga0209500_10001927_pt1 | contig 15213 bp, 23 predicted proteins | sample S_140212_EF_Meta_FD_187323 | JGI IMG/M metagenome (GOLD analysis project Ga0209500, IMG submission 187323) | Freshwater microbial communities from Lake Simoncouche, Canada to study carbon cycling - S_140212_EF_MetaG (SPAdes) (version 2) | ecosystem: Environmental > Aquatic > Freshwater > Lake ... | reverse complement strand
ATATTTTCTTTTACTTTTTTAAGTAGTAATTTTGTTATTTCGTGGTCTTTACCAAATGCCTTGTAGTACTGTTTTAAGTCTGGACTATTAATCTTGCTGGTGCTAGTAATATTTAACTTATATTTCAAAAGATAGTGCCTAGCCGCTATGTTCTGTGCATACGCATCTATCTCATCTGGGTCACCTAGATACTCTTGATCAGCTCGGATTCTGGGATCTTTATGATGACTTCTATACATATTTCTATGCATACGATATCTTCGATGACGGTATTGACGTTGGTGCTCGTATTCATGTATTAATGTTTCGACTAGATCGATAGTAATTTTTTCTGCTAGTTCTTCGGTGAACAGCATAGGCATAGTTTTAGGATAGTTTAATATGAAATCAATGATGAATTGTTTCTTGCGTATTTCGTCTAGGCCTGGATCGTATTCTGCGCCGATACTAAATTCACCAGGATCAAGTGCACCTTTGGCGCCTGAATATAATTTAACACGTACTGGATGATGTTTGTTAAGATGTTTGCCTAGAGTTTTAACAAGATTACGTGGAGTTATCCTACGGCCAACAAGATGATTAGCCCATTCACTGATGTGTTGATATTCAAGTGTAGGGTTAAGATACACAGCTAACCTCCGCCTAATAGTTTGGCAGCAGCATTTGGGTCAGCTGGGTCTTGGCTTGGCAAGCCTTCAAATGGATTTGTTTTGAGTGGACCCATACCATTGGCGCTTAGAATATTGCTATTATTTCCTTCTGCCAAACTGACTTTCAATGCTTCGCCGTATTTGGTAGTATCTTTGGCCATTTCTTTAAGACTTTGTCCTAGCCCGCCTTCGCTTTGATCTTTACCCCATTTGTGTAGACTGCCGGCAAAATTCATAGCATCACCCAAAGTTTGTGTTGCTGGGTTAGCAGCCTTTTGTATTCCAGCTGTAGCAAATAAACTTTTTGCACTTTCCATTTGTGCCTTTAATGCCGCGGTGTTTTCTGCTGTTGGTCCACCGTCGGCAATGATTTTATCAAATGCTGAGCCACCAACAACAGGACCCAAGAAGTCTTTAATAGTAGGGATACCATTGGGTCCTGTTCCGGATCCAATCATTGATTTAATGTTTGGAGTTACTTCATCTATTAGACTCTTTAATGTAGGATTTGCCGCATTGTTTAGTGTTGATGGTACACTTTGTATACTTCCAAGCATACGTTTAGCAACACTAGCATCGACTAGTGTTCCTGCTCCCATATCGCTAAATTTCTGAGTAATAGTCGAAAGATCGCCAGTCAGCCCTGCGGTATCAGCGGGATTGGCAGTTTTAGTATAATCACCTAGATCTTTAAGACTTTGTATTCCGCCAACATCACTAGCAGTCAATGTACTTGAGGGAGCAATATCTTGACCAATAGCCATTAAGCACCTCCTAGCAGTTTGCCTGCCGAATTATTATATAAACTGCCATCTGATCCAGTATATGTTGGCAATCCGCCAAAGGGATCAGTAATACCAAATTGGTCAGCAGATGTGTTGATTGCCGCTGGATCTTTAATGCTACCCAATACACTAGATATTTTATCAGCGTATACAGGATTGTGTATATCGTTGAGATCTACACCTGCATCTGCTAATTTTTGATTTAACCCTGTAGCATTAGCTAGTTTATTATTTTGGAATGCCTCTACTATGCCGCTAGGCTTGCCAATATTATTAAGGCTAAGTCCATTAAACATCTTACCTGACGCTGACAACGCAGAGCCTGCAGAACTTAAACTACCAAACACATTAGTAAGGCCTCGATCGGCCATGCTACCCATGTCTTTGATGCCGCTGCCAAAATCACTATAGTTGGTATTACCTAAGAATGTTGTGGTGTTTAATAAATCTTTAGCATTGTTAATATGCGCCTGGCATTGATTTACTATTTTAGCGAATCCGCACTGATTACCGGCAGGTAACATCTGACTGTGTAATACTTCAATATCATCTTGTAGACTCGCTACATCATTTAATCCTGCAAATTCTGTGCTAGGGTTTGATGTCAAAATTCCAGTAATACTATCTGATACTGATACCGGAAGATTACCACTGGAAACATTAGCGGTCACCTGACTTATCACTGAACTAATTTGACTGCCAGTTGCTGTGCTAACATTAACCCCGGCATTGCCAAATTGGCCAGATAATGCTGGTATAGAATTAATCAATGAAGCACTATGTGATCTGAGCTTGCCAAGTGCTGCTGTGACTGTAGGATTAATTTGTAAAGTATCCCCAGATATTGCACCCATTGTAGCAGTAATCGTAGCCGGAGTAAGAGCATTTTTTGGTATTGCTAGGGTATTAAATTGCCCATCAGTAACTGTCGTGGTAGATCTTGCTAGTGCGATAAAATCACCAGCACCAGCTAGCCCCGTGCCGCCTGACGTGGTTGATGGTGCTATATCTGCGCCAATTGTTGCCATATCTACTACCTTATGTTATAATGCCGCCTGCACTAACTGGTTCAATACCTGTAGTGGTTTTAATATAATGATTTTGCACATCTTTAACAGTGGGTGCGTGCATCATTACATGTCGTTTTTCTAACCGTATACTCTTATTTAAGTCGCTTGTAAATAGACTTTGTAGCAGGCCAAGTCCTTGTTGGCTAGGCATGACAGTGCATGGTTTAATCACTGTAAATGCATCATCTGACTCTTCTACGATTTTAGCCACGATTTCATCACCGTTGACTATCTTAAAAGTTACTATATCATCTTCTGCATACTTGTTAGTTACTAACATTTGAATCCCCTAGTTTATTGAATAATTCTTCATCACTTAATCGTGCTAATCCTTGATAACCACCTTCTACAAATAACGCATCACCTAGATAGATCTGTGGTGCAGAACGATGTCCCTGGCCAATGAGCCACTCGCGAGCTTCCGGATCTTCATCGATCATCACCGTTTTAAATTCTATACCTTTAGTCGTTAGTAGGTGTTTCGCTTTCTCACAATATGGACAATTATTTTTACTGTATACTGTTAACATTTATCTAGTGTCCTATAATGCTGGTAGTTCATCGTAGTCAATTCCTTCACCCATGACTCCAATTACATAATTTGTTGATTCATTTTCTTGTAAGGCTGTTTGTTTTTTACTAGTATCACTGTGTTTATTAAACCATGGTATAGGAGTCGTTTTAGATGCTGGCTCTTGATATTTAATACCAATGTCTTTTAAGGCACCTACAGCAGTATAGTCTACAAACTCTTTTAAGATAGCAGCGTTAAGACCAATCACAGGTCCTTTATTAAACAAATAGTCCGCCCATGTTTTTTCTTCACGGATAACATCAAGATACATTTGATAAACTTCTTCAGCACATTCTTCTTTTACTCGTGCAAAACGTGCATCCTCTTTAACTACCTGATTGATCATCCAAGCGGTCCATTCTTTGTGTAGTAATTCGTCTTGTAGGATCAGACTGATAATATTACCATTGCCAATAAAGATCTTGTTTTCAACCATGGCCAAGCTGGTAGCGAATGATACCATGAAGCGGAATGCTTCTAATCCGTAGCTGGCATTCAATGCCAACCATATGGCTTTGATGTGATCCTGCTCTTCTATCTTGTGGCCAAGTTCTTTCTTACAGTTGACCAAGTGCAGTGCGTCATAGTAATTGCCAATATTACTAGCCATGCTGACGATCTCTTGTGTGTCATGTATAGTGTTAAACACATCTTTAGGCACATTATAGATGTTACGGATGATGTGACTGTAGCTACGGCTATGTATATTAGTTTCAAAGAAACTCCAGTTATACATCAGTGCTTCAAGTTCTGGAATACTCACCACTGGTGTAAATACCTGCGCTGGTCCGCGTCCTTGCAGGCTATCTAATGCTGTCTGGCGCAATAGGTTGCTGGTAAAAATATGTTTGACTGTATCGCTGGCATCTTTGAAGTCATTTGAATCTTTGGTTAAACTAATTTCTTCTGGGATCCAAAAGAATCCACGAGCTGTTTGTTCTAGTTTAACTAACTTGTTATATTTGACTTCTTCAAATCTCTGGACGGTTACTGGTCCAGCAGGATCCAGAAACATCTTCCTATTAAGATAATCTGTGTCGTGTCTTAAATCGTATTGTGCCTTGCTCATAGTTTACACCCCTCGCAATCGTCATCTAATAATTCTGTTGTTGTATCTTGTGTTTGTGCTTCTATTACTTCATCTACTGATTTACTACCAGCTTTGTTGATCAAGCTGTAGTAGAATGTTTTAATGCCCCAGGCATGTGCCTGCATCAAGTTGCGTGCAATCACAGTTGTTGGAACTTTACGATCTGGCCAATGTGCTGGATTATAAAATGTATTTGTACTAATACTTTGATCTACATAAGCTGCTAACACTGCCGCAGTCTTTAAATAGCCATCACAGTCTCGTTGGTCCCACATGAGTTGATACTTGGTTTTTAATTTATTGTATTCTGGTACTACCTGTATAAAACTGCCTGCTTTTGATTCTTTAACTGATATCAAACTCATTGGCATTTCAATACCATTAGTTGACCCAATAACAACACTAGAACTTTCTACTGGGGCGATGGCCATCAGTGTAGCATTACGTACACCATATGCTCTCATATCACTGCGTAACTGTTCCCAGTCTAGTTCACGTGTCGGCGTAAAGTCAGCGAGTTTGTTTACCCCCTTGGCACGATTCTCCCAGGGGAATTTACCTTTGCCATATCTAGTATGTTCACTGTGCAAACATGCTCCACGTTCTTTTGCTAATTCAACTGTTGATTCTGTTAGGTAAAATGCCTGATGTTCCATCCATGTCTTAACTTCTTGTAGTGCTTCTGCTTCACCATATTGCAAATTACGTTTAGCATGCCAATAGGCCAAATTGGTGATACCAATACCCAATGGACTTATTTCATCATTACTTAATTTACTTTGTATCGATAAGAAATCCTGATAGTCTAGGATATTACACAAACTTCTTTGTAAGGTACGACATGCTCGACGCATGTCTTCTGGGTTGCGGAAAGCTCCCCAATTGATACTACCTAACGTACATAGAGCTATGCGACCATTTTCGTCATCCAAGCGTTTGAATGGCTTGGTGGGCAGTAGGATTTCGCAACAGAGGTTACTCTGATAGATGGTATGATACTCAGGATCAAAAGGTCCTTGCTTCATAACATTGTCAATGAACACCAGATAGATACGTCCAGTGTCAGTCCGCTCTTTAAGTATACCGCCTTTAAATACTTCTTCCGCTGTTAATACTTTCTTACGCAAACCTCGTTGTTTCTCATACTTCTCATACAACTCTTCAAACTGTTTTGTATCTCGATAAAATGCTTCATACAAGTCAGGTACTTCGTTAGGATCAAAGAATGTGATATTTTCTTTGTTCTTAAAACGTCTCCAGAACAAGGCGTTGAGCACGACACCATAGTCCATATGACGCACACGAGTTTCTTCTGTACCTTGATTGTTCTTTAATACTATCAAATCATCAAATTGATGATGCCATATAGGATAGAATACCGTAGCACTTGCATTACGTATGCCACCTTGGCTACATGATCTTAAATCTCCAAACCATTTCTTAAGGAAGGGAATCATGCCAGTGTGCATAACTTCCCCGCCTCGTATAGGACTACCCAATGGGCGCAAACGACCTATCTCTAGACCAATACCAGCACGCTTGGCTGCATATTTGGCCATCATCTCTCCTGATGCAAAAATACTGTCTAGGTCATCGTCTGATTTGATCAGCACGCATGAACTAAATTGTTTTGTAGGGGTACCCAAGCCAGCGAGCACTGGAGTGGCGAGCGTGAACAATCCATCACTGGCGCAGGTATAGTAATCTTTAATGTAACGTAATCTTTGACCAGGATTCTCATTATGGAACACTGTAGCGGCAGCGACCATATAGCGAACCTGAGGTGTTTCATAAATTTGTTTTGTGGCACGATTTTTAACTAGATATTTTTCAATCAGTTGTTCAACAGCGGCATATGAATATTGTTCATCTTTCTCATGGTCGATAAAATCATTCATCTTGATCCACTCTTCTTCTGTATACCAATTTAACAATTCGTGGGTATAAAGACCTGTGGCCACGTTGGTTTTTACGATTTCATACAAGTGTGGGACTTGGTAATCACCGTAGATATCTTTGCGTAACATACTGACACGTTGCTTGCCAGCTACAAATTGATAGTTAGTATGTCCTACTTCTGGCTCATGCTCTACATCAATTAAATCCACGATAGCACGTAGAGTAATTTCATCAATTTCACGTGTGCTGATGCCGTCATAAAAGTGTGGTTGAGCTTTGATCTCGATCATACTCTGACTGACGTCAGCTATGCCCTGGCAAACTTTAGCTACTTGGTTCTGCCATTTTGTAAGATCTAGTGGAACGACTGCTCCACTGCGTTTTTTAACTTGAATATTGCTCACTTGAAACCTCTATTTGTTTAATATTTTTCTAGCTGTAAATCCGTGCTTGAGTATTGATACAGCAATTGTAACTGTTTTTCTTCTACTTGTTTTGTATTTACTATTTCGTATGGCCAATAATTAAGAATATATTTCCCCCCATCTAACCAAGCTACACAATGACGGGTTTTATCTTTATAATCATAATATACTCTTATTTCTATAGGAGTTGGTTTATGGCTGCTAAAGTATATAGTATACGCTATACCTAAACTTTTAGCAACATCGCACCAGTAGTTTTCGGCTAACAATGCCCAGGGATCCGGCCAAGATTTTGGATCACTTGGATCCAAATTATAGTTAATGATTGGAGCACTGCTCCACATGTTGTTTAATTCCACAACTGCTGATTCTAAGGGTAGTCTATCGAGCTGATGGCGGAAATCTTTCCACTGCGCGAGCCTGTCATTAACACGCAGATTCCAAAAATTTTGCCACATGTTACGCGAAAGTTTTTATGTAATAATTGAGTGTAGCGTTAGTACCAGTGCTACTAGCAGTATAAGACATAGTGACATTGGAACTATTTGCTATAAATGTTAATGCAACACCTATATTTGCTGTTTCGGTATAATCTTCTTCAATTGAGGGTGTACCAGCAAGATTAGTAACTTTAATAGAACCAACTCTGGTGTTGGTTCCTCTAACGATATTATAATCAATGATCCTTGAATTTACTGTAGAAATAGTGATATTGCCTATATTTGCTGTGGTATTGTCTAACAATGTTTCTGCAACGGCATCAGCCAATTGAGCTATTACAATATTGGCTGCGATAGAAGATGCTGTTAATATAACATTACTGTATTCAGTAAGTATTTCAGTGACACCAACTGTTGGTGCACCTTCTACTAGAGTTCCGTTACCAATATATAATCTACGCTCGTCGACACTCCAACCCATTTCACCGCTGGATAGCTGTGGTAGGTTTTCTTGTAAGCCACGACGGACCTGTATTTTGCTTATTTGGATTACGGCCATGTTATCACCTTAGTTCAATATCTAGTATTTATGCTAACTTATAATACTGCTCAACTCTATCAAACCAACGGTCCATCCAGATCGTCCACTCATTACCACTGACGGTCCAAGTTTGGAATTCTGGACGGGCAAAGGTATTGTCTTCTAGGAGTTTAGGTGCTACTGCCATTAATATCACCCCTTGTTTAATGTCAGTTCCGTGGACTTCATTATGCGCGGCAGCATAGGCGCATAATTGTAGGAAATAGTCTTCTATCCACTCGGTTTTCTTGGGTTTATTAGTCTGTTTGTAGTCGATAATCGCTGGGCTACCCTTGTATACTCCGCAGGCATCTGTAGTACCTGCATACAAGCCCGGAACATATAATGGTACTTCGATACCCCATACTTCATCTACGTGTTTAAGCCCATGTTCTACTATCTCTTGTGCCATGGCATAACTCTGTTGGCTATTTGGATTAGTTCCTGGCTGTCCCATTTCACGATCGTTACGCACATAGTCTTCTAACCATTTGTGCATACGTGTTCCGCGGCTGGCGGCTTCTGTGGTGATCTGTTGAGCTTGTTGAGTTCCTACTCGTTTACGCCAATTCTCAAGAGCATCACGCTTTTCTTGTGGTTTGGTCCGATCTAATATTGTGGTAACACTAGGAACACGTGATCCATCTGGTAAAGTATAAAGACGTTTACCTTCAACAGTGTCACGATTAATGGGGGTATAGTTGTATTTTTGAATGAGCATCTTACTAGTATATATTACTAATTATAAGATGTCAAACAGTAAATGATTCACCGCAGCCACATTCAGCTTTGGCATTGGGATTTTGAAATTCAAATCCCTCGTTAAGTCCTTTTTTGGCATAGTTAATTTCCATGCCCTGTAGATAAACTATATCTTTTTTATCAATTAACAAAGTAACACCACGTTCATCTATTTCAATATCATGCTCACGTATTTCATCAGCAAATTCTAACACATAAGCAAAGCCACTACATCCAGCAGTGCGCACACCGATACGCATACCTACGCCTCGCCCCCTGGCATGAAGAGAGTCTTGCATTTTTTTAGCGGCATTAGCGGTGATTGTTATCATATCCATTATTTAAACCAACCCTTGGAATCTTTTTCTATTCTGTTTAACACTGCTTGCTTTTCATCATCAGTCATATCATACCAATTAGTTATGTCATCAACTGTGCGACTGCAACCAACGCAGACTTCATTTTCCATGCGGCATATCGATATGCAAGGGCTTTCAATGAGTGACTTCTTCATGTTTCTTTCTATAGTCTGCTATCGCTGATTTGATCGCATCTTCTGCAAGCACCGAGCAATGTATCTTGACGGGCGGTAACGCAAGTTCTTCTGCGATATGTGAGTTTTTGATGGTCTGGGCCTCATCCAGCGTCTTGCCCTTGAGGAGCTCGGTGACAAGGCTACTACTAGCAATAGCACTGCCACAACCATACGTTTTAAACTTGGCATCTGTTATGATCCCTTCATGGACTTCGATCTGTAATTTCATTACATCACCACAGGCTGGTGCACCAACCATACCTGTTCCTACATCTGGACTATCCTTGTCCATGGTACCCACATTACGAGGATTTTCGTAATGGTCTAGAACTTTTTCTGAATAAGCCATTTATAAACTCCAATAGTATAGTATAATACTACAGTATTTATAGTTTTATGTCAAGTGTTTTTGGTAATTAGAATCCAGGAGCGTTGCGTTTCCGGGCGGCTTGTTTAGCCATGTTTGATACTGTGTCGACTGGTGCATTTGGATCTACATCAGTGTCTTTGGGATTTTCTACTGTAGCCGAACTGTCGTTGTCTTCACCAGCCGGACGTAGTTCAATATAATCTTTGTTATAACTTTTGATTAGATTTTTAAGAGCTGGATTATTTGTGTTAGCCGCAACAAGAGCGTCATAATCAAATGTCTTGTCGGTATTAAGCACAAGATTAATCAGGCTTTGTGTTGAGATCTTTGGAGGTTGTTTCTTATCTTTATATCTATGGCGAATAAGTTCCAGAGCTGTTGTTAAATTAGACTCTGGAGTATTCTTTGGACTGTGTTGAAATTCATCTAAACGCACGATTATCTTAGTTCGCGACCAAGTTCTTCTGCTCCACCTGTTGCAGCATCTGTAGCGCCAAACCCATCAGTTTCATCTTGATCTAGGTCGCTACCTGGTGCTGGAGGTAAACCTGCATCGCCACCACTTAGATCATCGCCTGGCATGGCCATTGGATTATCAACTTGCTCACCAGTTAGGATGCGTACACCACCATCAACACCTTCGCGTGCTGTTTGTAGATTTTGCATCAGTGTTTCTAATGTCGTACCAACTGCGTTTTTAAAACCTTCAGCTTGTTCTGTGCCAACCTGGTCACGGATGCTGTCTAGTAGTTCTGGTAGTTGCTCATTTTGCATCTTACCTACTTTTTCAATAGCGTCTTGGATTGAATCTACCATATTTTTAGCTGCTAATAACACTTCAGCGTTACCAACTTCACCTTCTACTAATTGTTGGCGATGTTGTTCTAGCCAAGTGCTTAGGCCTTCTTTAACAGTGAGTAATTCCATATAACGTGGATTACGTTCTGCTGTGTGCAGGTCCACACTGTGGCGGATTTTATCTAAGTTAGCTGTGATAGTTTCACTTAGACGCTCTGCTTTCTCAACTGTTAGATTACTAAAATTAATAGCAAAACCAAAGCGGCTCTCCATTAGTTTGTTGATCTTACGGGTTGATTTTGTAGACATTTCTGCTAGTTTCATGGTCAAATTCCTATTTAGACTTTAATATATTTAGCCAAGTTAAGGTTTTTCTTAATTTCTTTTTTAACTTGTTCTATCTTATGCTGTGTTTCGGTGTAACGAACACTGTAGTATTCTTCACCCCAAGTATCGCCTTTGTCCTGGGCTTTTTTATAGCGTAGGCGGTATAAACTAGCTTCAAATTCCAATTTATTTAGTAGGCTATCATTATCACGTATTTCTCTAGCCAGTTGGGTTTGTTGTTTATACAAGGCTATACAGTAGAATATAGCATCTTTACGGTTGAAAAAATCAAACACCTGCTGATCTCGCTCCATGACACGCCAGCAATGATCATTGATCTTAACTACTCTATTTGCACCAACAAGCACATCAGTACCTATCTGATAGCAGAATGGCAGTTCCGAGTCTTCTTGGGATAATCGGGCTAGTTCAGACTGGGTAAAGCGACGGATTTTTTCAATGTCAAATTCAGTTGATGATTTTTTTGTAATAGATTTTGCCATCAGTGTTATTTCGAGTTAGGACATCTTTGACTGTTAGATTGTTAGCCAACAGTTGTTCACGTTCATCCAAGTGGCTTTTTGCAATAGGGGTATCACCAATAAAGCGTTCGAGTAATTCGCTTTCTTCATTGGTAACGGCTAATAGTAATTTGTTAGTGAGTTCTACGATCTTCATGTAAGTATTTAGTTACTTGAAGAGGGCGTGTCCAATAAATCCAATAAGTCCTGCTAGGATTACACCTAAGATGCTGACTAAGGTGCTGACACTTTGCTTGCCGCGACCTTCAAATTTTTCGTCCAGACTGTCCTTGATGCCTACGAGGTAGCCTTCAAGTTTGTCCATACGGTGTTCTAAGTTTTCTAGTTTAGTTTCCAAGTTTGCGTACCTAACGGCACATATTTCCACGTGGGCTTCTAGATTCTGTTTCTCAATTTCTGTTGGTTTGGCCATCTCGCCTTCCTAAGTGAGCGATGCCGTCTTTTGAGTGAGCCTTAACAATGTGCCTTAATATGTGCCTTAATGAATGCCTTTGAGCATCTAATATATTTAGTTGGTTGCTACAGATATAAAGTATATGTTTTTACTTGTGCCATCAGTGTAGAACAATGGCACAGGTGGAATTACCGTCTCATCAAGACCCAATAGTATTGGAGTCTGTGCAAAATCTTTTTTTAATATAGCGTAAGGATCTTGATCATTGAGATATAGATTTTCGAATTCTACGTCAAATTCAAAAGTCCATACACGTTGTTTATCTTGATAATCGCTACCAAACACATGCTGAGAAAGATCTTTGGTTTCAGTCTTGAGCTGATTAATGCTCATTATCTGTGTCCTCAATCCCAGTATCTGGACTACCGTTTCCCAGTTGCGTTGCTTGTTACGCATACGCTCAAGCTCTGGGGTAAATTTTGTTATATCTGTTTTGGTAATGTCTATCAAAGTATATCCACGATGGCGATATATTCTTTGTTCTATCATTATAAGAGTATTTATTGGTCAAAGTCAAGGTCACAAAAAAAGCACCCAAAGGTGCTTTCTATGTTTTATAAAAATTAAACGTTATACAAACACAAATCCAACGTTGCCTGTAACTGTATGAACTATCGTGCCACTGATATCAACTGCTCTTTCACTTACTGCTGTATTAGCATAGGTAAATGTTGTTGCTGTTAACCGTGTTGCTGCTGTATTAGCGCCAATTTGACGGATACGGTGTTGAAGATCACTTGAAGACACTTTAGCATCTGTAACTAAAAATAAATTACCGCCTGCGTTTGATCCCGATACCCCACCAATAACATAAGCCAATGGATTTACTTCACTGATGATTGAGTCAACTACACCGCCAACTAGATCACATTCTGCAATTAAATTACCACGTATTGCTACAGAGTTCTTAATTTCAACCACGTGTAGTCCCAACGTAGAGCCATATAGCGTGTTCTTAATTGTTTGGGTGCCTACGACATTATTGCCTTGGCCTTGTTTATATTTCTGAAATATTGCCATTGTATTCTCCGAGAATCTTTCTATTATTTATGCTAGGACAATAGAATGCCTGGTCAAAAAAAAGCACGCTAAGATAGCGTGCTTTAGTTTTAATGCTAACTACAGATCTTACATACCTTCTAAGTCTGTTGGCTCTGTAACTGTTACTGTTGCAGATGTTGATAGTGTTGCAACACCGCCAGATACTGTAAATGTACCTGTATCTAATACTTGAGCAATCGCACCAGCAACTGCACCAATAGTTGCATTTACACGATCAACTACTAGGTAAAGTTCAGATCCATCTGACTTAACTTGAATGATACCAGCAAATGAACCTAATGCGTCTGTTACTTTTGCTGCCGCCGCATCAGTAGCTAGTGCAGCGATACCGCCACTTAATACTACTTTGTATACTGATTGTGCGTTATTTCTTTGGATAGTGCCTCTTGCAACCGCTGTTGGATTGCTTCTTGTAAATGATGCCATTTTGTATATCTCCTATGTTTGTACGCTTTCGCGCATAATAATATTTATCAAATTGAGGTCAAAAAAAAGCACGCTGTTTAAGCGTGCTTTTCTCGATATTGCTGATTAAGCAAATGTTAAGCCTGTTAGTTCAACTGCTGTGATTGTTACTGAACCACTACCACCTAATGCTGCAAGGATGTTAGCTTCTGCTGTTGCAAATGAACCATCGTTAGTTGTGCTGTTACCATCGTTCTCTGTATTTGCTGCAATAAGAGCTACAAACTGATTAGCGCCTGATGCTGTTGGTTTACCAACATAAAATAACTCTACTGAAACTTGTAATGCATTAACAGCTTTGAACAAGTTGCTGTTTGAAGCTGCTGGTGTTGTTGTAAGATCGTATGCTGAACTTACAACTTTGATTGCTGCTAGTTGACGTGTACCAAAACGTGTGTATGGACCAACGCCTGCTGCACCGTCACCTAAAAGTTTAAGCGCATTAACGCCCACTGTTGAATAATTATCTGCCATTTTATTTCTCCTAATATATTAGCGTGCTCGCGCACATGTAGTTATTTATGTTCTTTTTAGAAAGTTAGTGCGACTAAACTCTAGTCTATCCACTAATTTTACTGCACCACCATCGTGCCCTATAGCTACAAAGCCTTCTGGTGTTGTTACCTTATACCCATCGTTGGTTTTTTGGAATGTCCCAATACCTTCTACCTGTTGTAGTTTACGTAATAGTAGTGCTTTTATTTCAACTATGCGTTTATAGGTAGCCAGGATACCAAGTAAATTATTGGCGTTATCTGCTACCCATTGTTCTTTTTCTTTAATCTTAGCTAGGCGATTCTGTGCCGCACGGCTGGTGATAACATCGATATCTTTGGTCATCACTTCGTTGTAATGTGACATAAAGTCTTTTAAGAATGCTGTAGGTTCTGCGGCATGAGTGCCTGCACGTACCATTTTGTTGATAAAGGGTTTGATATTGCGAGCGAACTCTTTGTTAGCTAGAATAATGTCAAAGCGTTGTTGACCAATTTTCTCCATGGTCTGATATGTACTATTCATCAATGCTCTGATCTTGCGATCTTCTGTAGGAGTTAAACTAGCAATACCAGTGTAATCTTTATATGTTGCATCATCGAACCATACATCAGCTGATTTACGTAAGCCTTGTATATTAACTAAAAATCCTGCTTTCATATCTGCTAGACTAGTGCCTTCATAACTTGTATGGAATATGATGCCAATCTTAGCACGTGCTATCTGCTGACCAAGCTGACTGTCTGCAGGCACAGCATAGGTGATCGTATTGGGAGTGAATGTCAAACAATTCTCACCGCCTATGTCAGCAGTTTCAACCCAACCCTCTTTAAACAACAGGTCACCTTGGATGACTCCACCAATACCTAGTTTCTTTAGGTGCTGCAGGGCACTGGCTAGGATTTCTACTAGCTCAGGTGATTCACCGTAGAACTTTTCTATATCTCTTGATGTCTTACATACTTTAGGTTCTGCTTTGGCAAATACACTTTTAGTGCCTACAAAGAAACGACCGTCTGCAGGGTCAACGCCACAGATGATAGCCGGACTGCCATCCCACTTGACTGTGAGTTTAGTTGTAGTGCCTGTACCTTCTGCCAACATACCGCGTAGGCTTTCAATATAATCCAAGGCACTAACTGCGCCAGCATATCCAGCATTAAACACTAGATCTTCTAAATGCTCAAGATGTGTATTCTTGCTTTCAGTTAGCAAGAACTCTGGAGTTTGACGTTTTATTTCATATAATTTCATTTAGTTGGATATCCACGTGCTATTGCTAGTTGTTGTTTGTTAGTGGCTAATTGTTCTATTTTCTTAATTTCTGCTGGGTCCGTTATAACGGTATTATCATCTTGTCTTACCCACTTACCATTGGTTTTTATTAATCTAATGCCTTTTGAAGTTGTGACTTCTGTTGGTCGCATTTTCTCTTTCATTGCTTTCATTTGTTGTTGTAACTCTTCTGGGGATTGTGTAGGGTCAGAATTGTTGTAGTTTGGGTCTGACTGCGCATAGTAGCTTTGCAATTTGGCACCTGTTTCCGGGTCAAACATCTTACCAACAACAGCGGCGGTTTTTAACAGACCGCGGCCGAGTCCTTCTGCTATGACTTCATTAATCTTCATCTTTGATCTTCCTAATACCGCGAGAGAATTTAGTAGGATCTTGGCCTTTAATCGCGTTTAACAATCGATTTTCTAACTTAGTAGCAGTCTCAACATCATAGTTTTCACGTATGTGATTAATGAGGTTGATAGCACCATTGATGATATTATTAGCACGTGACTCGAGGAGATTCTCCTTGTCTTTGTGTGTTAATAACTCGTCTAGCTCAGTGAGTAGGCTACGTGTGCGTTTCTGCAAGATTTCTGCTCCGGTTTAGAGTATTTATCGAAGAATAAGAATTAA
>Ga0209500_10001925_pt1 | contig 15218 bp, 11 predicted proteins | sample S_140212_EF_Meta_FD_187323 | JGI IMG/M metagenome (GOLD analysis project Ga0209500, IMG submission 187323) | Freshwater microbial communities from Lake Simoncouche, Canada to study carbon cycling - S_140212_EF_MetaG (SPAdes) (version 2) | ecosystem: Environmental > Aquatic > Freshwater > Lake ... | reverse complement strand
TAGAGCCAGCATTGTCGTGGGCAGTCCACCAAACATAGTTAGAACGATCATTAACTATATCTTTGTAGTAATTGCTACCACCAGTATCTGCTTTAGCATTAGAACCTTTAGAAAGGTAACCAAATTTTTCTAAAACTGTATTTGCTGTACCAGTAATTTCACCTGTTCTGTCTTGAACAACAACGTGCAATTCATCGCCAGATGCGCCTGCGGCTGTTCCGGCTGTAGATGTTCCTGGTGCAGAATCAAATTCACCAAAGAATTCCCAACGGCGTGTTCCTGAAACAGCAGTAGCACCAGTTAAGTGTGCAGACTCTAATGTAAATGATGTTGCATTAGCAATCGCAACAACTTTAGTTGAACGACCAGACAATACGATAAAATCACCAACTTGCATTTGTGTGTTTGCAAGGCTTCCTGAACCAGTAACTGTTGTAGAACCTGCTGTTACAGTAAATGTTCCAGTTAATGTGTTAGAATATGCCGCTGAACTTGGGCAAACAGAAACTTTAATTGCGTTTCCTAATGCGCCAGAATAGCGAGCCGCCCACGGACCAACGTTCCAAGATGATGTGTTAATGTATGCGTCATCATTCTTAATAGCGGTACCAGTACCTGCTGTGCCTGAACCAGTTGTTGCTTCTGCTGTAGAGTTCAATGCTGTATTTGCACTACGAACAACGAACAATGAGCCAGAATAACCTAAAAAGTTAGCGGCCGTTAAAAAGTCAACTACGTTAGTTGCATTTGGTTTACCAAATCTAGTAACTAAATCGGTTTCATTAGAAACTTGTACTGCTTTATCTATCGGACCCCAACGGAATTGACCAGCAAATGCGCCAGATGTTGTAGATACCGACTGTGAGGAAGACACCAAATCTGTTTCGGTGATCTTGATTCCTGGTGAAATTAGACTTATAGCCATTGAATTCTCCTTGTTATAATGATGTTTTGTTGTTAGGTTTGTTTAATTTATTTATAAAAAATCAGATTTGTGATAATTCTCTACCTGCCAGACCTGTCCACTTACATCTACTAATTGATTTTCTTCTTCGCCATTATTTATGAAGCCAAAAGGAGTAATTTCCTCTTCAATCATTTTGATTCTTGCTTCGTACAATTCTTTTCTTATATTAATGTTTGTTAATTCCTTAAAATATGAGTTTGTTGTCAACCACGAAAATAACACTAAAGGCATAACTAAATCATCGTGATATCCTTCGTCAGCAGAGTAACTGTTTCTTTTTTCAATAAATGTTGAAATCTCAGATATAGTGTCAGCATCGTTGATAATAAGTTTTTTCTCTTCAACCATAGACTTAAAATTAGAACAGCCTATGCGTTTAACTTTCTTGTCTGTAATAACACCTAGTTGTGTCTTACCCCCACCAAATCCACCATTGACAACTTGCCCTTGAGTTGTTCTAGAAACTGATATGATATTCTCATATTCATATTCTGCGTAAAGAATCTCTGCAACTTGTTCTGAAGAATTGATTTCAATTAGAACGTATGCTTCATTGTATTCTTTACCTATTCTATAAAGTACTGATGGATATAGAAGTGGGCTGATTTGATTGTTTCTGTATTTACCCACAATTTTATATGGCATCTGAGTTATGTCAATGATCTGAAATGCTGAATAGTCACCACCAACACCTTTAGCTGTGTCTGCAACGATACAATACGCATGATCCTTTTCAACCTTCTCATAAATGTCAAGCCCATCTTTTTGATACATGATAGGTTTAGCAGACATTTGTGCAATAGAATCAGAAGCAATTAACGTTAAACTAGAACCTAAGAAATTACATAGCACCTCTTGATTGAACTTTAATTCACCAAGTAATCTTCTTTGTTCGGACGCCCATTTTTCATCACGTCCAGGAATTTCCCAATACGGAATAAACAGATTGACAAATCCATTTCTGTCACTCTCTGCATCATTCCAGAACTTCCAAAAATGATTGTATCCTAGAGGGGTAGAACTTAGCAAAATCTTTGTTGTTTCACCAGCAGAAATTGTAGGATAAACTGAGGTGAAGAATTGTTCTGCTACATTGTTCGGTATGATAGCGGCTTCGTCAACGTACAGCAAGTTAACTGACTTACCACGAATACCTGATGCGCTTGTTGCGGCTGTGAATACGATTGATCCATTCTCTAAAGCAATGTCACCTTTGTTCCATGTAGTGACACCTTGCTGTAACCATGTAGGAAGATTCTCATACATAATTTGATAACGATACAAGACCTCTCTAGCGGCAGTCGCTTTGTTTGCTAGAATTGCTACAGTCTTGCTTCCTTGAAACAATGTGTACCAAAGAATATATGCGGCTGAAGTTGTTGTTTTGCCTTGTTGGCGCCCTTCCATAAGAATAACTTTACGATTGTCATGGATAATCTTTACTTTATTCTTTTGACAATCATAGAGTTTGAATGGCTGAAGCCCGTGATCTAGCGTGACAATCTTACAATAACTTTCTATGAAGTATATTGGATCGTCAGCGCATCTTAAATATTCTTCAATTTCTTCTTTAGTGAAATTGAGTGGTACGCCAGATGCTTTTAAAAGAGAATTTCCTAAGTAGGATTTTGCTGTCATCTCTTGCCAATTAGTTTCTGTAATTCTGCTGTGCTACCAACAAATAGCGCATTTGTTACATGCTGTGGTTGTTGCGTGTCATCTTTTTTAGATTTCAAGTCTTTTACTTTTTTACCTAAGTCTAGCAAATCTTTGTTGGTGTCTGACAATGTTTTGATTAATTGTCCAACAACTTCGTATGCTCTTGGAGACTCACCCTCTTTTGCTAAGAAGATAATGTTTTCCATAGCAACTTTGCCTTGCTCAATGAATAGCTTTAGATTCTCTCTCGCATATTCATAGTCAGCATCAATAGACTCATCGTTTGGCGCACCAGTAGAAACAGGTTCTTTAACTTGTTCTACTACTGCGGGTAGTATTTGTTCAACAATCTTACCTTGCACATCAAAAATGTCATTCAATTTATCATCAACAGTTTTTTTCATATTAAGGTTTGTATCCATTGTCATTAGTTTGTGTTTCTGTCACATTGAATTCTGCATCGCCAGTAAACGTTTGTGTGGATATAATTGCTCTGTCAATAGATACGCTGTCATTGATAAGATTTAAATCATCTTTAATAATATACTTGAACTTATTGACAGGTCCAAATAGATATCCTTTAATGATAAAATCTAATTGCCATGTTTGAATTCTACGTGAGTCAAAGTCGCCTTCATATGAATCGTCTGAAGTTACAGATTGTAATTCAATTGGCACGTCCATATTCAGACTCAATTCAGGCACCATCTTCATTGTGACAGTAAAGTCTGGCGTAAAGAATGGTACAATTTGTTCTACAATTTGTGTTCCGTCTTCAGTATTTTTGACAAGTACATGCAGAGTGAAATTAAAGTCATATGGAACTGGAGAGTACATATAGTTAAAATCTATACCGCCAGTGTTAACGCCTTTAGTTATCTTGTGTCCTGTGTTTAGTTTACGGCTAGGTGCATATGACATACCAGTAAACTCAAAACCTAGTCGTGGTAAAGTAACAGCAATCTCACGATTTAATGTAGGATCACCTAATACACGTTGAATAAACTTTTGTTTTGGTCCATATTCAATAGGAACGTTTAACGTTTGAATTTTAGTTCCCGTGTCATTGTATCTGTCAACTTGAATTTCGTTAAACAGATTACCAAACATAATTACGTAACGTCTTAGCGTTCCGTGATAGAAGTCGTGTCCGAACATCATATTAGAAAGTCCTTGTTGATGCGAATGGGTTTTGTTCTGAGAAGTCTAGAATGTCATCATCAATAATTTTCTGTCCAATTGCTTCATTGTCTGCGGTAACTTCGGCAGCCACAACAACATTGGCTTCATTGATAATGAATGTGCCATCTTCAAGTAACAACAAGAATGCATCTTCAACCAACATTTTCTCATTGTTAGCTGTTGACATACTGTATTGAGTTTCAATGTTGTCAATATCTGCAACTTCGGTATCAAGACGTTCGCTAGAGTATTCGTATCTATCACAACGCATTTCGTATGTGTATAATTTACCTAGCTGAAAGAAGTTTTCAATGTTCTCTGTGAATTTAATTTCGTACATGTATCCAAGCATAGGAATCCAAATCAAGTCTCCTTCTCTTGGTCTTAGAATGCTTGCATAGTCGTATGATTGTTCGTCTAGTAAATATTCACCATCTTCATTCTTAAAGTTATATCCATATTCAGTTATGAATGATGGCTTCAATGATTGTGTGAATCTCTTCTGTGCAACAACAAACGTAATTGATTCGTCAATTTGCAAACCGAACTTGGAAAGAAAATCTTCTTGCCCTTGAAATCCATCAAAACTCTTAATATACAATTCTAACTCAAGTGCATCATCAAAAATCATAAGTGCATCTTCACCGTAAATCTTATCTAAATTTACATGTGTTCTTGGTAAGTAATAACCATCTACACCATAAATCTTAATAGATTCAATGACTAAATCTTCAACAAGATTTTGTTCCTGTTTGACAGGAGTGTATTGATTAAAATAGCGATTACGTGCCATGATTACCCTAGCATGTCAGTAACAGGCAAAGAATACGAACTAATCATTTCAGCTTCTATAGCTTGAATTTCGTCTGTAGCTTCATCCCATATCTTCTGCCCATTGAACGTAATACCACCTGGCATAGAGAGCCCTTCAAACTTTTTCAAGTTTTCTCCCCATTGTTTTTTAATTTGTGCTGTGCAATATTTTTGCAACCATCTGTCGTTATAAACATCGGTGTATGTGTCAGGGTTTATCTTTTGATATGCTTCAATAATAATATATTCGCCAAGCAAAACTTTTTCACCCCAAGCAATGTCTATATTTAATCTATTTGCATGTCTTTGAAAACGAATGGCTTGTTTACCAACAAACAATTCTTCAGCTAAAGCAACGTTTTGTAATGCCATGTAGTATGGTGCAAATGGACCAGTATTGAAAGCAAACAAATCGTTAAGTGCAATCTGATATCTCAAATTGAATAGATTGTTTGTGGAATAACTATTACCTAATGGAAGAATATTGATTACACCAATGACAGAATCATCTATTGAAAGATATTTATTGTCAATGTCTGTTTGTGTGACTGCGTGTGCTAGATAGACTTTTTCTGTTGCGTCATAGTGATAGTCGTAGTAGTATGAGAATGACATTTCAATACAATCTTCAACTTGATCGTCATCTACGTTTATCTCTAAGAGAGGTGCACCTAGTCTTCTAAGACAGAATTGTTTTAATTCTTCTCTTGATGCTGGTTTGCTAGTACTCATTTTTTCCCCTTATATATCATCTTCTATTTATAATATCTAGAGAAACAAAAAACCCGCTGATGAGGCGGGTTTTGTTTATGTTACTGCTATCAGAGTAGTAACATTAATTCCAATTAGCAGATTGCACGGCTGTAATGAATGCTGGCATATCAGCGGCCGCTGTTACGGCTGCTGTCAAGCGGTCACATTCAGCAAAAATAGCCGCACGTTTAGCCGCTACGTCAGTAGGAATAGCCACGTTACGCTCGGCTTTACGAATGACCATCCAGTCAGTCTGAGCAAGCATTGAGTTAGCTGTTTGTTTAAACTGAGCAATGTAGTTGGACTTCAAACCATTGGTTGTGACGGGTTCTGTTGCGCCTACGGGCGTTTCAGTCACATCTTCCAAAGCCTTGGGTGTATTAACGTAGTTACGTGTGACGTATGTTTCGCCAACAGAGTAGCTATCAAAAGTTACCATGTAAAAGCGTTGATCTTCTTGATTCCCATCAATGATTTCTTTAGCACCATTTTGTGATGCATATGAAGCCGTTGGATTGGGTTCGTTTGGAAACAACTTTTGAAGTTCACCAATTTCTGAGATTTCATTGTTTTGTGTTATGAGTGCGTACATATTGAGTCCTTATCGTGCGAGTGAATATTTAAAGGGGTTTTCTGCGAATGCCATGTAGATATATTTTTGAGTAGAAGTATTTATTTGGTCACCAGATGCTCTAATTTTAAATCCGTTTGACAACATATCTAATTCTCTGTACCCCGAGGCTGATATTGGTTCAGCAGTAGCGTTGGCGGCGCCTAATGGATTTTGAGTTAAATTATATGGGTCACGTTTATTATCAAACATAAACCAATGGTATCCTGCCAAATTTCCAGTACTTCTTATAAGTAAAAATGCAGGCCTAAAACCTAAATGAACAAAAGGACCAGATGCATTACCATTGCCTGTGTAAGAACCAAACGCAGAATAACCTGCTACTGGTGCAAAACAGTATCCAACAAAAGTTGAGCCATCTTCATTTTGTCCTGCACTTGAGCCAAGAGTTATAACTGTTGATGTTGGTGTTGTTGAATTCCAAGGGTTAATGTCAGACCTTATTGCGGCATCTGTATCCAGAAAAATAGTATCTACATTTCCTATGGCAACATGGTAAAGACGCCAACTTGTTGCTGTAACTCGGTTTTTAACAAGTATCATTTCCGGCACAGTACCAAGACCGTGACCAATAGTTGCACCAGCTGTTCCATTACCCGTATAAGTAACCACACTAAATCCACTTGTAGGGCTTGCGCTTACTGATGAAGTGATAGAGCCTGATGTATTGGTGACTGCTGTACCGCCACCCCTCCAAAACCAAGCCACGCTTGAGTCGGCCGCCGCATTTGCATCTGATGTAGCGGCTAAAGTTACCCCTTCAGTTCCAAACGCACAAATATTACTATAAGAAGATGCGGCGTTCGCTAAATCTGAATAAAGTAAACTTGAGTTTCCTCGTATAGTGTCATGCATATTAAAGCCATTGGCTTGATTTCTGGATTTAGTCCACGCAAAATCGGGAGCAAAACCAACTGGAATAAAATTTGATGCGTTTTTTCCGAAGAATAATACAGTATTAAAATATTTATTCGCCAAAGTCGTACTTGTCGCACCAATCGTAGGCGTTGGTAAGTTCTGTGTGTTTAATGCTTTGAAGCCACTTGGGGCTGTATATGCGAATGGGCGTTGACCGAAGTTAGTGTCGCCAGATTCAGTTCCATAAGAATAAATTGCAGGAATCATTGACCCTGATAAATTTGTGTATGCCGCATTTGCGCTTGTGGATGGAGAACCACTATTAAACCATGTGCCATTTTTACCAAACCATATTTTTCCATTTGAAACATCTACAGCAACCATAATAATGTCACTGGTTGTTGCTGATGTAATTCCAGATGTAATATATGTTGAGTTGTTTCCTAGTTGACCATAAGTTTGATATGACCATGCATAAGCAGTACCATTTTGAAGTTGCAAACCGCCAGTTGGTAAAGGTCTGCCAGTTCCTATTACACCAATTTGAGTGTATGATGCTGTTGCAGAAACTGTATATTCAAAGTACCAAGTGCCACTATCCATTGCCATCGTGCCAGTTGTTCCTGTCCACGAAGAGGTTGTATAAGAATTAGTTAAATTGCCATTTGTTAGAGTTAAACCTAAGTTGGCTAATGGACTCCATGTTGAGTAATTCCCTCGCACTTCACCGCCCACACCAGTATCAGTTCCATACGATGTTGGTGTATCAACAAGAGAGTCATTACCCGCACCAGCAGACACAGAGAAGTTATTAGGTGTCCAGTTGTTGCCGTTACCTGAAGTGTCAGCACCCAATGTAGCGGCTGTGATGTTGCTGTTGTCTGAGAAGGTTAGATTGAAACCATTCGTACCATATGTTCCCACAAAATCAAGTGGTGCCCACACTCCTGTTGCAGGATTTGTCCAACCAAATGATGAAGGAGTTAATGCTTGACCATCAATGAAATTGATTTCAGCCAGATAGCCATCAAGAACGTAATAATTTCCTTGAGTGGATTTTCCAATATTATGTTCTTTTGTACTAACATTATACCCTGTAAATTGATAATTTAGTACAGGATAAGTTCCAGTCAAAGTTTGTAGAACACCATTAACATATACTTTTATTCTGTCGGTTGATGAGCCTTGCGTTGTGTTAATCGCTACGACAATATGATACCATGCTGATGGGTCTCTAAATACTGCGCTAGTAGAAACATTGGCGCCGTTTCCCTCATTTAAATATACTTGTATTGAATTACTGTCAAAACGAATTGCATCACGCCCACTAGTGGCCGCCGCAGTTATTCCAAAGTGGCCAGAATTTGTGGAAACATCACCTCTTTTGACCCATGCAGAATAAGTCAAGGTTGTTGTGCTACTTGTTACACTAGGAGTACGACCAAGATAAGTTTGATCGGCTGAGTTAAAACGTAAAGAACGTGAGATTTGATAATCAGGATTTGCGTACAATGTTGGTACTGTTGGAGCCAATGTACCATTTGCATAGAATGTATGAATGATGTATCCATTAGCATAGCTTAATGTACCACCAGTGAAGAACTGAGTTGTGCCAGGATAACGAATGATGACAACGCCTGAACCGCCTGCTTTACTTGTTCCGCCAACGGAATTTGCACCACCACCGCCTCCGCCTGTGTTTGTGGTGCCCGCTCCAGCCGCAGTACTTGGCGATGAAATTCCACCAGCGCCACCGCCACCTACACCTCCAGCCCCTGCAGGCCCTTCATAAGAACAACCTCCGCCACCACCAGCGTAAACAGTTACAGTTCCACTTATGGCACTTGCTATACCAGCACCACCAGCACCTGCGGGTGATGAGTTTCCTGTTCCTGAATTTGGACGTCCAACAGTTCCCGCACCGCCACCGCCTGATGCTGACAATATGCTGGTAGAAACACCACCAGCATTTCCTTGTCCAGCAATACCACTTGCCGCCGGTCTAGCTTCTTGTGAATTACCACCACCAGAACCACCAGAAACACCAGCATCATTTGTATTGTGTGAACCGCCTCCACCACCGCCATTTGCGGTGATTGAACTAAAAACAGAGTTACCACCTGTCCCACCAGCGGATGCCGATGCGTATGTCCCTGTTGCCCCTGTGCCAGCCGCACCAACAGTTACTGTATAAGAAGTGCCGGAAGCAATACCAACATAACCTGCAAGTAAACCACCAGCACCACCGCCACCAGCGTAACCTAAACCACCACCACCGCCACCAGCAACAACCAAATACTCAACAACAGACGGAGGAAGACCCGTCCAAGTCTGGTTCTTAACCGCTTGACTGACCTGACTTAACGTCCACATTCCACTATATTGGGGCATAATTATTCCTATTAGGCGGGTATTACGATTTCAACCCAAGATGTTGTGGCTTCGTCCCATCTGTATCTTTTATCGTCTGTTGGCATAGGTGTTGGTGCGCCCCACAAGCAAGTGGTTTCATTCAGCAACCAAGACGCATAAGGCTTTGGTGGAATAAATGCATCACGAACTGAATCGTATGTAAAACCAATGCCTGCGTAGTTTTTACGCAATGGACGTCCTTCAGGATGCTGACCTCCTTGAGTGTTATATGAAGTTTGAACCCACAATGATGGATCACCCCAATGCCCAAGGTTCAATGTTTCTTGATCGATCACAATGACTGAAGTCACTACACCGTTTTCTACTTTAGCAAAATGTGCCATATTTTATCTCCTAATTAAAAAGTTATAGACCCGGAAGAAGTCCATGTATATATCTGATATCCATCTGAGTAGTTTATCTGAGGATTTCCTGTTGTGGAAGTGGGTGCTGATTGTGTTGCAGGATAACGAATGATAACGATACCAGAACCGCCGTTGGCGCCCGAATAGCCAGTATTACCAAAACCACCTCCACCACCTCCACTATTTGCAGTTCCAGGAGTTGCTTGACTATATGAACCACGACCACCATTACCACCACCAGCAACACCTAACGCCGCCGCGGTTGCTTGAAAAGCACCTCCGCCACCACCGCCAGCATAGAAAACTCTTGCTCCAGTAATAGTTGAACAAAGACCCGTACCACCACCTCCACCACCTCCAGCAGTTCCTGCTAATCCAACAGAACCAACACCACCACCACCACCAGCATAGTAAGGAGGAGAACCAGAAAGACCAAGCCCTCCTGAATTTCCTTGACCAGAAGTCCCAACGCCTCCTGCGCCAGACCCTCCATATCCACCTCCACCGCCAGAACCGCCATTTGCGCCAGCACCATTTGTATTTGCGCCCCGTCCTCCGCCAGTAGTACTTATAGAACTAAAAACAGAATCTGTACCATTTGACCCAGTTGCCGCACCAGCACCACCAGAACCTACTGTGACCGTATTGTTTGCGCCAGCGGTAACAGCAAAGCTAGCCGCAGTTAATAAACCTCCTGCACCTCCACCACCATAATCAGAACCACCACCACCTCCAGCGACAACTAGATATTCAACAGTCGTAGGTTTACCGGCTGCAAAAGGATCAAAGTTTGCGGATATAAACCCGCCCAAATTTACAGACATTTTTAGTTCCAGTTAGCAGATTGTACTGCTGTGATAAAAGCTGACATATCTGAAGCCGCTGTCACAGCCGCAATTAATCTATCGCATTCTGTGAGAATAGCCGCTCGGCTAGTTGCTACATCAGTAGGAATAGCCACGTTGCGTTCTGCTTTGCGAATCACCATCCAGTCAGTTTCAGAAAGCAATGAATTAGCTGTCTGCTTAAACTGAGCCTTGTATTGTGATTTCAATCCCTTAGTGACCATTTGTTCAGTTGAATCAACCATTGCGCCGTGTTCGCCAACAGTAGCATCCCAGACTTTAACATACATGGGTGTGTTATCTTCATTGACTTCTAATCTATCTTCTAAAATCTTAGGTGTATTGACATATGTTCGTGTGACAGAATCTGCGCCCACTTCATATTTATCAAATGTAACGAAATAGAATCGTTGATCTTCTTGATGCCCGTCAATGATTTCTCTAGCACCACGCTGAACAGCATAGAGATGACTAGGGCGAGGTTCATTTGGAAACAAAGCCTGTAGTTCACCGATCTCAGCGATTTCATTGTTTTGTGTTATTAATGCGTACATATTTTTTCCTATTAGCTACTAGCGAGTGAATATTTGAATGATTGGGAAGCAAAGGCCATGTAGATAAATGTGCCACTGCTGGTGTTTGGTTGATATGTTGCTACTCGTAATTTAAAACCATTTGATAATAAATCTATGTCAGAAGAACTAGCAGTTTCAGCATCAGTGATATTTGCGTATAAAACTTCATCTGCGGCATTCGTCTGCTTTGGCGTCCGTGCTGTATCGTAAATCCACCAATTGCCAGTGCTATCTGTTCTTTTAATCATTACAAACGCAGGTTTAAATCCTGTGTGTACAAAAGGACCATCAGCAGAACCATTGCCTGTGTAAGAGCCGAACTTGCTATACCCTGCTATTTCAGCAAAGCAGTAGGCAATATAAGTATTATAAGTTGTTGGTATTGTCCCAACTGTAAATACAGAAGATGTTGGAGATGTATTGGCCCAATATCCTACATTTGTAAATGTTGCATTGGTAAGATTTGGAAAAACAGCTTTAGTATTACCAATTGAAGTATGATAGGCGTACCAATTATCACTGTCGCTTCTTGATCTAATCATCATAAAACTTGGAGCAACATCAAGTCCATGTCCAACAGTACGAGCAGCCGTCACCCCCGAAGCAGTGTAAGTAACAATACTAAATCCAGCTGTAGGATTTGCGCTTACTTGTGAAGTGATTGATCCTGATGTGTTTGTGACTGCGGTTGCGTTGGATGCTTTCCAGTTCCATGCGACATAAGTTACGGCACTAACATTAGTTGACCCGCTAGTTCCAGCAATTTCTGTCCCTAATGTAAATCCATTTGAATTAAGTGAAGTTAATCCAGTTCCAGCGTTAGCAGTTCCTTCTGCGTCTGTTGAATCAGACCAAAGTACCTTTGTCACTTCACGAACGGCATCAAATATGGTATTTCTGCTTACTTGGCTTCTCGTTTTTACCCAAACCCAATCAGGTTGGAATCCAACACTAACTTGCCTACTAGCACCAGTTCCCGTATATGTCACAGGATTAAAAAACTTATTCGCTTGCGTAGCCGCAGTCGCACCAATCGTAGGCGTTGGCAAGTTAGTTGTACATAGTGCTTTGAAGCCTGTTGGTGCTGTGGTCACAAAAGGTCGTTGTCCACAATTTAAAGTAGCCGTGAAATTTACACCCGCATGGTCAAATGTAGGAGTCATAGGTTCGGCTACACTTGCAAATGTGTAAGTAGGATTTGCACCAGTGGCAGGATTTCCTGTTGTTCCACCAGAACTATCCGACCAAACATTTGATTTGCCAATCCATACTTTTCCAGTGTCAGAGTCGTAAGCAAATTGAAGTACTTCGTTTATTGCAATTGCTGTGGCTACGGGAATAAGCGTTTGAGCCCCGTTAACGTAGACTAATAAATATCTACTTAAATAATCTGTGTAATAGTAAGCGGCCTTCAAAATATCAGCCGCCGAATGACTTACCTTGCTTTGCAAAGTAGCCATGCCGTAAACAATAGGAGATTGCCCCGCAGTACCAACAGCAGTTTGTTGCGTAATTTCAAAATACCATTTACCCGAATTTCCTGGCATGCCAAATGTTCCACGAACTACACCATCAGCGTTAGTATTTACAATTTTTAAATTACCCTCTGAAAGGGTTGGTGTGCCAGCAACATCTAAATAATTCAATGTGCAGTAATTACCACGCACCTCACCACCCACACCAGTATCTGTGCCGTATTGTGTCGGCGTATCAACAAAAGAATCGTTAGTAACACCCGCAGTCACGCTGAAGTTATAAGGCGTGAAGTTGTTGCTGTTACCTGAGTAGTCCTTACCTAATGTAGCGGCTGTTGTATTAGTATTGTCTGAGAAGTTCAGATAGAAGCCATTGGTGCCATAGCTTCCACCGTACGCTCTTGGTTTCCACACACCTGTATTAACATCGTATTCACCAAATGATGAAGGGGTTAATGCTTGACCATCAATAAAATTGATTTCAGTCATATAGTTTTTTGCAAAACCCTGATAAGGTTGTGCTGAGTAATACTGAACGCCACCTATACTATGTTGTTGGTTAAGATTTACCCCAGTATCATAGTTCAACGCAAGAGCCGAATATGCGCCAGTTTGTGCCGTCAATACGCCATTAATGTAAATTTTATTTCTATCGGTTGCTATTGCTTGCGTTGTATCCACGGCAACAACAATATGATACCAACCAGAGTAATCTCTTGCTATTTCAGTAGTAAAGTTATAGCCGACATATGCACTACTAGCAAAAAATGCAGTCCTTAGATTTGGACCGACTTGTTCAATGACTACTGAAGGAGTTGCTGTATCATAAATACCGGCAGCAAAAAGGACTTGCCACTCATTAAAGCCGTCTGGTGTAGAGTTGAATTTTACCCATCCACTCCATGTCCATGTTTTTCTATTTCCCACACTACTAGGAGTACGAATCAGATGGGCAGAGTCAGCCGCATTAAAACGCAAAGAACGTGAGATTTGATAAGTATTTGAATATTGCGTTGGTGTAGTTGGTGCCAATGTGCCGTTAGAATAGAACGTGTGAACGATATATCCGTTGGCGTAGCCAACTGTGCCGCCAGTGTAAAACTGCACAGAGCCAGGATAGCGAACAATTACGATGCCTGAACCGCCTGCTTTTCCATCAGAGTTGACATAAAAACCACCGCCCCCGCCACCACCTGTATTAACATTACCCGTAGTATTTAATGCATCGCCAGCAATACATCCAAGCCCGCCACCTCCAATGCCACCATTACTTCTAAGAGTAGCACCAGTGCCTACACCGCCACCACCACCACCAGCGTATGTCATAATTGCGCCGCTAATAGCTGATGCAACACCTTGACCACCGCCGCCGCCTGAGACGGCTGTACCAATAGGTCCGTTTGCGTCTAAAGGATTTAGTCCCATGTTTCCAGCACCGCCACCACCGCCTGTTGAATTTGTTATTGAATTTCCACTAGCGCCAGCATTGCCTTGATTTGCTGTGCCTTGACCACCATCGGATACGTTGTATGCACCACCGCCAGAGCCACCAGCTTTTCCAGTTGTTGTGCCGTTATAAGAACCACCACCACCACCGCCTGATGCAACAATACTTCCAAATACTGAATTAGTGCCATTTACGCCTTGAACTGACGCACCACCACCACCATTTGAACCACCACCACCAACAGTTACTGTGTAAGAAGCGCCAGCCGTTACAGGAACTATGCCTGTTAATAAACCACCTGCGCCACCACCACCGCCTGTTTGTCCACCACCTCCGCCAGCTACGACAAGATATTCTACAAATTTAGGTGCATAAATTCCTGCCCATGCATCTTGACGAATAGCTTGATTAACTTGTTTGAGATTAAAAATACCTTGTGCCATATATCCTTAGAATGTAATTGTGCCAGATGCAACAAATGTGTACACACGCCATGCGCCTGTAATAATCATTTCAGGAGAACCCGTTGTTGATGTAGCGGGTGCTAAGTAAGATGGATAACGAATGATTACGATGCCGGAACCGCCTGCATTGCCAAAATAATTTCTTGTCCCGCCACCCCCACCGCCACCAGTGTTAGCTAGACCACTGGTTCCACTTTCAAGATTTGCCGGTAATCCGCTGCCGCCATTTCCTCCACCGCCCGCACCGCCAAAACCGACTACGACGCCACCATAGGCCAAGGCATTGCTTTCCTGCCCGCCTCCGCCGCCGCCAGCATAAAACACTTGTGCGCCTGAAATAGAAGAAGCTATCCCTGATCCTCCAGCACGTCCAATGGAACTCGCCTTAAATGACTGTCCTGAAGAACCAGCACCGCCTCCACCACCAGCGTTTGATTGCCCTGCACTTTCGCCACGCCCGCCAGTATTTCCTTGCCCAGAAGTTCCTGCTCCACCATCGTAGTTAGCGGCAGAACCACCACCGCCAGAACCGCCAGCCCTACCTGGTCCGTAAGTTCCGCCTGAACCGCCTCCGCCTCCGCCACCACCTGTTGCAGTAATACCACCAAATACAGTATTTGCTCCGTCTGTACCAACTCCTGTAGCAGTATTTGCTCCGCGGGCACCGCCAGCGCCAATAGTTACAGTAATTGCAGAACCCGAAGATATAATATAGCCAGTAGCAGTCAATAAACCGCCAGCACCACCACCTCCGCCACCGTAGTTATTGGTA
>Ga0209500_10001924_pt1 | contig 15223 bp, 8 predicted proteins | sample S_140212_EF_Meta_FD_187323 | JGI IMG/M metagenome (GOLD analysis project Ga0209500, IMG submission 187323) | Freshwater microbial communities from Lake Simoncouche, Canada to study carbon cycling - S_140212_EF_MetaG (SPAdes) (version 2) | ecosystem: Environmental > Aquatic > Freshwater > Lake ... | reverse complement strand
CGGACCGCCTTCCAAACTGCCGCGGAGCCCGCTGGAGGTTCCCTATGTGGTGCCGCCGAGCGCGTGGCTTGCCGAGATGGCGGCTGCGAACCCGGATGCCGCCGTTGCCGTGGCAGCCGCGCGTGGGATGAAACCGGACGAGCTGGTCGAAGTAGTTCGCGGTGACCTGGAAGCTATCGTTCGCCGCGCGACCGCCGCGCATCCAGAGGATCGCTACGCATCGGCGGCAGCACTGGCGGATGACCTCCATCGGTATCTGGATGGATTACCAGTAGCCGCTCGTTTGCTCGCACCCTGGGAACGTTCATGGCGCGTGGTGCGCCGCCATCGCATTGCCACTGCACTTGCTGTTGTAGCCGCACTTGCGATTGTCGGCGGACTAGTGCAGTTTGCACTCTGGACTGCGCAGACGAGCCATCAACGACAGTTGTCGGCGACGGCGCAGCGCCACTCTGAAAAAACCATGCAATTTGCGCAGTCGATGATTGAGGACATGGTGGCGCAGCAGAGTGCCACCAAGGATCCCGCCGTTGGCAAGGAAGCGTTTGGTCGCATTGAAAAGTTGGTCGACACCATCGCCGTTGATGATCCACTGATCGCGGGACGATTGGCTGCGATTGTTGTGCGCGGTCACGAGGAAGCATGGGAGCATCGCAGCGCGTATGACCTCTTAGGTCGCTCGTTTGAAGGAGTGCTCAAAGCCGATCCCGCCGGTGAAAGCACGGCGTTTACAGAGTTAGCACCCATTTACTACCGCATGGCCTTGAAGTATGACCGCGCCGGTGCCGCCGTGATCGGCCCAATGATCTTTGCGCGTCTCTCAGCAAGTGGGGACATTCGTAGCGCACAAGCGCGCGCGCTGATTCCGCTGATGTGCATGGAACGTCAGCCGTGGCCGTTCTTTGAGCAATCCGCCGATCCATCAGTCCGAGTCATGGCAGCGCAGTGGTACGTCTCGCTGCTTGATGATCCAATTGACGCGGGGTGCACCTATGCCCTCAGCAGAATTTCTACACTGGTGCGCGCCGATGGATATCCCAACCGGACCGCCGAAGTTTTTGCAGCGCGCAGGTACATCTCGCAGCACCTCTCGCCGAATGACCCGCAGTTGTTACTTGCGGAAACGCAAGTGTTCACCATGATGTCGCTTGACGGTCTCAACAGTGATGACATGGTGCAAAGCATGACGATGCTGTGTGCTCGCATGGAGCATCACTTTGGTACCGGCGCCGCGCGCACCGTCAACGCTCATTGGAACCTGGCGTATGCATGCGCCAACCTGGGGCACTTTGACGACGCCTACCAGGTCTATAGACGGTTCTTGTGGCCGGAGTACCACCGGCAAATTCCGACGGACGGATTACGCCCGTGGTATTTAGCATTCTTCGCCCCGATTGCCTACCGAGTCTGCGACTACGACACCGCGTATGAATGCGCCATGACCCAACTTGGAGATTCCATGACTGCGGGCGGTGATGGCAAGGGGGTAGTGTCGGCACTGTCTGCGCGCGTACTTGCCGGGGTTCTTGCAGCATGGGGCGACGAGCAAGGCGCGCGTGCGGTGGAGACGCAATTTGGGGTGCAACGGTTACCTGAGGGAACAGACAATTGGTGACGGGCGCATGAAGGCCGATCGGTCGTGGTACACCCTTGTTGGAGACTCCTAATGCATTGCACACCTATTACTTCATTCGCCGTGATCGTGGCTGCTTCGCAACTCTTTGCGGTTGCCGCAAACCCCATCGCTCTGTCCATGCAAACGCCGCCCGCCGCCGCACCGGCACCAGCCATCGCTTGGCCCAAGGATGAAGCAGGACTCAACACGCTGGCAACCGGTCTCCTTGATGGCTGGTTCCAGAAGATGGTCGCCAAGGATCGCGCAGCGATTGAAGCTGGCATGCAAGCAAACTTCCAGCGAATCAATTTCGAAGGCGCCTTTGACCGCACCGCCGAAGTGGCCGCCATTACCGCGCTTGGTGTCACCGCTCCCACGGTCAGCGGTGTCCGTGCTACGCGCGTTGGTGATGCGCTGGTGGTGACCTGTCTTGTAAAGGCCGGAGAATCCGTTGATGGCAAGAAGCTCCCATCCGAACCCGCTTCGCGCTTGGCAGTGTGGCAGCAGGTGGAAGGAGCATGGCGATTGGCTGCATGGGCTTCGCTGGAAATGCCCGCTGTCCGGCCCGCGCCTACTGCACCGCGCTTCGCAGGTGACGCGGCGCTGAACGCCACTGGATCCGCGCTGCTCTCCAAATTTCTCATGGCGCAACACACCAAAGACTTGCCGACCTTCGACGGAATGCTTGCCGAAGGATTCCAAGTCGTGAATTTCAAAGGTCAAAAAGAACGCGCGGACATGATTCGTGGCGCCAAAGTTGCCACCACTGAGGCCCCGGTGATCGCTGACGCGCGCACCACGCAGTGCGGCGATCTGATGGTTGTCACCTGCACGTTGACCATGGGACAGAAGGTCGGTTGGGACACCGTGCCCGCCGATCCAGCTCCGTTCTTAGCGGTGTTCCAGGGGTCCGGCGCCGCGGTCAAGGTGATTGCGCTGGCGAATACCAACAAGCCGAAGTAATTCACCGCACGTCGCGGAGTGATCGCAATCGCCGCGCGAGCAGGGCGCGTGCTGAGACTAAGTCGCGATGTGCGGTGGCCAAGCTGACATTGACCAAGCCGGCCACCACGTCCATGGAAATGCCGGCCACTGAATGCAGCGTGACCACTTCCATTTCACGCGGATGCGTACTGGCAAGATCGATCATCGCTTTCTCAAGAAGCTCAAGGTCGGTGCGACTTGATGCGTCCGGTGCGTCCTCGCGCAGTCCGGCACCAACTTCTGTGTCGAGTCGTTGCGTCATGCGAGCATCACGCTTGCTTGCCAGACGTGCACGGCGGCGGTCAGCAATCACGCGTGTCATGAACACGCTGGCCAATCCACGTAGGTGTGCGTCATTCACAGGCAAGTCATCCTGCTTCATGAGCCGTAGCACTGTCTCCGTAACCAATGATGTCGGTGCAAGCGCAGCAGCGCCAAAGCCCAGTGTTTCGTGTTCAGCGCGCAGGGTGCGCGCAGCCAGATCACGCAGCGCGGGATAGTGGCGCCCGATCAGTTCAGCAAAGGCGCGCTGGCGATCCGGATTGTTGAGGTCGACTGGATGTTCCACGGTGGGATCTTTACACGCCGCGTGTCTGTGGTTCCCAAATGATTTTGTGCATTTGTGTCTGCATCCGCACAGCGAGGCGATCAGCAATAATCCACTCGGCCAGCAAGCGTGGCGAAAGTCCAGGGCAACCAGCAATTTCCAGTCCCTTGGGCTGCGCCCAGGCAGCGCTCATCAGAATGGCGCCCAGTTCGCCGCGCTGCACGCGTTCCGTCAAGCCGCGCTCAGCGATGGTGTTCACTGCCCATTGGTAATCAGCGCGGTCGGTGAGTACAAACTTCACCTCGTCGCGGGCGCGCAGGTCGGCAATGTTGGACCACAGATTGCGGGCGCTCTCACCGCTTCCAGGGGTCTTGATGTCCAAGATGCGGATGGAACGTTCATCGCAGGGGGAAATATCCAACGCGCCAGACGTCTCAATCAGCACGGTGAGCCCGCGGTCGCAGAGCAGACGGATCAGGTCGAACGCGCGCTTCTGAGCGAGGGGTTCACCGCCGGTGAGTTCAACCAGCGGGCAGCCGGTGGCCAGCACCGCGTCCACAATCTCGCCGAGGGTTGCCGTACGTCCTTCGCGGAACGCGTACTCCGTATCGCAGTAGGTACAGCGCAGCGGGCAACCAGTGAGGCGCACAAAGACGCAGGGTGCGCCGGCCCAGGTGCTCTCTCCTTGGATGGAGTGAAAAATTTCGTTCAGTCGAACGGTGCCCGTGAGCGGATCGGCATGAGCACTGTCGGCTGATGCCGGGGCTGTGAGCACCGTTCCGGCAGCCGCGGCCTTGGCGCCGGCGCAGGTGGGCATCAGGTGCTGGAGTGGGTTTGGCTGCATGAGACTTCGCAACTGTACGGTCTTCGGCATGTTCCGGAATGCTCCGGAATGCAACACGGGAGGCGCCATCTGGCGCCTCCCGTGAATGCCCGGAAGAGGACTCGAACCTCCAAGGGATTGCTCCCACCAGCACCTCAAGCTGGCGCGTCTGCCAGTTCCGCCATCCGGGCGATGGATCCACCGCGCAGGGGGTGCCTGCGGCGGGGGAGGAGGAGTATAGCAAATGGCCCCTGCCTTCAAGGGGCAGGGGCCATTGGTTCGAACCGTTTGAGGTGGTCTTTGGGGTCGCCCGTTAGACCGTCCAATGTGCGAGCAGTAGTCCAAGATCCTCACCACCGATGAGCCCGTCGCCACTGAGGTCGTAGGTGCCCGTGCCCCACGCTCCAAGCAGGATGCCGAGATCGATTCCATTCACCAAGAGATCGCCGTTCAGGTCGCCAATCAGCGCCGGTGTGCAGGTTGCGCCATAGACGCGCACATCATCAATGCCTGCCTCAATGATGGAGCCAGTAGCCAAGTCCTGAGCACGGACGCGGATTCGGACTTGGGTTGACGCCGTCACGTACGTCTGGACTCGGAAGGTCTTCTTGACCCACGCTCCTGCGTTTTCAGTCACATTTTCCAACTGAACCCAAGTGGTGCCGTTGTCCCCTGAAATCTCAATTGGCATGCTGTCTGCGTTGGCGCCGGCTCCCGCGTTGTTGGAATACCAACGATGGTAGGAGATGTACGCATCATCAAACCCAGAGCAGTTAAACGCGGGAGACACCAGCGTGGTGATACCGCCGTCAACATCTGCCGCGCCGACTGCGCCGCCGACAGCTCCTTGTCCGGTGATCCAGCACTTGACGCCGGGGCTAGTCGTGAAGTCATCTTCAGGCTGCGCGGCGGTGCCAACCGGATCGACAAGAGTCCATAGCCCGGCAGTAGCTGTATCCCCGGTCGCGCCAACGGTCCAGCTGCTGGTTGCAGCCTCGAAGGTTTCGAATACCAAATCTCCAAACTGACTTGCCACTGGTGTGGCATAGAACTGAGTGGGTGCCAAGGTAGGAGAAGCCTGAGTGTCGCCGGAAGTCATCTGGACCGTGAAGTAATAGTTGACCTCGGATGGGCAGGCTCCGCCTGGCAAGTTCACCTGGTATAGGTTTGATCCAAGCGGAGTCAGCGGGTAAGCAACATAGCTCGATGCTCCAACCGTGCGAATGAACAATTTGGCAGTGGATTGGTTCACGGTCCCGAGGATTGGCTCGATCCGCACTTGCAATGGTGTCAGTCCGTTTGGGGTCAATGAGGTTGGCAGACCGCTCGGGAATGTGATCTGCGCAAGTTGCAGGGCTGGTCCGGGCAATCCGTGCACCGAGAACGAATCGTTGATTGAAGTGTAGTTCGGCGTTCCGTTCAGGATGTTCCCGTCGTTGTCATCAAGGGTCAAGAAGTCAACAGTGATGTCTGCTCCGATACTCGTGATGTTTCCATGCAGGAGGATGGAGTTAACGCAGTAGTCCGCAAGCAATTCGCGGTAAGTACTGGGGTAGAGCACAGCGAATCGATTACGCAGATCCCAGACGCAACCCGAGATGAGCTGTCCGCAAGCGTGAATCTCACTGCCTGCCGAGGAGCAACTCGCCGCGCTGTATTGGAAGGTGTTGGCAGCGGTACGAATGCCGGTGGTGCAAGTCTGGAATCCGACGCCGGTTCGTGGGTCGTCGCTCAGCAGCAGGCCAAAGATGTCGCCCATGCCTTCACCGTACGCGCCTTGACCAGATCCGCCCTTCGCCACCGCGTTGTGACCGTATTCGTGTCCAACAATGTCAGCGAACGCAGTGTTGGCGCAGCCACCACCTGCGATGTAGAAGTTGATGGTGTTGCCCGAGTAGAAGGCATTGCAATTGGATGCAACGTTGCAGGTCACAAGGAATGAGTTCGCCTGGGTAGCAACCGTTGGATAGTTTGGGTTTGCGGCAACCATCATGTCGCGGGTCTTGTTGGCCCACAAGTAGGCATTGACCTGCGCGCGGTCTGTCTCAAGGCTATTGGTGGAGTTAAAGACGGGGCTCCAGTTGACGCCGTCATTGGCGGTTGTGCTGAGTGCAAGAGTTGCGGTGCCGTTGTTGTTAGTGGTGAAGTAGCGCCCAACAAGTCGCGTGGTGTAGGTCGATCCGGCGGGTCCAGCAGGGATGGAGAAGTTGCCATCAGCATCCGCATAGGTTGTGGTGGTGCCAGTGGCAATCTCGACATACGGCATGCCCACAGCGCTTTCGGCTGCGCAGGTATCAGCGACGTAGCCCTGTGTTGCAAGGCCGGTCGCGCGCCCGCTGACCGCATGGTAAATCTTGCTTTCCTGATGGAGAATCGCGCCAGTCTTTGCGTCCACCACAAACTCAATGTTTTGGTGGTTGTCTGGATCAAAGGCTCCGCCGCCTTCAGCGGAGAAGAGGACAGCAAGCCGTGGCTCTTCAGCCTTCACGCGGTCGATACCAGCCCAAATGACGTATTGCGCGGGGCTGACTTGTGGCTTCGAGCGGAACTGGCTGAGTGGATTGCGCGTCCAGAGTTTGGCGCTTGGCAACGAACTCAGATTGACGCCATCAAGTGTCGTCTCAAATCCCTGAACGTCCCAAAGCGTGCTTGATGCAAGCACCGCTGGGAACCCTGGCTCGTTACGAGTGAGAACAAGGAGGTTGCTCTTGTAGACCGGCACGCCGCGCACTTGTTGCGAGTAATAAACACCAGTGAACTTGAATCCGCCAACCTCTCGGTCTGGCATGATCTGCACCAAGTGTTCGCCTGATTCAAACGGGCCGATCGGAGCCAAGTCAGCAGGTTGCACTCCGTACAGTGCAAGCGCACTGCTCTGAATGAATCGCTGTGCACTCTCTGATGGAGTGGCTCCACTTGAGAAGTTGCCGTACACCCGCGCAACCTGATCGCCAATCGGAAGAATGCCGGTCTCCGGGTGATTGAGCCGGAACGACTCAAGTCCCTGCGATCCGCTGTTGCTGTTCGGGGCAACCTGAGCGAAGGCAGTCGCCATGGACAGGGTGGTGGCGAGCGTGAGGGATACGGCGAGCGAAGTAGATTTCATCGATGGTCTTCTAGGTATGGGTGTATCTGCTTGGAGCAGTGCTGCATTCGGAGGCGAATCAGCGTCGGTGGGGGGATGCAGATAATCGTCTGTCTTATTGTTGCACTGACAACGGGTTGAGGCAAGCCTCGGCTTGACGGTTCCTTGACATCATCTTGTCCGATAGCCGGGCAAGTGTCACAACCTCCTATACTCCCGCTGTGGCTGGAAGTTCCCAAGAACATGTCCCAAACGAGCCGACGATCGAAAATCGACAGTCGCGGCATGACTACGAGATCACCGAAACCCTGGAATGCGGTATTGAGCTCCTTGGTACGGAAGTAAAGAGCATTCGTGCCGGAAAGGTGAGCCTGGCAGAGGGTTATGTCAGCGCCACCGCGGAGCCCCCGTCCCTGTCGCTCCATTCGGTGCATATTGCGGAATATCCGGCAGCGGGTAAGGCAGTCCAGCATGCACCGGTCCGGGTTCGCCGACTTCTTGCACATAAACGCGAAATTCGGAAACTTGCCGAAGAAGTGAAGCGCAAGGGCTACACCATCGTCCCGATCAAGATGTATTTCAAGGATGGTCGGGCCAAGATTCTCATTGGTCTGGGCACCGGCCGGAAGTCGTCCGACAAGCGCCACGCCATCGCCTCCCGGGAAATGAAGCGTGATATGGACCGGGCGATGCACGGCCGCCGATAAACGGTGGCAGGCAGATACCGCCTGTGTTGGGCGCGATGTCGCCTACTTCTTGACGATGATGCACTGACCGCGATCGCCATCGCGCCGCCCTTCAATGCAATCAACAATCACCTGCGCCGCGAGCGCTGGTGCCAACGTCATGGCAGTCGGCAGAACATTCTCGGGGAAGTTGCGGCGCAACATCGGGGTATCGATGGAGCCCATGTTGATGCAGAACGCTCGGATACCAAGTGCGGCACCTTCAACATGCATGCTGCGGGTGTAACTATCCAGCGCGCTCTTGCTGGCTGCGTAAGCAAAGAAACCAGCAAACGGATCCGAGGTACCAAGTGTGCTGATGTTCACTACGCACCCGGCCTTGCGTTCCTTGAAGTGTGGCCATGCACGTGCAATGAGAAACGCCGGCGCAAATGCATTGTGAAAGAACACTTCTTCAAGAAGTTCATTGTCGGTCGCTTCGATCGGTGCACGTGGCGCAACGCCAGCGCAGTTGACAAGCGTGTCCAGCGCTCCGCGTTCTGCAATGGTTCGATCAATCACACCATGCGCAGTGGCGCTGTTGGAAAGGTCGCCAGTAATGACGATGGGTTGCCCGCCAGGACATGCGCCGCACGCAGCGACTGTCGCATGCAACTTCGATTCAGTGCGGCCGACCAGTGTCAGCGCGTGTCCGCGTTCCGCTAACAGAATGGCAAGGGCCCGCCCGATACCGCTTCCCGCACCAGTGACGATGGTGATTGGAGTGCTCATAAGTGAAACCCTCGGTGGTCCTTAACCGCCTGAAAATAGCCGCATCACGTCGTTATAGAAAGTGAATAGAAACAGACTTCCCAGGAGTAGTAGTCCCACCATGGTGGCTGCGTTCTGGAACTTCAATGATGGCGCACGACCGGTGATGTGCTCATAGATCAAGTACAGGAACAACCCGCCGTCCACAATGGGAAGCGGTAGGAAATTCAACACCGCCAGATTGACGCTGATCATTGCCAGGAAGAACACCAAGTACATGGCGCCTCGGTCCACCACCCGTGAACCCAAGTGCACGATCCCCACCGGGCCGCGCAATTGTTCAACGCCAACGCTGCCGCGGAAGATGCGGTCCAGTGTGAGGTAGGTCATCACCACCATGGTCTTTGTCTGATGGAACCCCATGCGCACGGCAGTGATGGGATTGCCGTTCGCAGTGAGCCGAGTCATCAGTGGATCAAAGATCGCCGCGGTCACGGGTGATTCCCAGCCGAGCGCGTGAGTGTCTGCAACATCTTCCTTGGCGATGACGAGCACGACTTTGCTGCGCTCATGTGCGGGCGTTGGTGCTTCGACTTCGATTTCGACTGTTGCCCCCGCGCCCTGAACAGCTGCTTCCTTGGTGGCAGCCAAGAGAGCTGCGCGCATGGTGACCCAGTCGATGACAGTAGTTCCCGCCACAGTTCGAACAGTGGTGCGCGGCAGCAAGTTGAGCGCCGCAACCGCAGTAGCGCGATTGCCGTTGTTCTCAGTGGCAAGGCGATTGATAGTGCCTGTCGTAGCGGGCTGATCCAGTGCCGGGGCGATGACCACTCCGAGCCGACCGGCGCGATCGACCTTTGCGGTCAGGCGCGTTGGTTCGCCGCCACGCAACACCACTACATCCGCCGTGCCACTTGCATGGCTCGCCAACGCCGTGCGCAGTTGTGACATGCGTGGGCCATCGACACTCTCCACGCGGAGCAGCACATCGCCCGGGAGCAACGTGCCGTCATTGGGAGATCCGGCGGGCACGCGCTCCACGCGTATGAGCGGAACCAGCCCCAGCAAACCACGTTCGATCTCTGCACCCGTGACTTCACTTGCGGGCGTGATCATCACTTGCAGTTCCGGAATGGGCTGCAACGCACGCGTCACTTCCGCGCCGGAAGCGGTGGTCCACTTGGTATCAAAGAGTGCACCAGCGGAGCGATCAGCGGCGTCGCGTAGCAGCACGGTGACGGACGGCGAATTTGGGGCGCGTTCGCCCACGGGAACGGGGATGTATTGCTGAGTGACGCGGTGCGTCGTTGCGGCGCTCGTGCCGGACGCTGGTTCGATGATCTCAGTCAACTCGCGGAGCGGATCTGCTTTCGTCCCGGTCATCACTGGCCCAAGACCAGCGGAGGTCATGGTTGAATCAAAGATCTCTCGCTCCTCGCCGCGGACGGCACCGATCAGTCCGGACATGGCCGGCTCAATACCGATAGCCAGCAATCCGCTGACCGCATCTTTGCGAGGAATCATGCGAAAGGTGCGTTGCACAGTCATCCCGGTTTCATCCGCGCGCTGCACATCAATGGTGAGCGCTTCGCCGGGGCGCGCCATGGCGCCTGCAATCTGAATGTCAGCGAACGTGAGCACCGGCTCGCCGTCGGTCGCAGTGATGGCATCGCCAGCTTTCAGTCCGGCTGGACCGCCTTCTGCCGGTTCGGCAGCTGCTGCTGGGGAACCGGGAGCGACTGCACCAACCACCGGTGCTTCAAATCGAACGCCCACCATGAAGGTGAGCACAAAGAGTGCAATTGCCAAGATCAGGTTGCATGTCACACCCGCGCTGACCACGATCATGCGCTTCCACACTGGAGCGCGTTGGAAACTTCGGCGTTCCTCCGAAACCTTGGCGGGATCAAGATCGTCTTGGCCAAGCATGCGCACGTATCCGCCGAGCGGCAGCGCGCGCAGTGACCACTCTGTCTCGCCGATCCCGTTGCGAGCCAGCTCTTCGTCAGTCATCTCAATGGCAGGTTTCCCAAAGCGGGCGATGGTGGAAGGATCGGTTGACCCCGCTCGCCAGCCGATGCCAGCGCGCCATGCTCCAAGCACCGGACCCATGCCCACGGCAAAGCTCTCGCAGCGAATGCCTGCCCAACGCGCAGCCATGAAGTGGCCGAGCTCGTGGATGAAGATGAGAACCCCAAATCCCAGAAGGATGATGAGGACGTTCCAGCCGTTGGTAAGAATTTCCATGGTTGCGTGTGGCACGGATGCGCCTCACGAAGCGTAGGCGAACTTACCGCGTTGCGGCGGCGCTGAGCGCGGCGCGTTCGGCCACGCACGCGTGCGCGCACTCCCGCGCGTCGCGGTCTGCGGTGAGTACTTCAGCCAGCGTGTGCACTGCGCGCGCTGGCAGTCGGTCCAGCGAATCAGTGACCACCGCGGCGATATCTCCAAAGCGCAACGATCCGGCGATAAACGCCTCCACCGCGACCTCATTAGCAGCGTTGAAGATGGCGCCTGAACTGCCGCCGGCATCGATCACTCGCTTGGCAAGTTTGATGGCCGGGAAGCGAGCGTGGTCCACGGGTTCGAATTCCAATGACCGAATGGCGTCCCACGCGATGGTGGGGCAGCAGCCAGTGAGCCGCGCCGGCCAAGTCAGTGCGTACTGGATCGGGTGCTTCATGCTGGGCGGGCTGAGTTGCGCGATGGTGCTGCCGTCGCGGAACTCGACGAATGAATGCACAATGCTCTGCGGGTGCACGATGGCATCAATTCGGTCGCTGGGCAGGTCAAAGAGCCAGTGTGCTTCGATGACTTCCAGGCCCTTGTTCATCAAGCTGGCACTGTCGATGGTGACCTTGCGCCCCATCTGCCACGTGGGGTGACGCAACGCTTCCGCCAGGGTGGCGTTGGCAGTGCGCTCTGGGCTCCAGGTGCGGAACGGGCCGCCGCTTGCGGTGAGTACCAATCGTTCCACTTCGCGCAGGGTGCCGGCACGCAGGCATTGGAATACCGCGCTGTGCTCGCTGTCGACCGGCAGCAGTTTCACGCCCTTTCGAGCGACCGCCTCTTGGACCACCGATCCCGCGGCAACCAGCGTTTCCTTGTTAGCGAGCGCGATATCACACCCGCGTTCAATGGCTGCTAGTACTGGTGCGAGACCGGCAACGCCAACCATGGAAGCCATCACCATGTCACCGGGTTGCGCAACGCGTTCAATCAATTCCAGGGCTGCGTCTGGCCCGGTGATGATGCGAAGTGATGACGGAAGCGCGCTGGTGGAGCGGGCGTCCGCCAAAGCAACATCATGAACGCCGAACTGTTCTGCCTGCTGAGCAAGAAGTGCCGCGTTACTCCCCGCGGCAAGTCCCGCCACGGTATAGCGCGGGGCATCATCCTGCTGAGCAAGATGTGCCACCACTTCGAGCGTGGCGGTGCCGATCGATCCAGTGGATCCGAGGATGATGAGGCGCCGCGTTTCAGTCATGCGATTCCTGAGTGATAGGGCCTACCAGCGCCCGAGTGTCCTTAGCGATCGTCGCGACTGCCACTGCCGGGAGTGGTCTTCAGTCGTCGCATCCAACCGGTAACGCTTCGAATGGTCTTCTTTGCGGCGCCGAGTGGCGTGTCCGTGCCTGGGGTTGCCGCTGGTGCAGCCGGCGGTTGTGCTGGTGCTGCTGGTGCGTCGTTGCGCGGGGCGCGGTCGCCACGCGGTTCACGCGGCCCACGGTCGCCGCGCGGTTCGCGCGGTTCGCGTGGTTCACGCGGTCCACGGTCGCCGCGTGGCTCACGTGGTTCGCGTGGGGTACGTCCGCCGCCTGATCCCGGAGGTACCCCCAATGGTTGGCTTCGAGGGCGAGATTCCGGCGCGTCACCTGCTGCGGCTGGACTGCCGTCACTCGAAGGTGCGCCCTCTGCGCCTTCGGCCCGATCGCCACCGCGTCCGCGACCGCCGCGACGACGTCGACGACGACGCTTGCGCGGTCCGTCCTCTCCGCCTTCGCTGCCTTCGCCGCCATCACCACGTGGAGCGCCATCAGCAGCTTCGCCGCCTTCGGAGCCTTCGCCGCCTGCATCGCCTTCAGCGCGCGCGCCGGCTGGCGCTCCAGCCGCGTCGTTGCGTGGAGCATTGCGTCCGCCTTGACGATTGCCGCCACCGTTTCCGTTGGCTGGTGCTTCGTCATCACGATCGCCGCCGCGTCCGCGACCACGACGCCGACGTCGGCGCCTGCCGCGACCGGCTTCGCCATCGCCTTCGCCGCGATTTCCTTGACCGCGGTGACCGCCCGATTGCTCACGTTCAAGTGCAATCGCAGCTTCTTCGGCTGCATCTGCGGCGTCGGCCTCGTCGAGGTCAGCAACATCAAGTCCGGCTTCAACGCGCGTTGCTCGTTCAGCGTCGCGTGCTTCGCGAGCGGCGGCGCGTTCAACGGCTCGCGCTGCTGCAGCTTCCTGACGTTCGCGTGCCGCTTCTTGGCGTTCACGAGCGGCCTCTTGCCGCAGTCGGGCATCTTCTTCACGCTTGCGCGCGTCTTCTTCGCGGCGGCGCGCATCTTCTTCACGCTTACGCACATCGTCCTCGCGACGGCGCGTTTCGCGCTCAGCGTCCGAGCGACGAATCAGTTCAGAAACGCTCGGCTCGTTGGCAGTTGGAGTTGGCAGATCGTCAAATCCACCAGCGAGTGCCATGGCCGTTGCGTCAGCTGGCGCGGGCTTACGACGACGGCGTCGGCGGCGGTGTCCGCCTCCATCCACCACGTCATCATCACCATCGTCATCATCAGAAATGACCACGCTGTCTGGCAAATCTGCCAGACGTGGAACCGGAACGCGCGGCAGACGATCAAGCTCAATGTCCGCGCCGCGGTCGTCGTAGGCATACACCTCAACGCGATCCATGGCGAAGGCTTCGCTGATGCGAATATCAACGCGCTTGTCGGATCGCTCTTCAAGTTCATGAAGCGCATTGCGCCGCGTGCTTAGGAACACGCCAGCAACGCGCGCGCTGCACACCACCTCGACGCGCGCAATGCGGTCGTGGCAGAAGAACAGGGCGATGCGGCGCAGAATGTCTGCAGCCACTGCATCGGGTACGCGGACTTCGCCGGCCCCGTGACAGTGCGGGCAGTCCATGAAGTGCGCCTTGTGAAGACCCGGGCGCATGCGCTGGCGGGTCATCTCAATCATGCCGAAGTCAGAAATCTCCAGCGTGGTGGTCTTGGCACGATCGCGGCGCAGGTTGCTTTCCAGGCGCGCTTCAATCTCGCGCCGGTGCTTGGACATGCGCATGTCGATCAAGTCGTTGACGATGATTCCGCCGAGGTCGCGCAGGCGCAACTGGCGGGCGATTTCATCAACGGCTTCACGGTTCGTGTTGAACGCGTTGGTCTCACTATCGCGTGCACTGCGGCTCTTGCCACTGTTCACATCGATCGCCACCATCGCTTCGGTCTGGTCAATGACCAATGCTCCGCCCGAAGGCAGCGGCACTTCGCGCGCATGAATCTGCTCAATTTGCCGCTCAACGCCGAACGCTTCAAAGACTGGCGCAATGCGGTCGTAGTACAGAAGCCGCGGCGCGTTGATCGGCGCCACTACTTGCAAGAAGGTCTTGGCGCGCGTGAAGGCGCTTTCGCTGTCCACCACGATGGCGTCGACGCTGTCGTCAGCGATGTCGCGGATGGTGCGAACCAGAAGATCGCTTTCCGTGTACAGGGCGCAGGGCGCGCCGGTGGAGCTCATGCGTCGCTCCATGGCCTGCCAGAGACGCTGCAGATAAATGGCGTCGCGCTGCAATTCAGTCTTGGTGCGATCGAAGCCGGCAGTGCGCAGAATGAATCCGAAGCCCTCTGGCAGTTCAAGGCTGTCCAAGATGCGGCGCATTTCGCGACGCTGGTCTTCGTCCTCCACCTTGCGGCTCACGCCAACCTTGTCCATCTGCGGCATCATCACCAGCAGTCGACCGGGAATCGACACATAGCTCGTCAGGGTTGGTCCCTTGGTGCCGATGCCCTCCTTGAGGACCTGCACGATGACTTCCTGGCCGCGCTTGAGCGCTTCCTGAATCGGCGGACGATCGCGGCGCGCAATCTTCTTGCCGACGCGTTCCGTGCGCTCTTCGCCGGGGAAGTACTGCGGGTGCAGATCGCTGATGTGCAAGAAGCCGTTCTGGCCTTCGCCGAAGTCGATGAACGCCGCCTGGATGGCGGGTTCCACGTTCATGACGCGACCCTTATAGATGTTGCCCACGTGAGTGGCAGTGTTCTCGCGCTCTGCAAAAATCTGCTCAAGGCGTCCGTCTTCAAGGACCGCGATGCGGCACTCTTCACCCGGAACGTCGTTGACCACAATCAGTTGCCGGCGCTTGGAGCCAGCCGGTGCGCTCTGCTGGGTTTCCTTCTTGCGACCACGCCCACCGCGACGGCGGCGGCGCTTGGTGCCATCAGTGCCGGTATCGCCGGACTCTTCGCCATCCTCGCCGGAAGCGGCGGTTTCCGAGTCTTCGGAGTCGTCATCGGAGTCGTCTTCGGAATCATCGTCGGACTCCTCTTCACTCTCCTCGTCGGAGTTATCTGAGTCATCGGCTGACGCTTCTGCGCCATTGGATTCCTCATCATCGATGGCTCGGACCGGGAGGATGGGTGCATCCTCGCCGCTCTCGAGCGCCTCGAGTGATGCGAAGGCGGCCGAGTCGATCGACGCGCTTTCCTCTTCGGTGTCGTGTTCATGCTCG
>Ga0209500_10001921_pt1 | contig 15227 bp, 19 predicted proteins | sample S_140212_EF_Meta_FD_187323 | JGI IMG/M metagenome (GOLD analysis project Ga0209500, IMG submission 187323) | Freshwater microbial communities from Lake Simoncouche, Canada to study carbon cycling - S_140212_EF_MetaG (SPAdes) (version 2) | ecosystem: Environmental > Aquatic > Freshwater > Lake ... | reverse complement strand
GGGCTGGTCGGCATGGGCGCTGCCCAACCCATGACCGACAACCCACATCCCGAAACAGGCATCAGCCAAGAAACGAGACGCGCAATGTATCCCGATACTTACAGCGACAAATACAACAAAGTGTTTAAGGAGTTTATTGATGACATCTTTAGACCAAACCACATTGCGAAACCTGAACAGCCAGACCACTCGATCTTGCTTGATGAACTGGTGCTGATGTATGACGCACACATGACCATTGGCGGTGAGCAAAACAGATTTAACGCATCAGTAATACGCGCGGCGATCAATGTCATTAAAGCGCTGTAAATTATGTGGGCTGATGATGCGCGGCACACACCATGCCAACAACCCAAGCAAAGTGTTGTGGTGTCATCCCGGCTTAAAAGCCTGTGCTAAAGTCAAACCAATAAACCGACCAAAGGAAACCCGACATGAGTGATGAGTTGTTTACAATATCGCACGGTTTAGCCGGCATTAAATATCATCCAGCGTTTTGTGCATCAATGGGAATACACGATAAGTTTCTTGATTACCACAAAAAAAACCCGCACATATTTGACGAATTAATGCGCCTTGCCAACGATTTGTGGCTTAAAGGTCGTAAACGTATTGGCCTACAACTGTTGTTTGAGGTGTGCCGTTACAACTCGATGATTAGAGCAGATGACCCAAACAGCCAATTTAAGATTAACAACAATTACGCAGCACATTACGCACGATTGATGCTTGATGAGCGACCTGATTGGTCAACATTTATTGAGACACGAGAGATTAGAACAGTCTGATGGCCTTTGATCTTGCACTTTACGAGACAGTTGCACAACGCCTAGTGCGCTGGTGGACAGAGTTTGACAACGGCCGCATCATCACCACTATTCACCACTATGACGGCTCAACAATCATTATGCGCGCTGAGGGATACAACAACGAGGACAGACTGATTGCTACCGGGTATGCAGAGGAAGTGTTTGGAAATAGTCCAGTCAACAAAACCTCGTTTCTTGAAAATTGCGAGACCAGCGCTATTGGTCGCATGATTAGCAACAGCAAGATTGGGCATACAGGTGAGCGAACATCATCTGAGGAAATGGCAAAAGTCAATCGGCTGACCGCTGCACCTAAGCCAGACAGTCATGGCAGCGCTACAGCCAAACAGATCGGGTTTCTTAAGAGCCTTGCACGCGGTAAGGGTTGGGATAATTTGCAATTGCTCGAATACATCCACCGATTGTTACAAGTTGATGACGTTGTAGTTGAGACATTGACATCTGGCCAATGCCACGCCGTAATAGATGGGCTAAAAAAATGAGTCGCACCGTTTGGCTTGCATTAGCGCTAACAGTGTTATGCACCGTTTTGATGGCGTGGTCTGATAAGAAGTAAAACTTAAACAACTGGCTGGTAGCACGGGCTGTATCACTGTCGCAAGTGACGGGGCTAATCGACGGGAACGTCGTTTGACCGACGCGCACAAAACCTAATTTACGAGAGGCTGAGTGCTAAGCGTTGGTGCGGCCTGTAAACATAATCAGGCAGATGTGCAAGGTAATCGGATTGAGGCAGCCCGATGGGTAGAGCATCATCACTCTGTCTCGATACAGACATACAGATCGCATACACTTAACAAACCGACACAACAGAGAGCAGCCCGTCATGCAACGTCAACACCAACCAACGCAAGCAAGCGCGCCAGCGCGCGGTAGCACAAGCGCAGCGCGTGAGCACAATCATGCCGGCTAAACGCAGATCAACAGAACACGCATCAGCAACGTACATACGCAATCGTAAACTTATATTGAGTGACAACCCACCGTGTCATTGGTGTGGCATCAACGCTGCATCAGAGGCAGATCACTTAATTGAGACAGATCGCGGTGGCACATCCGAGTTAGACAATCTCGTGCCAGCCTGTCGCAAATGCAATGCAACGCGTGGCAACAAGTATCGAGCAGCGCGCGATGACCAACGCACACGGCCAAAACAAAAAGCAAAAGTGATGCCAGCAAACCCAATGCCAGCAACGGTTTTAGAAACCGAACACTCAGAGCGTTTTTTTACTGAGACAACTCCTGTCCCCGTCTCACCTATTTCCCTATCCCATCCAACACCAGCAAGGGTTTTGGGAGATCAGCCTGAACTGGCTGAGATTATTGGGGAACGGCCAAGATTGGAAACGACCGCGCACAGTGGTTGTTTAGATCACTCCCAAGAGATTGCAGATTTTGCGGAAAAGATATTGGATGTCAAATTGATGAGGTGGCAGCGGCGTGTTCTTGCCGGCATGACCGCTTACAACTTGGTTGACGGTAAAGAGGTGTGGGTGCATCGAGTTGGTTATTTGTCGGTGGCCAGACAGAACGGCAAAACAAAAGGATGCCTTGCGCCGCTTATTGGTTGGTGGCTTGCTACTCAGGGCAGTGCACGTGGCGAGAAACAACTGGTGATCTCGGTCAGTCACAAACTTGATTTGGCTACAGTTTTGTTTAATTATCTCGCACCAATCCTTGAGGCAAAATTTGGTGCAACAGTAATTTGGTCTTATGGCCGCCAAGTGCTCACAATGCCAGACGGCTCGCAGTGGATGCCACGCGCTGCCACGCCGGGTGTTGGACACGGATACACCTGTGACCTCGTAGCAATTGACGAATGGTGGGCGGTCAGTGCTGAGGCAGTGGACTCGGGTTTGATGCCTACAATGCGAACACGCAAAAATTGTTTGCTGGCAGGTTTCAGTACGGCTGGCGATGCGTCATCCAAAAGTATGTTGCGTTGGCGAGAGCAAGGTTTGCGCGCTGTGGACTCAGGCAAAAACACCTCGCTCTATTTTGCTGAGTTCAGCCCACCGATTATGGACTATATGACCCAAGAGGCGTGGATGTATTCCAACCCTGCATTGTCTGAGGGATTACTAGATATGAGCGTGATCGAGGCTGAGGCACAGTCACCAGATCGCAACAGTTTCTTGCGTGCCTCAGTCAACATCTTTGTGCAGAGCCAACACTCTTGGATTGAGCCGGGTCAATTTACTGAATTAGCCAACAATCTGCCAATGCCCACTGGCGGTGTACTAGCAATTGAGACAGCCGTTGACGAGTCACGATATGTCGGTGTCAGAGCAGTGCAAGACGGCCTGTACACGCGCTGCCATATTGCCTTTGTGGTTGACACAATTAAAGAGATGTGGGATGCAGTCGCACTAGAGATTGAGCAATCACCAACACTCAAACTGGCGTTAGTGCCATCAATAGATTTGCATTGCCCACCGATCTACGCGCACCGCAAGACAGTTGTTGGCCATCGTGAGGTAGTCAAGTGGACAGGCGCAGTACGTGCATTGATTACAGAGAAACGAATTAGCCACGCAGGGCAAGCGCAATTAATTGATCAAGTAGAGCGCGCCGTAGCGATCAAGCACAACGGTGTGCTCACGTTGTCTAGCACCAGATCACCGGGCGATATCTCGGCGTGTCGAGCAATGGTGTTTGCTGTCGCTCTTGCCTCAAAACCTATCTTTGCAAACAAGCCCACGATCATCAGCGTTTAGCCTCTAATGTGTGATATGGCATCGGCCTGATGCTTGCTTATCGTCGGGATACCGCATCGCATACCGGGCCGATGCCACCACAAACTAGACAGATTGTGACACACTAAGAGCATGGCACTTTTCTCTAAATCTAAAGCGGCGATCTCACCACCGCCAACTAAAGCCGCTGCCGCTGGCTCGAGTTACAACAGCAATCAAGGCGCTGCAATGGTGGGCCAGTATTACACCTACACAGAGGGTGTGCTCTTTAGTCAAGCAATGAGCGTGCCAACTATTGCGCGTGCACAACAATTGATTGCATCAGTGATCGCATCAATGAAATTAAAAATGTACACAGAGATGTGGAACGGCGAGGAAATGGAACAAGTGCCGCTTGCGCCTCGATCATGGTTACGCCGCATTGACAAATCAAATACAAACAACCATATTTTGTCTTGGACAGTTTCAGATTTAATGATGTTTGGTCGCGCGTTTTGGTACATCACAGAACGCACCGCTGATGGTTACCCTGCCGCGTTTACACGTTTACCAGCCGCAATGTGCACCACACGCGATCAGGCTGGTAGTCCGGCAGGCGTTTGGTTTGCACCATCAAAAGAGGTGTATTTTAACGGTGGCGAAATCAACCCTAAAGATTTGGTGCAATTCTTAAACGGTCAACCGGGCATTGTGTACTCATCGCAAAAGGCTATTGCTACATCTATCAAACTTGAGGATGCGCGTTTTCGTAATGCGTCTAGCGCAATACCGGCTGGCGTGTTACAGGTACAGGCTGGATCAGAGCCGCTTTCATCTACCGAACTTGCAGACTTGGCAGCATCTTTCAACGCAGCGCGCGCCACTAATCAAACGGCAGCGCTTTCGCCTGAAGTGCACTACTTGGAAACGGCCACAAGTCCAGACAGGATGTTGCTAGTTGACTCGGCAGAGTTTCAGGCTATGGAAATGTCGCGCGTTTGTGGCGTGCCTGCCTACTTGCTAAATATCTCAGTTGGCTCATACGCCTACACCAACAGCACAGAGGCTCGACAAGACCTATGGACATTTGGCTGCAAACAGATCGCAGAATGCATCACACAAACACTGTCAGCAAACAACGTGCTACCAAACAACACTTGTGTTGAGTTTGACATTGACGATTTTATTGACGGCGATCTAATGGAAAAAGCCGACATGGCAGAAATGCCACAACCACCACGCAACAATGGAGTACCGTACTCATCATGATCAAGTTCACCGCAGAGGCAGTAACCATTGACGCAGCCGGGCCAGACGGCATGGCACGCCGCACCATCTCAGGCATTGCCGTACCATACGGCGTAGATGCAACCGTCTCAGACGGCACAACGGTCAGGGTACTTGAGGGCGCGCTGCCAGTTGACGGCAAAGCACCACGCTTGTTTATGAACCATGACTCAACTAGCGCTATCGGTTTAGTGGTGTCGCGCGAGTCAACTCCAGATGGGATGCTTTTTACGGCCAAGATCAGCGACACAGTGCAAGGCAACGAGGCAATGACCCTTATGAAAGACGGCGTGCTGGACAGCGTTTCCATTGGAATTACACCTACAGCGTTTGCCTATGACGAGGCAGGCGTTATGGAGATCAGCGCTGCAACGTGGACAGAGTTAAGCGTTGTGGCCGTGCCAGCATTTGCAGGAGCACAGATCACAGAGATCGCCGCGAGTATCCCACAAGATGAGCCAGAAATAAGTATTATAGAAACAGAACCTACACAGGAGACAGAAACCATGAGCGAAACAACACCAGTCGAGGCAGTAGAGGCAACCATCCCAACTGCACCAATTTTTGCATCAGCAAAGCGTGAGCCACGTTTGCCATCAGTTGGCGAGTGGGTTTCAGCAATGCACAAAGGCGGCGAGATCGCAGCATCAGCACAACGCGTGTTTGCCGATTACCGCGCATACCACAAGTCACCACTTGAGGCAGCCGCTGGAGACAACGTACTTTCCAATGACGCCGGCATAGTCCCTGTTCCAATTCTCGGGCCTGTCTTTGCGGATATTAACTACATTGCTCCAGTGCTCAGTGCACTCGGGACAAGGGCGATGCCAAACGCTGGTGCAGGTGCAACTTTCATCCGACCAACATGGACAACCCACCCAACCGCTGCACAGCAATCAACTGAACTCACCGCAGTATCAGCAACAACCGCAGTGATCGCATCCAACACAGTTACAAAAGTAACTTTTGCTGGACAAGCAACACTGTCCTACCAAGTCATTGACTTTACCGATCCTGCCGCAATGCAAATCATTGTGCAAGATTTGGCTGGTCAGTACCTTGTAGCAATTGACAACTACGCAGCAGACAACTTGCTCACCGCAGCAACATCGGCTGGTGTGTGGGATTTGTCAGTAACCGATTTGATGAAATCAATTTACGATGCAGCAGTTGTTTCATCGCAGGCTACAAATATGTTGCCAACGCACATCTTTGTTGATCCAGCAACGTGGGCATTGATGGGTCAACTTGTTGACACCACAGGCCGCCCAATCTTTCCAGCAATTGGCGCACCGGGTCTTAACGGCATGAACACGCTCGGCGCTGGCTCGGCTGCATCATGGTCAGGTATGAACCCACTTGGCTTGGAGATTGTTGTTGATAACAACTTTGCTGCCAAGACAATGGTCATCATGAACAAGAACGCATTTGAGGTGTATCGCCAAGATCGTGGGATGCTCTCAGTTGAGTTGCCATCCACACTTGGCCGCCAAATGAGCGTGTTCGGTTATGCGGCAACCTTTAAGGCCAACGCAAACATGATCCAAAAGATCACACAGGCTTAGTCGAGAGGCGGCCTCACCGCCATGAGTAATTACACAGTCACCAGCAAGCAATTGCTAGACAACTACGCGGTAGTGCAAACGCTTGAACCAACAGAGATCGCTATTGGTGAGAGTGTCACTATCGCGTCAGTTGCCGTACCGTTTAACGGCACGTTTGTTGTACAAGGTTTGCCACAGTATTTGTACATCGGTATTGACTCTGATGGTTTTCCGTTGTACAACACCAACGTGGCATTACCTAATCAGGTTTTGTACCGGTGCACAGGCACAGACGTTGATCGAGTAGCAACTACCACTGGCACGCTTACTTACAATCAGGTTTGCACTTGGGTATCTGCAACAGATGTAGAGGATTGGCTTGGCATTGGTACAGCAACGGCGGCTGATGCCACGTTTTTAACATTATGTGCGGCCGCTGCATCAGCGTTTTGTTTCTTGCGTAGGCAAGAGGCTGGCTACCACGACTCATTAACAGTGCTGCCATCAACGGCCGTAGGTCTTGGCACACGCGCCTATGGCGGTTTTTTGTACCGTCAGCGCGGCTCTGTCACAGATTTTGCATCGTTTGATGGCATGGTCTCTGGTGGTTCTAACGGCCTCAGCCCGATGATTAAACAGTTGCTAGGTGTCAACCGCGCACAGGTTGCCTGATGCCTACACCAGTCGCTTACACAGACCTGTTTAACACCGCTCTAGACAACTTGTCAGCCACTCTGAGCGCCGTTACAGGCTTACAGGTAGTAACAGACCCTAGAAACATCTCACCGCCTTGTGTGTTCATTGACGCGCCATCTTTTACAGGTTTCAGCCGCGCCGTTTTTACCCTGTCATATCCGGTCAGATTGTTGACTCTTGGGCCGGGCAATTTAGACGCTCAACGCAGCCTGATGAACTTGGCAGCAAAAGTGGTTAGCGCTCGAATAGGTGTCACCGATGGCAGACCAACCATCGCTATCATCGGCGGCAGCGAGTTACCAGCGTATGATCTTAATATCAATGTGCAGGCACAAAGTTAGGACACAACATGGCATACGTAATCACATCACCAAGAGTTGGCACAGTAGGCGATGTCTATGAGCCTGCTGATGGTGTCAACATTGACGCTCTGATCGAGGGTGGGTTTATTAAATCCACCAGCAAGAGCACAAAATCTGATAAACCTAGTAAAGACACCAACGAGGAGTAATCATCATGGCAACAAGCACTTACCTATCTAACCCGGTCGTAACCATCAACTCTGTTGACATGACCGATCAATGCACCTCAGCAGTTTTCACGCGCCTCATCGAGTCGCTTGAGTCAACCGCATTTGGTCAAACCAACCGCTCATACGTTGGCGGTCTTGAGAACAGCACACTTACCGTGACAATGTATAATTCTTTTGCGGTTTCAGAAACTTATGCCACTCTTAAAACTCTTATCGGTACACAAGTGACTGTAAAAATCAAACCGACATCTGCTGCAACGTCAGCCACCAATCCTGAGAGCCAACTAGTTGGCGCGTACCTAGAGTCATTACCAATCGTCAACGGTCAACTTGGTGCACTCGATACCATTGACATCACCTTTACTGGTGGCGCATACTCAGTAGCAATCGCTTAACTAATTCTCGCCGGCAACGGCCCGACACGAAAGAGGCAAGATGCAATTAAGACTCAAAGCCACATTTACTGATGGCACTATAAACGAGGTTGTAACTAATCTCTCAACTGTTGTCGCATGGGAACGCAAGTACAAGCGCAAAGCGTCAGAAATGGCAACAGGCATTGGTGTTGAGGATTTGGCTTACTTGTGTTACGAGGCAACACGTGCATCTGGTACAACTGTTCCCGGCACGCTTGATCAATTCATCTCATCGCTTACCAGCATTGATGTACTGGAGACCCAAGACCCAAAAGCGGACACGGCTCAGTAAGGCGCGCGCTGGCAGAAATCGTTGTTGCCACCGGCTACTGGCCGTCAGAGATTACATTTGAGGCAGACGATATGAACACTGTCATTGAGATACTTAACAAGCAACGCGGCAGCCGCTAATGGCTGCTACACAATCTGTCAATATTACTGGCGTACAACAAACCCTAAAAGCACTTAACTCATTTGATAACCGTTACCGCCGCCAAGTTACTAAAGACATTAAAACGGCAGGCGAGCAAATCATTATTGAGGCTCGATCAATGGTTGCACATTTTGACAACTCGTTAAACAACGGTGCACCATTATCTGGCATGGTGCGCGGCAACCTTATTAAAGGTCGTGAGACCAATTGGCGCACTAGTCAAGTGCAAGCAGGATTTAAGGTCAAAGTGGCTGTGCGAGCCACCAAAGAGCGTTACGTTAACTACGACAGAGGCGGTTACACAGAGCAAGTTGCTTATGGTTCTAAGCCTTACCAGTTAATGGTTATCCAGCAAGCCAACGCGGCTGGTGCAATCTATGACCATGCAGGCCGTCACGCATCATCAGTGTTTGTCACCAATCTAAACAAAGAGGCAGGGGAACAGCCACGCGCAATTGATATTGCCGTTGAGCGTAATAAAGAAGTGGTCACAGATAAAGTGCGTCAAATAGTGGAGACTGTTAACAACCTAATTAGCAGAGACATCGAGGCCCAAAGTGGCAATTAACATCCCAATCATCTCAAGCCTTGATGGCAAGGGATTTGATAAAGCAATTTTGCAACTTAAAGCACTTGAGACCAGTAGTGATCGTGCCGGATTTATTGCAGGTAAAGCATTTTTGCCTGCTGTTGCCGCAATGGGTGCTCTTACTGCTGCTGCTGGTTACAGCATTAAAGCCGCCGTACAAGATGAGGCTGCACAAACACAGTTAGCAAAAGCGTTACAAAACGTTACTAATGCGTCTGATGCACAAATTGCTGCAGTTGAGAAACAAATCAAAGCAATGCAAATGGCAACTGGTGTTGCCGATGATGAACTCAGGCCAGCGTACGCCTCAATTTTAAGAGGAACAAACGACATTGCTGAGGCAAGCAAAGGTCTTGCGTTGGCAATGGATGTATCAGCCGGCACTGGTAAAAATCTTGGTGAGGTTTCTGATGCTCTTGCTAAAGCGTATGGCGGTAACTACAAAGCGTTAAAACAGTTATCACCGGAGTTATTTCAGATGATTAAAGACGGTGCATCACTCGACAAAGTAATGGGTGCGTTATCGAGCACGTTTGGTGGTTCGGCTGCTGCTGCAGCAAACACCGCACAAGGACAATTTAAGCGGCTCAACGTGGCGCTCGATGAGGCTAAAGAGTCAATCGGTTTTGCGTTACTGCCAGCAGTTTTAGCGATCTTGCCGTACCTCACCAAGTTTGGTGATTGGGCTGCAAACCATGTAGGCGTATTGATGGCTGTTGGTACAGCAATTGCTGCGATCTCTACAGCGCTCATCGGGTTTAAGGCTGCACAAATCATTGCTAACGCGGTCACTGTTGTGACTACAGCACTTAACTGGTCTCTTGCTGCCAGCGCTGCGGCTGCTAACACTGCAATGACTCTTGGTGTGGGTGCAGCCGCTATTGCTGCAGGTTTAGTTGTTACTGCTGGCGCGTTTCTCATTTACAAGAACGCCACTAAATCTGCTACGCAAGCAACAACAGAGTTTAAGGATGTTGCAGGCCCAGTGTTAGGCCCAGAGTTAACAAACGTCACCAAAAAGGTTAAAGCCACTGGTACTGCTGTTGATCACATGGCAGACAAAATTAAAAAAGCCTCAGACGCGCTCAAGTCGTACATGGTTACAGCGCTTAAAGATGCACAAGATGCGCTTGCTGAGGCACAGGGCAAGTTTGATGATTTTGCTGGCAGTGTTTCAGATGGCATTAAAGATGCGTTTAGTTTTAAGGATGCTAAAGACGCTGGCAAAGACACGGGTGCGGGTTTCTTAACTGGTTTACGCGACCAAGTTAAAGGCATTACCACCTATGGCAAAGATGTTGAGACCCTGCTCAAACGAGGATTGTCTCAGGACAGCCTCAATGCCGTTTTAGCGGCTGGTGGCGAGTCGGGTGCAGCAATTGCCCACGAACTGGTTATGGGCGCACAGGATGACATTACAGGCCCTAATGGTGTCAATGCGCTGGTGAAGTCTGCACAAGAGGTGGCAGATCGTATTGGTCTGAACGCTGCAGGCCAGTGGTATGGCGCTGGTGTGTCTAACGCGCAGTCATATCTGAACGGTGTGCAGGCAGCGTTTGATGCAGCACAAGGCGCACTATCACAAAAGGGTATTACGTTGCCACAGATTAAAGCCATTGGCGCAACATTTGGTGATGCTGTATCAGGCCCTGTGGTCACACCGGTTGCCTCAGTTAAACCAGAGCAAGGCGGTGGCATACCGGGTGGTGGCGTAGTAGTAAACGTAACAACAGGCGTAGGTGACCCTGTGGCTATCGGTCGCTCAGTAGCCAGTTACCTTGCCGCATACACCGATCGTGGCGGCCGTTAATGGCATGGCCAACACCTAAAGTAGAGATCGCATTTAACGACGGCCCATACGTTGTCTCACCAACATGGACTGATGTATCAAGTTATGTGTTTTCAGCAGACATACATCGAGGCCGCAAAGATGATTACTCGCCGTTTGTTGGCACAGCAATGGTGGTACTCAATAACACTGCTCGACTGTTTGACCCGTTTAATACTGCAGGCACATATTACGGCAAACTGTTGCCACGCCGCCAAATCAAAATAACTGGTACATCTGGCGGTACGTCTTACTCTGTATTCAGAGGGTTTATTGCTGGTTGGCCTGCATCGTTTGAGCAGGGCGGCACATTTGGCACAGTTTCATTGCAATGTTTTGATGCCTTAAGTTTGATGGCACAAGAACAGATGCCAGATTTGTTGTATGACTACACACAAACATTGTTGCCATACGCATATTGGCGGCTTAATGACCCACCGGGTGACACATTTTTAGATGTTGCTGTTGGCCCTAAACCAGCAAGTACAGCAAGTTGGAACTTAACTAAATCAGCAGGCACACAATTTAAGCCATATCAATCTGCAGGCGCTGGCATCACTGGCACATCAGCAGACCTGTCTTTATCAACTTACGCATCTGTCACTGGTGAAACAACAGCAGTATCTAACAGCCTCACGTTGTCGATGTTTGTTGTTACACCACCAGTCGGTACAAGCGCAATACTCAACTTTTTTATACAAGGCAATGCGTCAGCAACAGAAAAAATAGCAGTGTTTTTTCAGTCATCTGGCAACATTTCATGCCAATTAACTAGCGGCGCAAACACTTATTCGCTTACCACAACATCAAACATATTAAATGACGCACGCTGGCATCATTTTGTTTTTACTTTGTCACCAACAGCAGTGTTAAAAATCTATGTTGACGGCGTAGATCAAGCAACAACAAGCACCATTGTTGGAACAATGCCAACAACATATATGGCAAACCCAGTTTATATTTATGCACAAAAACAGGCCATGCAAGAGATCGCATTGTTTCCCGGTGTACTTACAGCGGCTCAAATAGCAGCCATATACAACTTTGGTATCGCAAACATTGTTGAGACCAGCGCGGTGCGTTTCAACAGACTTGTCGCACTAACAAACTTCTCATCATCGTTAACAACAGTAACAACCACACCAGTAGCGTCAGTATCAGCAATCTCGCCTGACGGTTTCAACATGGCATCAGAGTTAAACCTTGTCAACAATGCTGAGGGCGGCGTAATGTTTGTTGGCAAAGACGGCAAAATCAATTTCCAAGACCGCCAATACGTGTACACAAACACCAAATCAAACACCAGCCAAGCCACATTTGCGACTAGCAGTATCCCCTATCAGCCTGATGTGCAGATCGCTTATGACGGTGACACTTTACGCAACGCTATACAAGTCACATTTTCTGGTGGTGGCTCAATAGCAGCAAATAACACAACCTCAATTGCCGCATACGGCCGTAACGCAATCTCATACGACACTCAATTATCGACTGTTACACAGGCAGTAGATTTGGGTACTTATGAGGCTGTAGTCAACGGTCAGTTGCTCTCAGATGTTTCACCAATTTCTGTTGGTGTCACAGCAAATACAGCCAATTGGAACACACTCATGGGTTTAGAACTTTGCGAACGGTTTACAGTGACGGTCAACCCGTCTGTAGGTTCAGCGTTCTCACAACAAGAGTTAATTAACTCAATTGAGCATCACATTGAGCCGGGCAGATGGCAAATGGTTGTTGACGGCAGCGCACGATATGTGGGCTGGTTCACTTTAGATGTGTCATTGCTTGACGGCCCAGATTTACTACAATAGGACATTATGGGAGCAAACGCGCAAACCACCGTACCTAAGTTTGTTGCCGCTAATACGTTGCCGGCATCGAGCCTTAACATTACGGCTGGTACAGGCATACCAGTATTTGCTAATACAACGACTCGTGATGCAGCATTTGGTGGCAGTAACAAAGCGTTGGCACAAGGTCAAACCTGTTATTTAGAGTCAACCAATGTGGTGCAGTATTACAACGGTAGTGCTTGGGCTACTGTTGGACCTGCTGCGGCTGGCGCGCTGACTTTTATCAAATCGCAGGTTATTGGTAGCGGAGTGCAAACAGTTACCGTAACTAACGCATTTAGCACCGATTACAACGATTACAGAATTGTTGTATCCAACACAACTTTGAGCGGTGGCGGAATTCTTTATATGGCTATAAACGGTTCAACAGGCTCTACCTACGCCAGTAGCGGTTACTCAATGAGTTACACATCAGCAACCATTACTGGCGATTACACGGGAACTGTTAGCACAGGTTTTGGTTTGGCTGGAACTTTGGGTACTTCATCATCAACTTGTACTATAGATATTTTTAGCCCATTTTTGGCTACAACAACTCAAACAGTTAGCCGATATGCAAGCAACACAATCCAATCCGTTTGGGGCGGTTACGACAGCAACACTTCAAGTAGCACCAATTTTACGTTAGACATAAACTCAACCTTTACATACACAGGCGGCACAATTTATGTGTACGGATACGCAAAGGCATAACGCATGACATACCAAGAAGCCGTTGAAATGTATCCGCACGATACTGTTTTTATACAAATTGACGATCTCGTTCGCACAATGACACCAGCCGAATACGAAGCATTTATACAAAGCGTCGTTAATGAAGCCGCGCTACCTACTAGTTAGTTTCATGCTCGCACTCGTCCTGACCGCTTGCGAAACGACACGCACAAACGCTGGCAAGAAAAGTGTACGCAACAGCGCACTACCTGCACATTGCGTAACGCTAAGGCAGTGCGACAATGGCTAAAGATAGATCAGAGATTGACTACTTACACGCACGCATGATCGTGTTTGTGGCCTGCACAATCGCGATTACCTTTGCAATAACTGTTATAGGTTTTGTGTACTTCTTAGGGTTTGTCGAACAGCCTGAAAAACAAGCGCCAAACGATCAAGCCTTTATCGATCTATTAAAAACTTTGTCAATCTTTATGACCGGCACATTGTCTGGTTTAGTTGCCGCTAACGGACTTAAAGCGAAACCTGCTGATGCCAATACTGCCAGCCAACCCTAAAGTCATTGGCTCACGGCCGTACACAGGTAACAGCGATGGCGCTGCCGCTGGCCCAATACCCGGCATGGATGAGTGGATACGGCAAGCCATCAAATATGGTGGCGGCGCTTTCTGGAACAATGGCTCATACGGCGTAAGACCCATGAGGGGATCTGAGTCGCTTAGTGTGCACGCCACTGGTCGAGCAGTTGACTTGTCGTATCGAATGTCGGAGAAACAGCCAACAGCGAACCGTAAAGGCTCTATTGCGTTTATAAACATCGTGCTTTCCAACGCAAACGAGTTAGGTGTTGAGTGCGTGCTTGATTATTTCCCTAAAGCATTTGGGCGTGGCTGGCGTTGTGATCGTCAAGCATGGAAGTCGTACAGCAAGCCAGAGATACACGGTGCACCGGGCGGCGATTGGTTGCACGTAGAGGTATCACCAATGTTTGTCAACCAGCCTGTAAGCCTTATACAGCAAGCGTTTAAGAGGGTATTCACCGAATTGCCACAGTGATGCCCTAAGGTCGGATGACCGGCGATAAGGGGAGATGCAATATGGCTGATGCCAAAACATACGTTTACGAGGTTTACACAACTCACCTAGACACAGATCAAATGGTGTTGGTACAGATATTCCGCGACCCTGATAACGGCAAAGTATTACACGCACAAATCGCGTTTAAGAGTGCTGTCGGTGACTCTTGGCAAACGCCTTACCAATTGGAGAAAAAATGAGTTACTTAGCAATCAAAATAGGTGCATGGGCAATTACAGGTTTAGCAGCGTTTGTCTTGTTGTGGGATGCCAGCAAACCACCAGAGCCAAAACTACAGCCGGGCGTACAGATCACTACCACGCTTAACAGTGTTGTGCCCACACTGCCTACCATTGCACCTACCACCACATTGCCGTACAAAGGTTGCATGGAATACTTAAACGATGCCATTGTTGCTGGCTGGCCAATTACCGAGTCACCTACAATTTTGCGCGTGATGCAAAGAGAGAGCGCGTGTGACCCTCTGGCGCTCAACTCTAAAGACAGCAACAACGGCAGTCGAGGCTTATTCCAAATCAACTCTGTGCACGATCGCTGGCTTAAAGAGGCTGGCATCATCAAGCAACGCGATGATCTGTTTAACCCGGATGTAAATATCCTTGCTGCGTTACACCTCTGGCGTAAGGTGGGCTGGTCGGCATGGGCGCTGCCCAACCCATGACCGACAACCCACATCCCGAAACAGGCATCAGCCAAGAAACGAGACGCGCAATGTATCCCGATACTTACAGCGACAAATACAACAAAGTGTTTGGCGAAATGATAGAT
>Ga0209500_10001920_pt1 | contig 15231 bp, 26 predicted proteins | sample S_140212_EF_Meta_FD_187323 | JGI IMG/M metagenome (GOLD analysis project Ga0209500, IMG submission 187323) | Freshwater microbial communities from Lake Simoncouche, Canada to study carbon cycling - S_140212_EF_MetaG (SPAdes) (version 2) | ecosystem: Environmental > Aquatic > Freshwater > Lake ... | reverse complement strand
AATGGCATTTGATATTGCACCCACAAGAAGATCGGGCGCTTTGGTAATGGGCCAGATGAAAGAGGGCAAGATTGCAGTGGGTTTAGCACAACTATGGAGTAGCGAAGTAGCTGTGGATGAGACAAGAATGGCGAGTGATATAAATGAGTGGGCCCGCAAGTACCATCCGACAATAATCTGCTTTGATAAGTACGCCACGCAAACTTTGGCAAGCAAACTAGAACAAAGCGGCTGGAAAATGCAAGACGTATCAGGCCAGGCGTTTTACCAGGCATGTTCGGATCTATCTGATGCTTTAGCAAACGGAAGGCTGGTGCACTCAGGCCAGGCAGACCTTGTACAGCATTTAAATAACTGTGCAGCTAAGACAAACGACGCTGGCTGGAGAATCATTCGTAGAAAAAGCGCTGGCGATGTCACAGCGGCTATTAGTCTTGCAATGGTGGCGACAGAATTAACTAAGCCACAAAGAACCGCCCAGATCATTGTCTAACTTGCACTATATGTCCGTTTTGAGTATATTATGTAGATATGGGTCTATTGTCTGCTTTGGGTATAAACAAAAAAACTGAGTCTGTTCAAGCACAATACGCCCCAGCCATTATGGACACGGCCTACGGGTACGGTTCGTTTACAACTGGTGTCGGTAATTTCCCTGGCGGTTTAGATCGCAACTACGCCATGCAGGTTCCAGCGGTTAGCCGTTGCAGAAACTTAATAGCTGGTGTAGTTTCTTATCTACCGCTTAAACTTTACAAGAAGTCAAGTGGTGAGGTACTGGGGAGTCCTCTTTGGTTAGAACAGCCAGACTATCGGCAGCCACGATCCGTCACTATCAGTTGGACTGTCGATAGCCTCCTCTTTTACGGCACCGCATTTTGGCGTGTCACAGAATTGTATGCAGATGACTTAAGACCATCTCGTTTTGAGTGGATTGCTAATAACAGAGTTACATTTACAACTGATAAATATGGCACTGAAGTTAACGAATACTTTATCGATGGACAACGAGCACCTATGTCGGGCATTGGCTCTCTTATTACATTCCAGGGCCTTACACAAGGCGTATTACAAACCGCAGCCCGCACTATTCAAAGCGCACTAGATATTGAGAAGGCCGCAGCAGTATCTGCGCAAACTCCAGTTCCGTCTGGATATATTAAGAATACAGGAGCAGATTTACCAGAGCAACAAGTATCTGGATTACTAGCTCAATGGAAGCAAAGCAGACTAAATAGATCGACCGCATATTTAACTAGCACATTAAGTTATGAAACTACAGGATTCTCACCTAAAGACATGATGTACAACGAGGCGCAACAGTACCTTTGTACACAAATCAGCAGGGCTATGAACGTGCCAGCCTACATGATCAGCGCCGACATGAATAACAGTATGACCTATCAAAATATTATTGACGGCCGTAAAGAGTTCGTTGCTTATTCTTTGCAACCGTTTATTTGCGCAATAGAGGACAGACTTAGCATGGATGATATTACGCCAAGAGGGCATGTTGTTAAATTTGCAATCGAGGAGTCCTTCTTACGTGCCGACACAATGAAGCGCTTGGAAGCATTAGAGAAAATGCTGGCATTAGGTTTAATAGACGTTGAAGATGCTAAAGAAATGGAAAACATGACACCTAACGGGAAAGAAATAGAAGATGATACTTACATTCAGTAGTCAGATAGAAAGCGCCGATGGCGAGCGCAGAATCATAGCTGGCAAGATTGTGCCATACGAAGAAGTCGGGAATACCTCGGTCGGCAAAGTTGTATTTGCTAAAGATTCAATCGATATAGGCGATCCTGGCAAGGTCAAAATGCTAATGCAGCACCGCCCAGATAAGCCAATTGGTAGAATGCAGAAGTTTAACAAGGCAGAAGACGGCGTGTACGCATCATTTAAAATTAGCGCAAGCATGCAAGGCCAAGACGCTTTAATTCTTGCGGGCGAACAATTAATAGACGGGTTGTCCGTTGGAGTTGACGTAAACAAGTCAATTCAGAAGAAAGATTATCTATATGTGACCAGCGCTAGCCTGCGTGAAGTCAGCCTGGTGGAATCGCCAGCATTCACCGCTGCGCAAGTAACTAAAGTTGCTGCTAGTGAAAACGAAGCAGAGACACCAATCGAAACTAAAGAAAGCGAGGCTCCTGTGGAAGATTTAGCAACAGCGCCACAAGAAGCAAAGGCAGAGGCTGCTACTCCTACAGTAGAAGCCGCACGCCCAGTTATTACAGCACCACTAATTCAAACATCTATCCGTACGCCAATTACATCTATGGCTGCTTACACAGAGCACAAGATTAAGGCTGCACTAGGTAACGAAGACTCAAAGCTATATGTAACCGCAGCTGATGATTTTTCAACTAACCCTGCATTTTCTCCAACACAATACCTAAGTGAGTTTGTAACTAACACTCGCTTTGGTACACCAGCAATCGATGCATGTTCACAAGGCACACTACCAACATCAGGTATGACAATTAACGTACCTTCTTTGGTTACATCAGTTGGTGGCGGAAATGGTGTTGCACCAGAAGTAACTGTAGAGGCAGAAGGCGGCGCAGTACAAAATACCGATATGCAAACACAGTACCTAACTGGCACAGTATCTAAGTATGCTGGTATGAACACACTCTCAGTTGAATTGCTAGAGCGCTCAGATCCAAACTTCTATGCAGAACTTACTAAGCAACTTGAGTATGCATACTTAAAGCGTTTAGATCAGACTGTATTAGCAGCGTTAATTCAAGCTGGTGCTAATGGCACAAATACAACTGCAGACCTAGATGGAATTGTTGCATTCGCAACAGAAGGTGCACGTACTATCTACACAAACACAGGTTACTTTGCACAGAATTACATCGCTAACCCAGCACAATGGGGTGCGTTAATCGGTGCACAAGATACAACAAAGCGCCCAGTATTTAATGCGTTACAACCAATGAACGCAGCTGGACAAGTTGGGCCACAATCAATTCGTGGTAACGTGCTAGGACTTGATCTATACGTAGACAAGAACTTCACAGCTACTACATTTGACGACAACTCAGCAATTATCCTGGCACCAGAAGCGTTCACCGTATATCGCTCAGCACAGAACTTCATGTCCGTAAACGTAGTATCTAACCTACAAGTACAGGTTGCGATCTATGGCTACATGGCAACAATCGCCAAGATGCCTAACGGAATCTTAAAGTTCCAGAAGACCTGATAAAACCGATCAAATAAGTAATCTCTGGGGTTTAGTAGCCCTAGCCCCAGAGAGCTATTAGCAAAGGAGTAAAGATGCCAGCCAGTTATGTTACCGTGGCCGAGTTACGGGCTAATCTCGGAATTGGTTCACTTTACTCCGATGCTACGATAGAAGAAGTTTGTCAAAGTAGCGAAGATCTAATCAATCAATATCTTTGGTTTAATACTGCCCCAGTAGTGGGAACAGCTCGTAGCAATAATGTCTGCACACTTATGCTCGCTAATCCCAATGCGTTTGTAGCAGGTCAAACAATTACAGTAAGTGCATGTGGTTCATCATTTAATGGTGCAGTTACAATTACTGGCACAATACCACCTAGCACTGGTTCAACTAATTTAATTCCAGTATTTATGTACCAATATGGTCAAACTAATTATCCTAATGGTTATTCATTTGTTCAATATGCTAAAACTGGTGCAGATCAAGATTTTCATAAAGTAGTACCGTACGGAGTGGCCACAGGCCCAGATCATAAGACTCAATCTTACGCGACAACCCCTGCAATCAGAGAGGCTGCGATGATCGTAGCTGTAGATATCTGGCAAGCACGTCAAGTCAGCCAGACGGGCGGGGTCGGTATGGATGGGGTCACTGCCAGCCCTTATCGGATGGGTTATCAGCTGATTAACCGAGTGCGTGGTCTCATCCAGCCGTATTCAAGTCCAGCATCACTGGTGGGCTAATGCCAGCAGCAATAACTACACTCAGATCTACTTTAGCAACTACTTTAACTAATGCCGGAATTTGGTCAGTTTTCAGTTATCCGCCTGCAACATTATTAGCTAATGCAGTGGTAATTACACCTGGCGATCCATACATTACGCCATCTAATAACGATGAGATAAGTGTAAATCCATTAGCAACATTTAAGATTATTATTACAAAACCAGCATTTGACAACCAGGGTAACTTGGCTGGCATGGAAGATTATATTCTAGCAGTAGTTACAAAATTAGCCGCTGCTACTTATCAGATGAACATATCTAGCATTTCAGCACCAGCAATAGTTAATGCAGCAAGTGGTGATCTGCTTGTGTCTGAGATTACTGTATCAATCCTAACGAGTTGGAGTTAATATGAGTTATAAAGGATTTACTGAGGAAGACCTTAGATTTCTGGCTAGAATCGGCCAGATTACCGAACCACCAGCAGCGGTTAAAAAACCTGCTATAAAGAAAGAAGAGGAAGAATAATGGCCGTATTTCTAAGTAATGGTGCGGTTGTTACCCTTAACAGCGTCGATATTTCAGGCGTAGTTACAGGCGTCACAATTAACCGCAGCTTTGATGAACTAGAAGTAACAGCGATGGGCGACTCAGCTCACAAGTTTACTAAAGGTCTAGAAGCATCAACAATCACATTAGATCTATTAAACGATACAGCTGCATCAGGTGCTAACGCAGTTACTGCAACACTTGCAGCAGCATGGGGTACAACAGTGCCACTAGTAATTAAGCGCAGTTCAGCAGCAATCAGCACAACTAATCCTGAGTATCAAACTACAGTTTTGGTTAATAACACACAAGATCTAAATGGATCTGTAGGCGATATATCGACTCAGAGCATTACATTTACTTGTAATTCAGTTATAGTAGTAGACGTAACACCTTAATTAAGGAGTAGTAATGGCAAAGCTAAAGATAACAAGGGCTAATGGCGAAATCACAGAACATAAGATAACGCCAGGTGTCGAGTACGCTTTCGAGTTAAAGTACGGCGCAGGAATTAGTAAAGTCCTACGTGACCATGAACGGCAGACCGAGATTTATTTCTTGGCGCATGAGTGTTTACGTAGGGCTAATATCACCGTACCTGTGTTTGGTATTGAGTTTATTGACTCACTAGATACCGTAGAGGTGATGGACGAAGAAAAAAAATAGTACCGCGTGACTCCATTCTCTATACAGTGGCTGCTTTAAGTATAGAGACTGGGATCGCGCCTAGCGAGTTTATTGACATGGATGCAGAAATGCTCAGGGCTATCATCCAAGTGTTAAACGATAGATCTAAGGAGTTAAAAAATGCCAGTCGTGGTAAACGGCGTTAGAGAGTTCCTTAAAGCTATTGACGAGATAGATGAAGACATGTATAAGAACGTTAAAACAAGTCTTAAAACTCCTATGATGCAGGTTGCCTACAAGGCTAAACAATATTTACCAAGCGAGCAAAATGTGCTAAGTGGATGGACAAAACAAGCCGAAGCACAAGCAGGCCAGCGCAGACCATTTCCAGCGTACGATCAATCTACAGCTAGAAGCGGTATTAAATATAAATTAGGCCCTAATAAGAAAAACAGAAAAGGCTACTCAGTTTATAATTATGTATCTAACGAGTCAGCAGCTGGTGCGATCTATGAGACTGCAGGACGCAAAACAGGCGGATCACAAGGTGCATCACTTAACCCAAATGCAGGCGTGCAATTTATACAGGCATTACCTAATGTAGTAGATGCAACACTTGCAGGATCTGTAGGCCGCAGAGGTCGTAAGAATAAGGGCCGTGTAATTTATAAAGCGTGGGCAGAAGACCAGGGCAAGATTTACGAAGATTTGAAGAAGGCAATAGACGATGCAATATTTCAGTATTACAAGAAATTACCTTTAGAGAAAAAGGGTCAAGTATTAGGATTTTATAAAGAGCGATCAGCTCGTGGATTTAAGGGGGTCTAATTGTGCCTACATTAGTAGTATCGGCTCTCAGCACCTTTGATAATAAAGGATTAAAGAAGGCTAAAAAAGAAGTTAGCACCTTTGAAAAACAAATAAAGAGTTTTGCTAAAGTCTTTGCTGCAGCGTTTAGCGTTAACGCCCTAACTAATTACAGTAAAAAAGCAGTACAAGCATTTATGGCCGATGAAAAAGCCGCCAAGTCATTAGAGCAACAATTAAAGAATACTGGCTATCAGTTTAGCGCACCAGGTGTAGAGCTGTATATTGCTAACCTGCAAAAAGCCACAGGTGTATTAGATGATGAATTACGCCCAGCATTCCAGCAGATTTTGACAGTAACTGGATCTATAACTAAAAGCCAAGAAGCATTAAATACTGCATTAAATGTAAGCGCTGCAACAGGTAAGTCATTAAGTGAAGTTACCTCAGCTTTATCACGTGGCTACGCAGGTAATACGACTGGTTTAAGTAGGTTAGGTGCTGGTTTAAGTAAGACATTATTAAAGACTGGCGACATGAATAAAATCATGGAAGAACTTAATAATAAGTTTGCTGGTCAATCTGCAGCCCGATTAACTACCTATGCTGGAAAGATGGATCTATTAAAGGTAGCAGCAGCCAATGCACAAGAAATTATAGGTAAAGGGTTATTAGATGCATTAACTGCGTTAGGTGATGATAATAGTATTGAAGGCTTAACCAATAACATGGAAGATTTTGCCACGGCTACAAGTGAAGTAATTTATGGTCTTAGCGTAGTAGCTAAGAAAATTAAAGAATTAACAACTATACCTGGACTGGGCAGTCTATTTGATGTAAGGAATATTCCAGTAATAGGTGCCTATATAGGTGGTTTGCAACAAATAGGCAGAAATGCTATGCCACAGCAAGACCGAGGTGGTCAGGAAAGAACCGCAGGGCGTATAAATGCCCAACAAAGAAAACTAGAAGCACAAGTAATTAAAAACTCTGTATCATTACGTAAGCAAGAAAATGATATATTGAAGAAAAAGACTGCCGTAGATTTATTACGAGATAAGTTTGACTTAGAGCGCATAGGACTTACAGCTGCACTAAACGCTGCAACCGATGAAGAGACTAAATTACGTTTAAATGCAAAATTAGCCATATTAGATAATAATGAGGCTTTGGCTAAGAAATATTTAGCAGAAATGGAAAGCGCAAAAGCCGCTGAAAAGTTGGCCGAAGTTTTAAATAAAGTTGGTGATACTACTATTGATTATTTTAAAAAACTAGCAGAATCATTAGTCAACACTATGGGTTATTTTAATATGAGCATGGCACAAATATTAGCTGAAAGATTAAAAGAATCTGGCAACATGTCTTTAGGTGGCGGCGGTGGTGGTGATGCATTTAGTGCAACTGCGTATTTTCAAGACCTTGCAACTCGGTTAGTAGGATCATCTTCCTATGCTGGTATGAATGTGTCGCAAATTGCAACAGAAAGAGCTAGAGAGTTCGGTGCTAAATCTTTAGATGTAAACTTAAAAATTGAATCACCATCTGGCGATAGGTTTGCTCAAATGATGGCAGAAAGTATTCAGATTGCTGGCCGTAGTGGATATAACACTGCACCTAATGGCGGATTACCTTAATGTCAATACCAGTAATAAATGCAATAATTAACTTCAGTACTGGGCCAGCCTTTGCACAGACTGCAATAATTGGACAAGCAATATTTGGCACTAACGTATTAGGTGATGCTGCAGCTGTAATTGTAGATGTATCTAATCAAGTTGATCGTATTGAAACTAACCGAGGCCGTACTGCTTTGTCAGATCAATTTCAAACAGGCTCACTAACGTTACGCATAGTAGATCAAAATGGCGACTTTAATCCGCAGAATGTTACTGGCCCGTATTACAATTTATTAACGCCTATGAAAAAGGTGCAGATTACTGCTACCTTTAACAATGTTACCTATCCTATTTTTTCAGGATTTATTACAAGTTACATAACTACATACCCAGGTGAATCTGCAGAAGATGTCGCTATAACAACAATACAAGCTGTAGATGCATTTAGATTGGCGCAGGTAGCACAGATCAGCACAGTTACAGACTCTACGGCTGGACAATTATCAGGCACACGTATTAACAAAATATTAGATGAGATTGACTGGCCAACCTCTCAACGTGATATAGACGCAGGTCTTACTACTATGCAGGCAGACCCAGGCACTAACAGAACAGCACTGCAGGCACTAACTACTGTAGCCACCTCAGAATATGGTGCTTTATATGTAGATGGCAATAATTCGTTCATATTTCAAGACCGGTCAGTTACAGTTGGATCTATTGGTGGCACACCTACAGTCTTTGCAGACAATGGCACAGGTATAGATTACTTTGATGCTAGTTGGATTCTTAACGATATATTGATATTTAACAAAGCCACAATTACTAGGACAGGTGGCACGGCGCAGATAGCATCGAATCAAGCATCTATAGATAAATACTTTTTACACAGTTACTTTTTAGACAACCTACTTATGCAGACAGATGCAGTAGCTCTAGATTACGCTTTGGCTTATGTAGCTAGTAGAGCTGAAACTTCTATCAGATGCGATGCAATAGTCCTAGATTTATATACGCCTAATTATGATACAGGCGTAGTTGCAGCCCTAGACCTAGATTTCTTTGACCCCATAACCATCATTACTACCCAGCCTGGCGGATCGCTGCTGGAGAAGACTCTACAGATTTTCGGTGTGCGTATGAACATATCACCGAATAGTTGGAAAACAACCTTTACAACACTAGAACCTGTCATAGATGGGTTTATAATAGGCAAAGGCATTTTAGATACCAGCGTCTTATCTTACTAAGGAGTAACAAATGGCAACAGGATTTCCAGCAATAACAGGTGATGTACTTACCAGTGCTATGTTTAATGGCTTAACAGCATTTACCGTAGGTACTGCTAACACAGTAGATTATACAGCTGTAAGTGCAGATCAATATCAAGTGTTACAGATTATGAATAAGGCTAGTGCTGTTGCATTTAAGATACCAACAGATGCTACTGTAAACTTTGCAGTAGGCACAGCGATTACAGTGTTAAATATTGGTGCAGGTACTTGCACAATTAGCGCAGTAACACCTGGCACTACAACAGTATTAAGTGCCGGTGGTACAGCAGCATCACCAACACTTGCACAATATAAGTCAGCAGTATGTATTAAAACAGCTGCTAATGCTTGGTATGTAGTAGGGGCTATTGCATAATGATTGGTAACATAATTGCAGGCACACTCGCACCTACAACGCCATCACAAGTGTCAGTAGACTTTTTAGTTATTGCAGGCGGTGGCGGTGGTGCAGGATATGCGTATGCTGGTGGCGGTGGTGCAGGTGGATTAAGAAGTACTGTTACTGCAACCGGTGGCGGTGGTGCTTTAGAAACTGCCCTATCTGTATCTTTGAACACTAATTACACTGTAACAGTAGGTGCTGGTGGCGCAGGCGGTGGCAATAATGCCAATGGTGTACAAGGTAGCAACTCTGTATTTTCATCTATAACATCTACAGGCGGTGGACTTGGTAGTCAAAGTGGTGTAGGTGGTAATGGTGGTTCTGGTGGTGGCGGTAGAGGTAATGCCACAAGTAATGCTGGTGGTAGTGCTACTCCAAGTGGTCAGGGTAATGCAGGTGGAGCAGGAGGTAGTGATCTTGCTACTTATGCAAACGGCGGTGGCGGTGGTGGAGCAGGCGCAGTTGGCGGTACTGCAACATCAATAGCAGGCGGTAATGGTGGTAACGGAGTTGCAGTATCAATTACAGGTTCATCTGTAACTTACGGCGGTGGCGGTGGTGGTGATGGTACTGGCACAGGTGGTTCTGGTGGTTCTGGTGGCGGTGGTGCAGGTGATGAATCTGCTCCAGTTGCAGGTACAGTAAACACAGGTGGTGGCGGTGGTGGAGCAGGTGGCACAGTAAGTGTTGCTGGCGCAGCTGGTGGCTCTGGTGTAGTAATTCTTAGATATGAAGATACTAAAACAATTACAATAGGCGCAGGTTTAACTGGTACAGAAAGTGCTGCAAGTGGTGGATATAAGAGAGCCACAATTACAGCTGGTACTGGAAATGTGAGTTGGGCATAATGGCACACTACGCATTTTTAGATGAGAACAATATCGTTACACAAGTTATAACAGGTATTGATGAAACACAAACTATTGAAGGATTAGATACTGAAACTTGGTACGGTAATTTTATGGGTCAAGTATGCAAGCGCACTAGTTATAACAATAACATTAGATATAATTATGCTGGTGTTGGTTATAGTTATGATGCAGTTAGAGATGCATTTATACCACCTGAGCCTGATAATGCTATTGGCTTTGATGAGGATACATGTAGATGGATAACACCTGATCCTGAGTTTGTGTTATGAAGCCATGGCTATGTGCAGCTGGTACACAGTTAAGAGATCAGATTGATACCTGGTACCCAGATCGTCGCACTACCTCTGATGGGTGGCTGGGTGATGCTCGTCATTCCACCACAAAATCGGATCATAATCCAGATGCAGATGGGTGTGTACGAGCCATTGATGTGGATTCTCGCTTGGATTCATCCGAAGGGATGTCAGTATATCTGGCTGACCAAATCAGACTCTGTGCAAAGACCGATAAGCGCATATCTTACATAATTCATAATGGCATGATCGCTAGCAAGATACTCAATTTTAAGTGGCGAAAATATAGAGGCTTTAACAAACATACAAAACATTTTCATTGCAGTTTTTCTAAGTTAGGCGATAAAGATTCTAGACCGTTCGATATACCACTACTAGGGGGCAAAATATGAAGATAAGCAAAAAACAAAAAGCAATACTTAAATCCTATGCACGTGGCGTATTAGTGTCATTCTTGACATTCTTAGCTAGTAATGAATTAGGTTTAGATCCAGCATGGTCTGTAATTATTGCAGCACTTGCTGGCCCAGCAGCTAGGGCTTTAGATAAATCCGACAGTGCTTATGGCCTCGGTGCAGATGAAGCATGAGTCCTGCAGAATGGGCAGCCTTTGGCGCTGGCGGTTGCGCCGTGCTGAGCGCCGTACTAATAGGATTACGTTTCTTAGTTAAAGGCTGGCTTAACGAATTACGTCCTAATGGTGGATCTAGTATGAAGGATCAACTAACTAGATTAGAGCAGCGTGTTGATGATCTGTATTCTTTAATAGTTAAGAGACAATAAACACATGGCTGATACAAGACGTAAGCGTAAAAAGATAAACAGGCGTGTGGTGCGTAAATCACCAGAGCCATTATCTAAGTTAGATCAGCATTATATTGCTATGAATGAAATCTTTAAGGCTGCAAAGAAGGCTGGCTTTAGTGATAGCTGTGCTTTGTACTTTGTATCAGATCGGGCAACCATGCCTGACTGGGTAGTTGGTGATGGCGGCATCATACCTAGTATTGATCCTACAGAAGAGGATGAAGATTAAGCGTTGGCTAGTTATATCCGATTTACAAATCCCATACCATCATGAGCAGGCAGTCAAGAACGTCATTAAACTGGCAAGACGTGAGAAGTTTGATGAGGTTTTATGTGTTGGCGATGAGATCGACTTTCAGACAATTAGCAAGTGGGCCGATGGCACACCTTTGGCTTACAGTCAGACTCTTAATGAAGATCGTGCAGCTTGTCAAGACATTCTCTGGGATCTTACTGAGTACAGTAAAAAAGCCTCGGTAATTAGATCTAACCACACTGACCGTCTATACAGCACACTTCTCAAAGCACCTGGCTTAATAGGTTTACCAGAGCTTCAATATCCTAAGTTCATGGACTTTGCATCTATGGGCATTGATTACCATAAGACAGCGTATGAGTTTCATCCTGGCTGGGTATTAGCACATGGCGATGAGGGCAGCATGAGTCAGCACGCAGGTATCACAGCTCTTAACTTGGCTAAAAAATGGGGCAAATCGGTCATAGCAGGACATAGCCATAGACTGGGCATGAGTGCCTATACAGAAGCCATAGGAAGCCATTACAGACCATTATATGGGGTTGAGGTAGGTAATCTTATGGATAGAAAAAAAGCCTCTTATATCCGCTATGGAAGCGCTAATTGGCAGATGGGTATTGCTATACTAGAAGCCGTAGGAAAGACGCTAACACCCACGTTAGTGCCGATCAATAAGGATGGCTCATTTACAGCTCTAGGGCGGTATTACGGGTAACATCGTTACCTAATCGTTATACAAATACGCCCCGAAATAATCCACAAAGTCGTACACACATGTCACACTATTGCTATGCCACAAAGCGTGGTATGGAAAGTAGGGCTACATGATAGAAACAACTGCACCTTGGATAGTGCTTTATAGCGTGCTGGGTTATTTTATTGCTTGGGGCGTTTACTCAACAATTAAAGATAATGCATTCCAGTCTGGTTATTGGAAAGGCCGTAAAGACGGCTATGACATGCACAGACGTATAACCGATAGCAAAACTAATGCCGACAACAACTGAGGCGTTCTTTGCAACCGCTACTAAACTTATCCACGAGCGTGGCACAGTTTACGGACATCCACTTAACAACATGGAGCGGATTTCAAAGCTTGTCAGTTCGTATATTGATTACCCACTCATGCCGCACGACATCTGTATTATCAATATCTTACAGAAGATCAGTCGGCTACAAGAATCACCCGGTCACCTCGACAGCCTTGTCGACATCGCTGCATACACAGCACTTTACAAAACAGTTTATGATGCAGAGATTGACAACTCAGATGATTGGAAAGACTAATGGCATTTGATTTAAGCCAATACGAAACCGTAGACGAAAGATTACATAAGTGGTGGAAGGAGTTCCCAGATGGAAGATTGGAAACAGAAGTTGTCGAGGCCTCAAACACTAGATTCATTGTTATTTGTAGGCTATTCAGAACGGAAGTCGATCTCAAACCGTACGCTACTGGAATTGCGAGTGAGACTGTTAGTGATCGTGGCGTTAATGCGAATTTTGCTTTACCTAACTGCGAAACAAGCGCGATTGGTAGAGCGATTTCAAATGCGGGTCTCTCAGCTAAAGGTAAACGTCCAAGCAGAGAAGAAATGGCATCCGTAAATGAAAAACAATTTACGCCTAAATATGGCAGACCAGGATCTAAGTCGGCTGCGATGGAGTATGCGTTACATCTTACTGACACACAACTTAAAGATAGTGCTAACGAGCCTGTGCCTGTTGCTTGGTCTATTGGCGACAGCATTAGTCAAATTGGTGAAGTTACTACTGTTAAGTTTACTTGTAGGCATGGTGATATGGTAAAGAAAGAAGGAATTGCCAAGGCTACACAAAAACCATATGCAGGGTATGTATGCAGCGCACCCAAGGGCGATCAGTGTGACGCTAAGTGGGCTAAATTAACAAGTGCTGGCAGCTGGTTTTGGCCCGATGATGCAGAGCCAGGTAAAGGGGGTGATTAAATGGGATTTATCGAGATAAGAAACGGTTCAGGCTTTACATTACGCATGGAGAATGATAATGAAAGCCTAAACCCTAGTATGGATAGATGTGTGTCTTGTAATGATGACAGGTTATTACATGACGGACAGTATCTTGTATGTACTCAGTGCCACTGCAGGCAATAAGGAAGGGGATTTTATCACATGCATGCGCAATTTAAGTGTAATGGATGTAAGGCTAAGACTGAGTTCTTATGGCTGGAGCAGTTAGATACGCCAGAAGGATTTAAAGCTTATCAGTGCATGGAGTGTGGCTGTGTTGGTGTTAAGAATATAGCTGAGGCTTTACATATACCAGATAGCGATATTGATAGATGCAAGCAGTGTGGTGGCTGGCAATTCCTGGGCAGCGGTTGCCACACCTGTGCATTGATAGGGGCTAAATGAAAATAGGATCTCTTTGCACAGGTTATGGCGGATTAGACATGGCAGTAGAAGCATACTTTGATGCTGAAACAATTTGGTGCGCTGAAAATGATAAGTATGCAAGTAAGTTAATTGCCGAAAGATTTAATATACCTAATTATGGCGACATTAAGAGTATTGACTGGCGTGATGTTGAACCTATAGATATACTAACTGCTGGCTATCCTTGCCAACCATTTAGTATAGCCGGGGATAGAAAAGGTGAAAATGACCCTAGACATATCTGGCCTAATATCAAAGAAATTATTAGCATATTACGACCAAGTATCGTTATCTTGGAAAACGTCAAAGGACATCTCACGCTCGGATTTAAAGAAGTTCTTAAAGGGCTTACCGAAATCGGGTATGATGCAAGATGGGAAATTGTACGAGCTAGTCAAGTCGGCGCACCCCATCACAGAGCCAGAATTTTCGTTATTGCCTACCCCTCTAGCGAACGATGCAAAGATCAGTTTTGTAGCAAGAAGGCAAGTAGGATTAAGCAAAGTATTACTAGCAACACCGAACACTCTAATTGGCAACACCACCGGGAAGTGTCGAAATTGGAACGCAGATTTGTTACACGATCTCAAATGTCTATGCAAGATCCGCCGCATGCGTTGGTCGATGGAAGAGTAAACGCTAAATTTGTAGAGTATATGATGGGATTGCCCGTTGGTTGGGTTACAGATTTAGATTTATCACGATCTCAACAATTAAAAATGCTTGGTAATGGTGTTGTGCCACAACAAGCTTATTACGCATTGGAGTTGTTAAATGGGTGATGGTGGTTATGTTGAGACTTGGTTAGAAACGGATGATTTACGAATAATGACTTGCCGTCTGACCTGCGGTTATGTTAATTAGCCTTGACACATGGTGTACCCTAAACAAGCATGTGATCTTAAATCACAAAGCTGGGCCGCCAAGGGCAAGGCCCGGAAGGTGCAGAGTTTGGGCCACCTTATTGTTAATTACATTTAACTTTGTCTTTGTAAAAGATTATTCCGTCGCACAAGAAACTACAAATCATTACAGGCAATGGGCATTTATACAGCTGAATGATCTAGATCAGTTTTACTGTTTAGATGAGTTAAACTACAAAGAATCTAGATGGAATCCTAAAGCTAAGAACGGTAGTCATTACGGTATACCTCAAGGTAGATCTAAGTACCTATCTAAAGTAGATGGATACAAACAAATAGATTGGCAATTAAAGTACATAAAGAAACGTTACTCCAATCCTTGTAATGCATTAGCACATCATAAGATTAAGGGTTGGTATTGAACAAGAAGGCTGAGATAGGTAGCAAGAAGTGGAAAGACCTGAGGTTGTCAGTGCTTGCACGTGATGGTTATATATGCTATCAATGTGGAGGAGAAGCT
>Ga0209500_10001919_pt1 | contig 15233 bp, 13 predicted proteins | sample S_140212_EF_Meta_FD_187323 | JGI IMG/M metagenome (GOLD analysis project Ga0209500, IMG submission 187323) | Freshwater microbial communities from Lake Simoncouche, Canada to study carbon cycling - S_140212_EF_MetaG (SPAdes) (version 2) | ecosystem: Environmental > Aquatic > Freshwater > Lake ... | reverse complement strand
CTGCGGTGACACCCCCGACAGGAGACGCCAACATGCCTCACTTTTGCTCCGACGAACACGTCCGCAGACACCTGCCACGACGCACGTTTTTGGCCGACATGGGGATGGGGTTCACCGGCATGGCACTCGGTGCCATGCTCAATCGCGAGGCCCTTGCCAACACCGCGGCGTGGTCGCCGCCCAATGGGCTGCCGCACTTTGCCCCCAAAGCCAAGAGTGTGATCTGGCTCTTCATGAACGGTGGTGTCAGCCACATGGAGAGCTTCGACCCCAAGCCAATGATCACGAAGTTTGGTGGCAAATCAATCAAAGAAACGCCCTACGCCGACGTACAGAATCCTGACAAGCTCGCCAAAGAGCGGGCCCCTGTGCCCGATGCCAACGGCAATCAGCGGAACGTTCTCTTTCCATTGCAAGTCGGCTACAAAAAACATGGACAAAGCGGCATCGAGGTGAGCGACTGGTTTCCGCACACCGCTCGCAATATCGACAAGATTTCTATCGTCCGCTCGATGTGGACCACCGACTCCAACCACGGCGCTCAAACACAATTTCACACCGGTCGGCACATGCTGGATCCAGCCTCACCCACGCTTGGAGCATGGGCGCACTACGGATTAGGATCGCTCAACGACGATTTACCGCAGTTCATCTCAATCGGCACGCGAGAATACTGGAACAAAAAAGACGGCATCTATCTGGGGCCAGCTCACGACGCGGTGCCTCTTCGCATTGACCCAACCAACCCGCTTGACTTTGGCACGCCCGAGCGGCCGTTTGGAAAAAAGGCCCAAGCGGAGGGATTCAGTCTCGTGGAACGGCTCAACGCCTTGAGCGGCATCGAATATCCAAACGACCCGGCCACCGCCGCGAGAATCGCCTCGTACGAACTGGCTTTCCGGATGCAGCAGAGCGTGCCAAACGTTATTGACTTCTCTCAGGAATCGGAGGAAACAAAGAATCTGTACGGCCTCAACCTGCCGCACTGCAAGGAGTTTGGCCAACAGTTGCTAGCCGCGCGGCGATTTGTGGAACGGGGCGTGCGTTTTATTCAGATTCAGCATGGCGGCGGCGGGGCCGGCGCATGGGATGCCCACTCTGGACTCAAGCCCAACCATACAAAACTCTCCCTTGCGGTTGATCAGCCGATCGGCGCGCTCTTGGAAGATCTCGACCGCCGCGGCCTGCTGGACGAGACGATCGTCATCTTCGCAACAGAGTTTGGCCGGACGCCGGGTTCGCAAGGCTCTGATGGTCGCGACCACCATCCTTTTGCTTTTTCGGTGTGGATGGCTGGCGGCGGCATCAAGGGTGGCTATGTGCACGGCGCCACAGACGAACTCGGATTTCACGCGGTGGAAAATCGCCACTACGTCACCGACATTCACGCCACAATCCTCAAGCAGCTGGGCCTCGATTCCCGGCAACTTGAAATCCCAGGCCGCAAGCGATTGGCAATCGATCACGGCACTCCGATCGACGACATCATCGCCTAACGCCGCACGATGTGGCGACTGCCGACCGTGAAAAACATCGGCTCGTCCAACCGTGGTTTTTCCACCAGCCGTCCAAGTGGGCCACTTGGCTGGCTCCTTTCACAGCCTGGGGCATGGAAGATTGTTTCCACGGATAGCTAGCAACGAGGGGCTGGTTCGCTGCAAAGGCGAGACTCCCTATTGTGTTACCATCTTCAGTCGATGACATGACGCTTTTTCCTTGATAGACTGTCGGCCTCACCCACGCATCTGGAGCCCCAATGAAAATCGTCCGCGTTGAAACTCATGTCTGCCATGCTCGAATGCGAAACTGGATTTTTGTCAAAGTCGTCACCGACCAAGACGGCCTCTGGGGCTGGGGGGAGGCCACGCTTGAGTGGCATACGCGAGGCATCGTGGGCGCAATTGCCGACGTTTCCGAACTGATTATTGGAGAGGATCCAACGCGAATTGAATACCTCTGGCAGATGATGTTCCGGCAACATTTCTGGCATGGGAACGGCATCGAACGGGCCACAGCCATCGCCGGCATTGACCTGGCTCTCTGGGACATTCTGGGCAAGATCGCCAACCTGCCCTGCTCCAAGCTGTGGGGCGGCCCGGTGCGAGACCACGTTCGCACCTACTGCCATTTGGGCGGCGGCAGCATGGAAGATTTCTACGAAACCGCTGCCGACGATGCCAAGCGATTTGGCGATCTGGCCAAGCAGGCCGTAGCCGATGGCTTTACGGCATTCAAGTCGATGGCGGTGCCTCCCACGCTACCGTTGGAAGGGCTCAAGCCGCTGCGCGTGGCCGAACAGGCAGTGGCCGCCATGCGGGAAGCGGTCGGCGAGTCCATCGACATCATGGTCGACTGCCATGCCCGCCCTTCACCCACGATGGGACTCCAGTTTGCGAAGGTCCTCGAACCGTACGGCCTCTACTTCTTGGAAGAGCCGTGCTGGCCAGAGAGCATCGAGGGGCTGCGTACAATCAAGGATTCCGTCCGAACGCCAATCGCCACCGGCGAGCGTATTACAAACCTGGCCGACTTCGCCCGACTCTTTGCCGCCGGCGCGTGCGACATTTGCCAACTCGACATCACACACTGCGGGGGCCTCACTGCGGCCCGTCGGATTGCGGCTGTTGCTGACGCGCACAGGCTGTCACTGGCGCCCCATAACCCGCAAGGGCCGGTGAGTACAGCGGCCTCTCTCGAATTTGGTTTCTCCCAGCCGAGCTACATCATCTGCGAAACGGTGCATGCCGACGTACCTTGGCGGCAGGATGTTGTGCAGGAGGGATTTATTGTGGAGAAGCAGGGCCGGATCGTGCGCCCAAACGCATTGCCCGGCCTCGGCATCGAGATCAACGAGGATGAAGTCCGAAAACATCCCTTTCAGCAGGAACTGCCGCAGCGAGTCTGGTATTCCGACGGCAGCGTCGGCGATTGGTAGTAAGTGAATGAACGCGAGGAAGGAACCCATAGACATGACAAACACTCACTCCCCTAACGGCAGCCCTTGTCGTCACTCGCTCGCTGGCGTGCTGCCAATCGTACACGTGCCGTTCGACGCACGCGATAGAATCGACACTGTCGACCTCAAGCGGGAGATCGACTGGATTTTCGCAGTCGGTGCCAATGGGCTCGGCACAGGCATGGTGTCGGAAGTGATGCGACTCGATGCCGACGAACGGTTGCGACTGACGGACCTGCTCGTGGAGTTCACCGCTGGCCGGGGAGCCGTATTTGTAAGCGTCGGGGCAGAGTCCACTGGAGTGGCTCGAGGCCACGCCGTCACTGCGGAACGTGCTGGCTGCGATGCCTTAATGGCCGTGCCGCCAATGGCAACTCGCCTGTCCTCTGAGGCGCTGGTCGGCTATTTCTCTGGGATTGCCGACAGCGTATCGCTGCCGCTCATCGTGCAAGATGCGTCTGGCTATCTTGGCCAGCCGATTCCTCTGGCTGTGTATATCCAACTGCTGGATCGCTACGGACACGACAAAATTCTTTTTAAACCCGAGGCGTCTCCGCTGGGTCCAAATCTTTCCAAGCTACGGGATGCCAGCGAAGGTCGGGCAAAGATCTTCGAGGGGTCCGGTGGGATTCTCCTCGTTGACAGTTATCGTCGGGGCATCATCGGCACAATGCCTGGTGTCGACTTACTGGATGCCGTGGTGGCATTATGGCGGGCGCTGGAGGCGGAGGAAGACGGCGATGCCATCTATCGGCTGTCGCTCCCGATCTCTGCAATCGTGGCCCTCCAGATGCAGGCAGGCCTCGATGGCTTCCTGGCGATTGAAAAATATCTGCTTGTAAAGCGGGGGCTTTTTTCTTCGGCCCGCCGCCGCGAACCCAATGGATGGTCGCTCGACGATGAAACCGCCAGCGAGATCGACCGGCTCTTCGTGCGGCTCGCGGAGACTGTGGCCTCACCATGCGTTACAAGATCCTAGGTTTTCTCTGGGCTGTGGCGCTGATCGCCTACATTCAAAGATCCGCGATCAGCGTGCCCTTGCAGGAGATCGGAAAAGACCTTTCTCTCGTGGATGCCGACCAAGCTCTGGGCTTCCTCGTATCGGCCTGGTACTTCGGCTATGCGATCTGCCAACTCCCTGCCGGCCGGTTCGCCGACACCATTGGCGGCAGGAGGGCACTTGTGCTCTTGACCGTACTCTGGTCACTGGCCACCGTGCTTACAGGCTTCGCAAGAACCTACTGGGAACTGGTCGCGGCATGGACGCTCATGGGAGCGCTTCAGGCGGGCGTCTTCCCCTGTGCGGTGCGGTCGATCGGACAACTCTTTGGCGACAAAGAGCGGGCCAGAGCCTCAGCATGGCTGGGCACCGGCATGTTGGCCGGTGGCGCCATTGCGCCTGTGCTGACGGCAAAACTTTTAGAATGGCTCGGCCTGTGGGCTGCCACCGAGGGAATTCAGCTGTGGCGGATCTGCCTTGTGCTGTACGGATTGCCGGGGCTGGTGTGGGCTGCAGCGTATTGGTTTCAAACGCGGTCCGCAGACCTCGATACAAGACAAACGCAGTGTGCAGAAATGGCACACGGAGACGATGTGCGTGAAAACAACACTGCTTCCCTTGTGCCACGAACTGGCGCTATGGCTGCCAATTCCCTCGCAGCCAGTTCTTGGCTGGATCGATCCCTGTTGCTTTTGTGCGGACAGCAGTTTCTCCGCGCAGCAGCCATGATCTTTTTCATCACGTGGTTTCCCACATTTCTGCGCGAAACGCGCGGCGTGTCGCTCGCAGAATCGGGCCTGCTCACCACGTATACTGGCGTGGCTGCCATGCTTGGTGTGATCGCGGGCGGCTACGCCTCCGACTGGGTCTTAGCTCGCACCGGCAACAAGCGAATAGCAAGGCAGGGCCTGGCTGTGGTGGGCATGGCCACCTGCTCGGTGTTGATCCTGCTCTCTTCGTTTGTGACAAATATCGATGCTGCCATCGCAATGATGAGCTTGGGCGCGTTCGTGGCGACGTTCGGCGGCGTGGCCGGGTACACTGTTGCGATCGACTACGGCGGAGACCGCGTGGGGACCGTATTCGGCACGATGAACATGGCCGGCAACTTCGGAGCGGCTCTCTTTCCTGTCACTGTCGGCTGGCTCGTGACCGTGACGGGCACGTGGAACGCGGCCCTTCTGCTATTCGCCTCGCTCATGGCAATCGACGCGGTGCTCTGGGCGATCCTCAATCCACAACATCAATATCTCGAGCCTAGGGCATAGGCTCATGCCGCCTTGGGGCATCGTAATCGCCTGCAGAACTGCGGGCGGGTATCGTTGCAAACCGCGTGTGCCAGACCCAAAGGCCCGCGAGCATGACAGGCCACGACAGAAGCACAGCCGCCAGAATGCCGACGTGGTCCTGCAGAAGATGGATGGTACCCATCATCGGCGGCATCAGGATCAGCAGCCATGCCATTCGCCGCACGATCGTCCAGAGGCTATACCGCGACTCATACGCCGCCACCACTCCCACCATCGGAAACACCGTCGTGAAGCCCGCAAGCAGGTGCTTGATTTCCACCAGCGCACAGACTACCGCTGCGATCGTTGGGGCCTTGATCCATACAGGTAGTGGCGAGCGATGGTGCGGCTCCTCGTGTGAAGGCAGGAATCGGACCAACGCCATGCCAACGCTCATCGTGGCCAGCACTGCGATCCAGAAGACGGCATCGCCCGTCGGTGGCACGTGTGCGATGGCCAGCCCGCAGACACAGTAGCCAACGACAGCCAAAGGAATCGCCACGAGGGTTGGCATCTGCAGCCTCATTCGCAGCAGCCACACAAGAAGCCAGTAGCCGAAAAATGCCCCAATCGCAATCACATTCGTCACATCGACCGGACGACCGACGGCCAGCGTGGCCATCGTGAACGGCACCGGCAACATCATGACGGTCGCCTTGTGCTCCGGATTTTCAAGATACGCGACAGCCACGCCCATCGCCGTGACAGTGACAATCAGCGCGACGTCGGCAACGCTCCATTCCAACGGCGAGTCTCCGGGCAGCTATGAGGACGTTGCCAGCAACTCGTGTCCAAGGGCGATGGCGGCCTGCTCTACCAATTCGAGGCTGCCGCGATCAAACGGCGTCTGCCAGACTTGGTAGAGATCCACGTCGTACATCGCCGCCGGGGGAAGATAGCCCAGGCACCCATTCACGAGGTTGAGCCACACCACCTCGCGATCTGGAAACGCAGCCCGCACATTTTGCTGGATGCACGAATAGGCCTCGGCTAACGTGCCAAGCACGAGTGCCTCACCGAGCCGCCAGCCCCAAATTTCAATGGGGAAGCCTGCCCCATCGCCGAGAGCCTCACGGATCCGCAGCTTGCGACGCAGCCTCTCGGCCATCGCCCGGTCGGAGCAGGCCGCAAACTGGGTCGCCAGCTCGGCGGCAGGAGGCCAATCTTTGAGCGGAATAGTAACCGTGTGACGCATCGCCGCGAGGCTGCCTGAGAGGCGGTTGGAGGCCTTCGTCTCGCGACGCCACGTCGCCAAGGGGGCGCCCGATTCCACGACGCGGTCGTAGACGAGATTCTGGCCAGAGGGCTCCATCGCAAAGATCGTCGCAAGTGCAGCGTGTCCAAGCTCTCGACCGTGTGCATCGGCCACGGCAGGGTCGCCCACATACTGGTACCGTGGGGAGAGTTCTCCCGAAGCGCCCTGCAGAAAAATTGCCGGGGCGCCGCCAGTTCCCTCTTGAATCGTCTCTCGCATGGCGCCAACAAAATCGGGCGATACCAGATCGCAGTCCCATGCCAGCGTTGTGGGGTGGCACGCGTAGTTGGTGAGCGTCGCAACCGTGCGGCCCGAAGCAGCCGTCACCCGCCCCACCACGAGCGTGTCGTCGGCGGGAATCGCAGGATTGTATCCACAGACGATTCTGGGTGCCCCTGGCGGTTGAGCCGTGCGGCGGCTGGGATCAGGCAGGTCGCGGTTTGTGGCCAGCGCGCAGCGGCCGTGGTGCCAATCGATTGTGGCAGGCTCGACTGCTGCGATCGCCTTCCGGGCCGTTTCAATCACAACCTGCTCCAACGTTACTAGGTACGCCGACAAGATATCTCCGCCCGGCCACTGCGGCTCCGGTTGGCTCAACGGTGGCGCGGCATGGGTGTGCGTAACGCACCACAGAAAACGCTCAGCCGGCAGCCCGAGTGAAGACGTAATCCGTTGCCGAAACGCCCGCTCGTACGTGAGGCTGCCCCACCACCCGAGGTCCAGATCAACCAACACCAGCGGCAACTCAGATGGATTTTCTTGGATGGCAATCGCCGTGAGAAAGAGCGGGCGGTGAATGCCCTGGGCCGTGTCGTGGACAGCAGCCCCCCAGTTGCGACAGAAGATGCCAACAGAGGGCGTGATGTCTGCGCGGGCTGCGCCAACAAGCCCGGTCCACGTGGAATGCGAAATCAAAGCAGCGTTACTCCGCGAGAAGGATTGAGAACAATCGGTTGGCGAAGCATACCCCACCTGTCAGTTTTTGTGGAATGTGGGCCGTTGGATCACGTGAGTTTCCGTTCATGCTGGCTCACCACGCGGTCCAGCCGCCGTCGCGAGCGGACCGCATGAACTGTGCGGCTGTCTCGAGGCTTGTGGAGTGATGCTCCAGATCCATCCAGATGCCATCGAAGCCGAGCAGGCTCGCCAACTCATAGATCGACGGATCGAGCAAATGGAGCGTGACAACCAGGGCGGGTTGGTTGCAGCGAAGCTTCGACTTGGTCCGGCTGGGTCTTCTGCGGCTATAACACTCTCGTGGGAGAAAATAGAAAACGATTTCGAATCAGGAAACTGATCTGAGCCCGAGCAACGCAAGAGAATCGCGGTAGATCATCGCCTCAATCTCGGTTGTCGAGAGCATGGGGAGGCCCGTGCCGCGGGTCATGTCGTTGAGCTTCCGCACGCCGGCGATCGTAGCGTCGACCGTGGTGATAGGATAATCGGTGCCAAAGAGCAGTTTGTCCCACACGCCGTATTCCTGCGCGAGCATAAGGCTGTGGTAGAGCTGAAACGGCCGGTAGTGCAGAGCACTAATGTCGGCGTACACATTTTTATGTTTGCGGATCGTAGCAATACACTCGCCCTCATAGGGGTGGCCTAGGTGGGCGAGAATGATCTTGATGGCGGGAAAGCGAATCGCGACGGCGTCGAGATGGCGGGGGGAGCGTGCACTCCAGCGGCGCCTGCGAGATAAACGTGGTGCCATCGCGATCAGTTCGCCTCATCGCACTCCAAGACGCACCACTCTACTTTTTTCTCCCTGGAAGGCAATGGACTGCCGCCGACTGCAATCCAGTTGGCGAGCCAACGAAACAGGCCTGCTCATGTCCAAGAAACCCACAGCATTGGATCGCGTCGTTGAGAGATGGAACGAGATTCAGTACTCTGGATCGACGAGATCGCATCGGGCGGGCTCACTCTCGGGATCACTCTCGGGCTTACTCTCTAAATCCTTCCCAAGGGTTCCCCATGAATGAACTCCGCCCTGCTCTCCTGCTTCTGCTGCTGGCGATTGACGATGTGTCGCTGCCTCTCCGCAAGAACGTCTGCCTCTATCTCTCAAAACCAGTGGTGCGGGCTGCGCCAGTTCTCGAGCCAAGCCCCGTCGGCACCAACGCCCCAGACAACTTGGCCGCCCACTTCTATGGCACGGTGCTGCATGACACGGCTTACGACGGCGCGAAATTCCGGCTCTGGTATTACGCCTGCCATCGCGGCGCCAACCCCGACTGGCCCCCCCGCAAGGCGCAGCAGGTGGCGAAGAAGCCGGCCTGGCTGAAGGGCATCGACCAAGACGTCGAGGTTGTGCAGGGGCCACTGTGCTACGCCGAGAGCGACGACGGCATCGCTTGGAGAAAGCCGTCGCTGGGGCAAGTGCTCTTCAAGGGAAGTCGTGAGAACAACGCCCTCGACCTGCCGCACACGATCGTCAGCGGTGCCGCGGTGATCCGGGACGACTCTGAGCCCGACATTGCCCGTCGGTACAAGATGGTTTACCAGTATTTTCCCGACCAGACCGATCCACCGATCAAAGAATATGGCAGCCTGCCGAGCATCGCGTGTGCGGTGTCACCCGACGGCCTGAAATGGTCGCTCACGGCGCTGCCATTTGTCAACCAGTTCGTTGAGCACTGCTCGCTGATTCGTCACGCAGGCAAATATATCGTTCACTCGCAGGTGTTTTCTGGGACCGGCTGGGGCGGTGGAGCCTTCAGCGAGGGGGGCACTGCCGGAGGCCGCGCGGGTGTGGCGCATGCCACCTACGACTTCAACCGCTGGCCCGACCTCTGGCAGTGGGCCTTTGCCCTCCCCGAGCCTGCCGATCGGGTGGCCAGAGGTACGTACAAGGATCAGTTCACCTTCCCGCAGGTGCACCTTGGAGTGGGTGCTGCCAGTTTCGGCAACGTGTGCGTAGGTGTCTACGGTCTCTGGCACGATCGAAAGAATTTTGCCGACATCAGCGGCGATCTTGGACTCGTCGTCTCCAATGACGGCGTCCGCTTCCGTGAACTGGCCGCCAGCCCCGCGCAGCCGTTCATCAACCGCAAAGATTCGCCTGCGCCCCCCGTTGAAGGAAGGAATTTCAACACGATCCTCTGTCAGGGCAACGGCATCCTGAATGTCGGCGACCAAACGCGAATCTATCATGGCCGCTGGCGAAACGTCGGGCAGGTGACGGCCGATGTTGTCTCGCATTACCGGGCGGAAGTGGCGTTGGCTACGCTGCCACGCGACCGCTGGGGCTGGCTGGCACTCAATCCAGGTGCGCAGGAGGGATCGATCTGCTCGATGCCGATCGATGTGCCTGGCCAGCCGTTCGACATCCTGCTCAACGCCGATGGCTGCCGTGGCATGCGGGTGGAACTGCTCGACGAGCGGTTGCAGCCCATCGAGGGATTCTCTGGCACCAACGCTGGCAGAGTGGATGCCGATGGCGGCCTCGACTGCCTCGTGCAGTGGCCCACTGAAATTCCGTCGACAATGCGTGGCCGGCTCGTGCGGGTGCTTATCACAATGCAGAAGACCGGCGATGCAAAATCCCCCCAGCTCTACGCCATCGCCCTCAAAGCTCGCCAGTGAGAGGCCGCCAACGCGGTGCTCGAGGAGCCCCAACTGTCATGCGATATGCTGCGATGCGATTGTCTGGCTGGCGTCGGCACGTGCTGCCTGTCCTGCCGCTACTGCTATCGGGGGCGATAACGCAACCTCGGCGTTGGGTGGCAGCAGCATCCGAGTAGGCCTTCCATCGAAGGTGCGGTCAGCCACGAGCGCTAGGCGAGACTCCATACATGGTTGCAACGGACCGACCGTAGCCGGACTCACGAGCTCGCTTGTGCCGATCGACCCGCGAGCTAGCCCGCTTCTGGCCCGCGAGCCTCGCGTCACGCACGAGAAATCCTGACCTCATTGCGATCCCAGTTCAGGCTTCGGCTCACGACAGTTGCAAAATCATCTCCACTTCAACGCTCACGCCCAGCGGCAATTGGGCCAGTGAAAGCGCGGTGCGAGCGTGGCGGCCGGCGTCGCCAAACACGTCTCTGACCAGTTGCGATGCGCCGTTTATGACAAGATGGCAGTCGGTGAAATCGGGTTCGGCATTGACGTAGCCAGTAATGCGAACTACCCGCTCGATCCGATCCAGTGAGCCAATTTTGCGACGCACAGCCCGCAGCACGTTAGCGGCACACAAGGCCGCAGCCTTCGTGGCCTCTTCCACTCCTACCTGGGATGGCACCTTCCCGATGCTTGTGAGGTCCGGCCCGTCAAAAGGAACCTGCCCAGAGGCATAAAGGATGTTCCCGACAATCGCCAGCGCATCCACGAGAGTGCCCTCGGGCATAAGTCGGTCAAGCGGGTAACCCAAGGCTTCGAGAGTGGAATCGCGAGATGCCATACGAGAAACGCTCCTGTTTTTAAGGGAAGAAACAAAGCTGCCCACAACCTAGCGGGCCTGCCGCACATGACGGGGTCGGATGACATCGGTTGCTAAGCCAACCCGTTCAAGCAGGAGGATGATGTAATACGTCACATCCAACTCCCACCACTTGTGTTGCACGCTGGCGCTCGCCGGATCGTGGTGGTGGTTGTTGTGCCACCCTTCGCCCATGGCCCATAAGGCCACAAGCACGTTGTTGCGGCTGTCTTCACCCGTGGCATAGGAACGGTAGCCGAAGAGGTGCGTGAGTGAATTAACGCTCCACGTGATGTGCCACACCAAAACCGTGCGCAGATACACGCCCCACACCAGCCAGCTCACCGAAAGCTGCACGCCGTGAGGCCAGTCGCCACCAGTAAATCTCCCCACCAAGAGGCCCACCAGTCCAAACGCCGCAGCGTGCAACAGATAGATATAGAGAACAGTGGTAGGCCGTCGCTCCAAAAAACGGTAGTAGCTGTCGGACAGAATATCCCTGGCATATTTCTCCAAGAACGTGAGCGTCCGCCGTCCTGGTGCACGCCGAAAGAGCCACCCCGCGTGCGACCACACAATACCGTCTCGCGGTGAATGTGGGTCATCGGTTTCATCAGAATGCATGTGATGAAGCCGATGCGTGGCCACCCAGCGAGCTGGCGTATCCTCCATCGAGCAGACGGCGATTGTGGCAAACGTTCGCTCGAGCCATCGCGGCACAGTCAGACTGCGGTGGGCCAGCAGCCGGTGGTAGCAAAGGTTAATTCCAAGCGTGCCAAAAACATTCGTGCCGATCAACGCAAGAGTGAGGCCAGACCAACTAAAGCACCAGGGCACGAGGGTCAGACAGGCCAGCACATGAACCAACGTGATCGGCACCATGTATTCCCAATGGATCGTGCCACGCACAATGAGCCGTGGCGAATGGCTCGTCGCAGCAATCGAATCAACTGCCACAGAGGTGGCCACAGCAGGAGCAAGAGTGGTTGACACAGGTCGTCCGCTAAAGGGGGTTAGGGATCAGGAGAGCTGCCTGATTCTCTGCCATCGCGGTGATTCTGCAAGCGTAATCGCTTCCTAACGGGCAACAATTCATGACCTACCGTCGGATTGAGCCGGCTGGGCAGGATTTTCGTCGCCTGCCGAACGCCAGCGGGGGGGCAGGCGTTGTGTGTACGAACAACCGGATTTCTCTCTAGACTACTGACCTTGGCACTCTGCTTATGCTTATGAATGATCCGATCCTTGTCGACGCTCTATCAGTGCCCCGCATCCGCAACCATCCGTGCGTCTACCCGCGGCCCTCTCATACGACGCTCGAAGAAAACACGGGCTCTTTAGCATTTTCTTCTCGCCGGTTTTTTATTATGCGTTGGATCGCAGCAGCACTCGACGATGACTAGGGAGACTCAGACCATGCCGCGAGTCGGTATTATTGCTCTGCTGCAGGAGTCCAACACGTTCTTGGCCGAACGCACGCAACTGGATCATTTTCGCCGTGATCTTCTTCTTACGGGCGACGCCATTCGCTCGGCCCTCGCCGACGCTCACCACGAAGTCGGCGGATTCTTTGCGGGCCTGGATCAGGCACAGATCGAGGCCGTGCCGATCTTTGCAGCAAGAGCCCTGCCATACGGCACCTTAAAGGCTCTTGCTTTGACGCAGCTCATGGAAATGCTTTCCTCGGCGATCGACGCAGCGGGCCCACTCGACGGCCTGCTCGTCGCCCCACACGGGGCAACGGCAAGCGAAAACGTCAGCGACGTCGACGGCCACTGGCTCTCGCTCGTCCGGGAAGCGGTCGGTAAGATTCCGATCATTGGCACGATCGATCCGCATGCGAATCTCTCTGCGGCGATGGTGGATAGCACCGATGCCCTGATCGCCTATCGCACCAATCCTCATGTCGATCAGCGAGCCCGCGGCATAGAGGCGGCACGCCTTATGGCCCGCACGCTTACCGGAGACATTCGCCCCACGCAGTCGGCTGCTTTTCCGCCGCTGGCAATCAACATTGAATGCCAAAGTCCGGACATCTTCCCATGTCTACCGCATTACCAGGCAGCGGTCAGCATGCATGAGCGGTTCGACCGCAATGACGGCGGGCCTGTGGCGCGTGGCGAGGTGCTCTCGGCCAGCATTGTGCTTGGGTTTCCTTATGCCGATGTGCCCGAGATGGGATCAGCCGCAATCGTCGTCACGAACGACTCCCCGGCGGCAGCGGCCAGCCATGCACGAACCCTCGGGGACGGACTCTGGCGAGACCGACACACCTTTCTGCCCGTGCTGCTTGGCATCGATGCAGCCATGGACGGCATGCTGGCCCTGCCTGGGCCTGTGTGCCTCTTGGACATGGGGGACAACGTGGGCGGCGGATCGCCGGCTGACGGCACGGCGATCGCAAGGGCGTTTTTTGATCGGCAGATTGCTGGAAGTTTTGTGTGCCTGTGCGACGAACCAGCGGCGCATGCTGCCAAGGCGGTGGGCGTGGGGGCAACCATTTGGTTGGCCGTCGGAGGCAGAAGCCCCGATTGGGCGGGTGTCCCGATGACCGAGCCGCTGGCAGCCGAGTGGCATGTTTTGGCCCTGAGCGACGGCCGATTCACGGAATCACAACCCCGGCACGGTGGGTTGACAGCATTCGATCAAGGCCTGACGGCAGTGCTCGTAAGCAACCGCGGCCTCACAGTCATGGTGACCAGCCAGAGAATGGCTCCCTTTAGCCTCGGACAGATTCGCCACGTGGGACTCGACCCAGCAGGCTTTCGCTTTCTGGCAGCCAAGGGCGTCCATGCACCGGTGGCTGCCTATTCAGAAGTCTGCCAGAGTTTTGTTCGCATCGACACGCCCGGCGTCACCACCGCCGATCTCTCCAGGCTCACATTCAACCGACGCCGCCGCCCGATGTTTCCCTTTGAACGCACCACCCAGCGCTAGCAGAGGTGGATCCCCTTCCACGGCGTTTGGTTGCCATTGGTGTCTTGTACGGTCAGGTTGGCGGCGCTGATCCACACTCCAAAAAAACGTTCAAACGCATGCGCGGCTGTGCCGTCGTACTGGCCTTTTTCATCTTCAAAGAGCCCGCCCAGACGATTCATGGCCTGTGTTGCCAGATCCACCAGCGGTTCCACACGAAACCAAAACATGCTGCCAGCCACAAAAGCCTTGCTTCTGCGGTACGCGTGCGGCGAATCCAAGAGAGCTTGGCTCGCATATGAAAGGTGTTTTTCATTTGCGGCTGCGTGCAGTTCCTGACGCAGAAGATGCCCCTTGGGCCCAATCAGCCCCACCCGCGGGCTGCCCGCAAATGCGTCTAAACATTCGCTCGCATTTTCACACAACTCCGAAAACAAATACTGTCGCCACGCATCACCGCAGGTGAGGTGAGGTGATTTCTTCGTGTGGAGTTTGAGACCGCAGAGATAGTTGCGGGAACGAATTTCGCTTGCGTACTCTGCCAACGTGGCGAGGAATGGGCGAATATCCCGGCCTCTGTTCTCGCATAGAAGAACGTGGGACTCCCGGGCACAGGCGCGCAGTGGCTCCATCGACCCTCGCGACACCTGTGGGGAAAATGTTGCGTAGAGGTGAATCTCACCCGGCAGGATTGACAGCGAAGCAACGAGTTCAGGAATTAAATCTGGATAATGAATATGGACGAATACCGGAACAGGACTGGGGTGCGACACGCAACACTGCCGCCCCTTCGCTCTTGGACGAAATGCGGAATAGGGCTGATGGAACGGCAACGCAAAAGCTCGGTGACGAGACGGTTGCAACTCGCGAGACTTTTTGAAGCCCTCGGCGTATGATCGGCAGCGATGGGCAATGGCCCCACAGCCTGGAATCGATGCCACACACTGGCCGAAGTGACGTCCGATTCGCATGCCCTACGAGCCCCCGCAAAGCCAACCTCACCCGGATAATCATTCATTAGTTTCGGCAGATGCGCACCGCCAGCACACGCCCGCCCCTCGTGGCCACACAGGCTCGCCATCTCCCCCACCTTACGCCAGCATATTTCTTAAAACGAACTCCAGGAAACGTAGCATGAAGGTCATCTTCGGAATCAATCATCCGGCGGCAAGCCCTCACTACGTTGAATATGCCTCGCTAGCGATTGCCTCTGCTAGGCAGGTGGGCTATGAACCGGTTCTGCTTTATGACGGAGAATCGCCGCCCATTGACGTTGAAAAGATCGAGTGCAGGAGCCGTTTTTCCCAAGAAATGCGCGCCGCACTGCGGCCAGACGAATATCGCATTGCTGCAGGGGCAATGCTTCGTCTGGAAATTCCATTTCTCTTTGACGACGAATACGT
>Ga0209500_10001911_pt1 | contig 15251 bp, 16 predicted proteins | sample S_140212_EF_Meta_FD_187323 | JGI IMG/M metagenome (GOLD analysis project Ga0209500, IMG submission 187323) | Freshwater microbial communities from Lake Simoncouche, Canada to study carbon cycling - S_140212_EF_MetaG (SPAdes) (version 2) | ecosystem: Environmental > Aquatic > Freshwater > Lake ... | reverse complement strand
TAGTGTACCTAGTGTGTAGACATTATTTACAGAGGGAACAACATTTTGATCAACGGCACTTAGGTCAATAGTACTAGTGATAAAAGTATTAATAGCAGTACTGATGCCACCTAACTCTGCGGCAAACTCTACAAAGTTGCCGTTGATCTTACGGAAGGCTTCGCGAACAGTATCGCCATCTCCAGCGTTGGGTGTGCCTAGATTGATCGTTTCGATTGCCACTTTATGCTCCTGCCATGCTCTTAGTCATATTTATTACAATCCGTATCGTATTTTAAACTGATCGTAGTTTTGTTTATTTTCTGCCTCTGTGATAGCACGACTGTAAATCATACAAGCACCGAACTCTACGTCTAATCCTTCTTCACGAGTATGTCTACTGAACAAGGTAATATTGTCTGTGAAAGCAGTTCCGTTGGTAACAAAGGTTACATTTCTCCATACATTTAATTGTTGAGTATAGGTTGGCGATTGACTTGGGCCGCCGTTAATAAACATTGATCCGTTAGCCCAATCTCCACCAAAATAATCATTACTAGGTGTGTCATAAATCCAGCCCCCGCCCATGCCTGTTCTAGCGTCAACGATATACGAGTAGTATCCAGCCGACGAAGTTATTTGTCTGTACCATAAACTGATAGTCCTAAATCCTGAGACAGTTTGACATTCTATTCCTGATATGCGAAGACCAGGATTTGAAGTATTTTCATTGTGTATTCTAAGTAAGCTATTGCTGAATGTAACGTTACCAAAGATAGTTGACGGAGTCTGTGTTGGAAGATCAACTATATTGTAGATAGTAGTTCCTGTTCCTGGATAGCAGTCCGCTCTCTCTGAATCAAAGAACAAGATCAAGTCTTGTGTAACCGGTGCCGCTACTGGACGGAACTTGGAAACTAAAGCTGAGTATGTTGATGGTACTATATAATCGTGAAGGTTTAAGTTACCAATCTTGCCTTGGAGGCCGCCGGTTCCGCCCATATTAGTAGTGTCATAGCCGCCTATGGCAAAATGTACACCACCTTCATTGGCTTGTGGTGTTATTCTAGTGTAGGTTGGGGTTCCTGTTGTAGCGACTCCATTTAACTCAAATGCGTGAGTTCCGTCAGCACGTTCAATAAAGTAAACATGGTTCCATCGATTTAGGTCTACGGTATTCGCTGATGTGATAATCTGCTCTCCCTCATGCCCTTGCCAGAATCTTGCTTTGATATTGCCAGTACTAGATATTTCTAATATCGTAGTATGATAGGCCAGATTAAAGGCCGGCTGTGACAATTCGGTTAATAACTGTACCGTGTCAGCAGTGGGATAGAACCAAAAGTCAACAGTGATAGTAGTTGACTGCCATGCGCCCGGTATTTCCAAATCTGTACTGAACATTGCCGTTGTGCCGTCGAAGTTGTATGTCTTGCCGGTACTGTTATCTGGATATGTGTAAGTGGGATTTGTCGGAGCAGGGTCTGAAAATGTACTGCCCGAGGCAAATACATCATTGATAAGCCATCGGTTATCATTGCTAGAAAATTCAAAATCATTTTGTGCGAACGCGATCCAAGGTCGGCCAACAACTAGACCGCCTGTATTTGGATTATCGTCTGCTGTTGTAGCATACGTATCTGGCAATTGAGTTATATCGTAATTGTTGCGTGTACGATAGTAGGGTTTAGTTGTGTCAACTGCTCCACTAATGGTTCCGTCCGTAGCAACAGTTTTGCCTTGACGTTTGGCCTGTGCTATGTCAAGTTTAGCCACTTGTCTTAGTGCTTTTGTAGATAGTGTTGATATTCCGTTTGCGGCCATTTATTTTTCCTCGGTATGGTATTTATGCTTAAATATGCTATATGAAATCTGTACTGATGATACATGAGATTACTAAAGAATTGTTCAACTTGCCCCTAGCTGATTATCTGCTGACTTTTGACGATGGTACTCAAGATCACTGGCAATATTTTGAACAAATACAAGCTGTTCCCACAGCAAAAATCTATTTTATCATTACCAATCGTATTGGCACAGTGGGATATCTCAGTTTAGAACAAGTTAAACAGATGAATTTAGATCCCACAGTCGCAATCGGCGGGCATAGCCACAATCACGTTAGATTAAACACGTTTAATACGCTTGCTGAAAAACTAGCACATATTAAACAAGATACTGAACAGTGCCTATCTTGGTTTGAAACACATTTAGGACAAGCTCCCAGTACATTTTGTTTGCCTTACAATGAAGATATCGACGGGATATATACCGCGTGGCTCAGGAACAAAGGGATTAGCAAGATCTATGCTAGCGAAAGGACTGCCTGTGAGCATATACTTTCCTAATACACCCGCTACTTTTATACATGTTCCTAGGACCGGGGGCACTAGTTTTAAAAGCTGGTTGTTAACTAATGACATCAATCACAAACCAGTTACCCAAGCACCGTGGGTTCCAAAAAATATTAATATGGTGCCCGACAGAAACTATATTAATCAACTGCATCCAAATTTAGGAACAGTTTTTACATTTGTCAGGAATCCGTTTGATCGGGTAGTTAGTCTGTATCATTATATGGGACAATGGGCAGAAAGTCGAATAAAAGAAAATAAAAGCAGATTAACACAGGGATTGCCGTTTGTTAAAACAATTCCTTATCAAAGTGATAACATCATAACAGCAATACGTGATGATTTACGCCTAGTTGAGTACTATAATCTAGGATTTGATCACTGGATCAATAATGTATTTTATAATAGACAACACATATACGATAACACCGGGCAGGGTACTAGACATATTATTGATCACTTCTGGCGTGGTGAAACACAGCTAAGTTGGTTTTGTGATCAAATGCCTGAAATTGTAATTAAAACAGAACAGTTAGACAAAAGGTTTAGTATTATTCAACAACTGCTCGGGTGTAATGATCCGTTGCCTGTTGATAACACTAGTAATCATCTGCAATATAGACAGTATTATTCTCCCACTACTCAACGAATAATTGAAGAGGAATATCAAGAAGATTTAACTGCGTTTGAATACGAGTTTTAATGCTTCTGCATTACGGTATCCAACTTGATAACCCCTGTACTTTAACAGTGTCAGCATTGCCTCTACACTACGAGCATCAGGAAACTCATATGTTTCTGTAGCATATTTTTCTAATGCAGTTTGCTTCAATGCAACAACATCAGTATCAATCTCTATATAAGTGTTTGGCTCAAATACCGGTTGTACTTGCAAGAAAGTCCAATCTGTGCTAGATGGCACTTCAAAGAAGTACAATTCATCGACTGTACTAGATGGTTTAGGGCGGCAGGCCACTAGTGCGGCTTCTGCCAGTATACGATGATCTCTATTCATATCACTGATGTTGTGAGTGTAGACAGCATTAAACTTTTCCATGTCAACTAACTTGGTCACAAACTCTGACATTTCTTTAATGTCTAATGTGAGATCGCTGTGGTCCCATATCTTCCATTTAGCACCAGCAACTTCACAATTAGATATAAAACGTTCGCACCGAACTTTGCCTACACCTTCAGCGCCAGGGCGTTCTCCATTGCACATACAAAACACATGAACATCGTGTCCAAGACAAACAAGTTTAATTATTGTTCCGTAAGGTCCATATGCTTCATCATCAGGATGTGCTAGTAGGAATAGGACTTTCACATCATATCTCTAATAATGTCGTCAAGTGATCGAGTTGCTTGATAACCAACTGCTGTTTTAATTTTGTCTAAATTAGGTACTCGGTACATGACATCTTCATATTCTTTTGTAAATGCTTGATCATAAGGAACATGTTTAATTGTAGATGTTGAACCTGTTAGTTCAATTACTCTAGCGGCCAATTGATTCATAGTAACAGGACTATCGTTGCCAATATTAAATAATTCTCCTGTTACTTCACTTACTTTAACTAAAGCAGTAATAGCATCATCAATGTGGCAGAAACTTCTAACCTGTTCGCCCGTGCCGTGTACAATGACGTCTTTGCCATTTTTTGCACTATGAATCATCTTGGGCAGTACCATACCGTAGTCTGCTAGTTGTCCAGGTCCGGTGACATTAAAGAAACGCACAATAGTATATGGAAATGAGCTAGCACGAATCATAAACTCACTCATTAGTTTACTAGTGGCATAGGCCCATCTTAATTTATTTGATGGCCCTATGCCACTAGCATCATCTTCTTTAAAGGTTGGACCGTTACCGTATACTTCAGACGTACTGCTAAAGATCACAGGTTTCTTAGCACGATCTAATAGGGGAATGATCTTATTCACTAGGGCAATATTGTTGTACACGGTTAGTTTAGGTTCTTTGTCACCATACTCTACGCCAACCGAACTAGCTAGATGATAGATCCTATGTTGTCTTGCACATATTTTTAAAAACTCATTATCATCTATGGTACTTAGGTCTGCTTCTATAAATTCAAATAGATTTTTGTATTCAACAAATTCTTCTAAATTAATTCTAGCAGTCTTAAGATTATCGATAATAATAACTCGGTTCTGTCTTGTTTTAAGTAGAGCGTGTACTAGGTTCTGGCCTATGAAGCCCGCGCCGCCCAGAATTAAAATGTTCATAAATTTCTCCTAATGTTATTTCTTCTGTGTTTATCTCTGTGAGATTGATTAATGCTTCAACTACATCATCTATGTGTGCGATATAATGCATCTTGTTAGGATCTGTTGGCTTATACGCACGACCGTCTATACATCTTTTAATGAACATATCGTCATGCATATCTGGTCCATACACACTAGGTATTCTGTAATTTTTATAATCTTGTCCGCTGAATTCAATATATGTTTCCATACAGCGTTTTGCTATATTATAGCATCCTTGAGGAGTAGATACAAGATCCGTTGCCCCTTTAGTGGATGAATTGACAAACAATGCACCTGGACATATTGCCAAAGCCAGTCTTGTAGCATCTAGTATAGTATTCATAACACTAATTGGGTTGGCTGTTATTATTTCAGACCTGCTTGGACAAGCCAGATGGTACACTCGATCACATTCAACTTGTCTAAAGTCTCGCCCTATTGGATAGACTACATGCCCACGTCGAGTCAATACCTTAACTAAATGTTTTCCTATAAATCCTGAGTATCCAGTTACAGCTACTTTGTCCATGCTATCATCTCTAACTGTGCTATGTGTTTATTAAATTCATCGTCTTGATTTAAAAATCCTTTAAATTCAAAGTTTGATTTTTTTATTAGAACTTGTAAGGCGTTGGTCAACGTTAATTTATCAACTTGCAAAAGTTTTTTATTTTTTTCTTCAATTGAATCATTTAGACTTGACATAATAAGTATACCGATCGGTGTTAAAATTTTTTCATAGTATAAAAATCCCTGATACCCTGCAAAATAAAAATCATTATTAATCATAGTAATTCTATTACATCTAAACATTGTAAAAATATCACCGTATTCGAATACAATACCATTATCAAAATCTGTTGTGGTATTGCAATAATTTTTTATAATTAAGTTATAATTGTGTTGTAATATGGGATTAATAGTTTTAGAAAAGATTTTTACATGATCGTTGAATGATTTAATAGTATTATCTATTTGTAAACAGTTAGTAACCGATAATTTATCAAGATTATTATAATAAGGTATTTCTTCATAAAACCACATGTCATCGATTCCACCTAACGATACTAGTTTAACTATTGACGGCACAAAGTTAGAACTGGGATTTAATTTAATCCACTCGTGGAATTGTAAAATTACTTGATATCTTGCTAGATTCTTTTCAGTAATATGACAAAAATTTATAAATTGGTTATCAGTTTTAGCAATAAAATCAAAAAAGAAGTTATCTTTATAATTGGTAAGATATGTTACACAGCTAGGATCAATGTGTACATTTGACAGTAATTGATGAAACTTTTTAGTTTCTACAGGATTATCTAAGGTTAACATTATGTAGTACTATCCCATCCCAATCGAACAAAGGTTACTCCGGGTTTACTTAATGCTATTTTAATAGACTCTATAAATGTACTGCAATCGGAAGGCTCAATTAGAGGAATGTCTAACGCCTGCATCAACTGCCAATCATCATCAACTAAGTGTCCTCTGCCACAAATACTATAACAGCCGTTGTGCCCTGCATTAACAAATATAATGCTACCGTAGTTTTCAGCCCAGCCCTTAATATTCAATTTAATTTGTTCGTAGGCTTTGTAAATCACAAATCCAGCTACGCCATATATAATTACTTTTTTGCCCTGGCTGGCTAACCCAGCGGCAATATTAACCATGTTAGGTTCTTGCACACCGCAGTTGATCATTTTGTAGTTGCCCTCTGTCCACTTCCACATGTCAGCATGTAGGAAATATACTTCTTCAGAGGAGTCTTCTAGAAATTTATGTAGAGTAGCCCGCATTTTTTAACCATTCTCTGTATGTGATGCCTTTCCTTACCTTAAGGATTGACTCAGCTGTTATTTTTAATTCTCGATCTTCTGCACCCAAGCCACTTAGAATATAGTGCCAACTACGAGCAGGGAAAATATGATTTTTTCTATGCTTTTCTATTTCTAATTGTTTAAAGGTGTCCCAATATTCATTAGTTTTATTAGAGAAACGATAGTAAGCGGCAATGAAATCAGTTACAGCATCAAACTCTCTGTTGTATTCCGAGTTATAATAGTCTTCAGTAATTTCATCATGTATTAATCTGTCCAATAGTTTAATACCAAATGATGTTAGATATAATCCTGTTGCTTCTAGCGGCTCAATAAAGAAACTGCTAAGACCAATAGAATATATAGTTTTATTATCTTGATGTCTAATGTGATTAATGTTGCGTCCTGTAATCATAGGAACATTACCAATCTTAGTTTGATCAATCTTATAGTTAACTTTGCTTTCTACAAAATCAATAAACTCTTGACGTACATCATATTGATCGTCGTGTATGTAACCAAATGTAACTACATTTTTTAATGGAGTATTCCATATCCAACCGTGGCTTGCGGCAGTAAGTGTAGTATATGCAACTTGCTGTGTATCAATATCACTATACTGTGCTCTATATACAAAAGCACGATTGTTGGGTATTATATGTTTGATACTTTTAAAATTATCAGGTTGACCTTTGTTGATCAATACCTTAGCAAATCCTGTACAATCTACAATATGATCATCTACTATTTCACTGGCATCGGTAATTGATGTACGTTGTATTGTAAGATTAGCAAACTCTTTAAATTTTACATCTAACCAGGCGGCTAATTCTCGAACATCAAAGTTAACAGCGAGGTCGCCGTAGTTAGTTAATATATTAGGATCAAGTTTGTCATTTTGCATCATCCATTCTATTTCAACTGACTCTTTATCAGTTAGGCCAAAGGGATGATAGAAGTATTGTCCAGTGTCTGCCCATCCTTCGAAGCGGGCGCCGATCTTTAAACTTCCGTTAATATCCTGTAGTATATCTTTAACAGTTACACCTAGATCAGCAAGAAAGTTAGTAACGTCTGGTACAGTAGCTTCGCCTACGCCAATAGGTTTGTTGTCTTGCGGGTAGACCCATGTAATATCGATCTCAGGATGCTTTTTACAGAAATATAAAACGGTTAGGTAGCCTGAAGTTCCGCCACCAACAACTGTAATTCGTTTTCGTCCTGTATCTTTCGGTAATGCCATTTTTTAATATCCTTTTCTATGCTTTTAACTCCGTGTCCTTTTTGTGTATGAAAAAAGAACACATTAGGTACTGTAGTAACTGCATTTTTATATGCAGTTTCGATCTTCATTTGATCGTGTCCGTCTACTTCTTGAACAAACCACCCGTATTCTTTAAAGAACTGGATAGTGGGTTTTATTTTTAATACGTCACTGATGTTGCCGGTTACCTGTGCATTATTATAGTCAATAGTTAAAAATATATTTTTAATATTGTGATGTCCAATAAACTGTATAGCTTCTAATGTATTGCCCATTTGTAGTGCGGCATCACTAATATTAACCCAAACACGTTTGTCTGTAGTCATAGCAATACCAATTGCAACACCAAGTGCATTACCCATTGTTTCTTCGCTGTAGTCTACAAACTCAACTTCGTCGTGCTTGACCCCAACATTAAGTCCTTCGATAGTTTCAATGTATCCTAACTTACGCCATATAAGATAATATGTTTGGCTACCAAATGGTTTACCTAATACAATTTTATCGTAAGGGGTAACAATTTCTTTGCTGAATATCACATCAACATAGTCTAGCATACTCATGGCGCTAGGGATATGTGATAATCCTTGTTTAAAAGAATAAGCTAATAATTCCTGTTTCATAATTTACTAGATAGTTTATGATAAACATCTGCGCCCTTGAATAACACTTCAAAGGGCAATACAATTCTCATTTTGTCTGTAGTATTAGGATGAGTTCCGTGATTTAACCACGCAGGGAAAATAACAAGATCTCCAGATTGTACTTCTACAGATTGATACTTGTCGTCGTATCTACGATTATCGCTTATTGGTTGCATTTCAATTAATGCAGTATTAGGGTCTACAAAATAAATGTCTCCCATACCCGGTTCCATTTGTAGATAAAATACTCCTGTTAGCCACATTGGTGAATGGTTATGTATAGAAGCATAACCACCTGTGGGATACTGATTAGCCCACAAATGACATATTCCGGGGCGCCACTCAGTAGAGTAATCAAGTAGCTTCCAATATTCATCTATTGAATGGTTTATAAAATCTACAACCGGTTTAAATACAGGATCTTTGTGTAGGTTGCTAACTGAATCGTGTATGCCTCTTGCACCATTTTCTAAATTGCCTTTTTTATATTCTGGGTGTTGTGCAAGGTACTCCTTAGTTCGGTCTAGTACTGCTTGTCTATTGTAATCCCCGTCAATAGTTGCTTTATACAACTGCGTTGGAAATAGGTTAATTGTTGTCATTTGGTTTAGTCCTTGAAAGATAAAAATCTCCGCCGCAATAATCCCACTTGCATCGTGTTCCTGTTTTATACAACACTGACATCTTGCTAAGAGCTACGGGATCAGTTACCAAATTAGTGTATGGGATTTCTGGAAACTTTCTTATGTATCCAGTCATGTGTATTCCACAATTAAACACATTACCATCACCGTTGATAGTTATAGTTTCTGTTCCTGCCGCACACTGCCAATTAATACAATTTACTCCGTCTTTGAATAGATCGTTTGTGCTGTATACTTTTCCGTCGATGTTATAGGTTTGCTCTGTCTTATTATGTTTTTTATAAAACTCTAAATGTTGTTTGTCAGTTTCTTCATTGTAGGCGTAGGCGTATCCAAAGCGATATACCATTTCTGAATTGATAATGTTGTTGTATGTTAAAAACTCTTCTACATGATTATAAAATTCTGGTAGATACTCCTGGGGGATGTACTCCAGCATTACATCAAAGTTGTGTATTTGATAGTTAGTATCTACTAGATATTTCCAATTTTTTAAAAAGGCTTTTAATTTATAACTTCGATTTCTTAATTCTAAATAGTGAAAAGTGATATCCAACTGATCACAATACTCTAAGATTGCTGCCAACCGATCAACCGATACAGTTAAATTAGTTTGCATTTCGTTGTAGGCAATTATACCAGTCTCTTTGCTTTTATCTTTGATATACTTTAGTACGTCTACAACTCTTGGATGACGAGTTGCTTCGCCTCCATGATAATAAAATACTACGCTTTTAAATCTGTGTTTTTGAAAAAACTCAAATAGTTTATCTAAACTAGCAGTAATATCTGAATAGGAGTAATGCCTTCCCCCGTTCCAATGACAATAGCTACATTGAAGATCGCAGGCTTCTGTGATTCTAAATGTCACTTGATAATTAACGTCTTTGCCGCCACTTTTATTCAGATTAATAGCTTCATATACATCTGTTGGTTGTATAGCACCTGCTGTTTGCAGATAAGTGTTACCTATTATCTTAATTGGGATCATGCTTGATTATACACTCTTTTATTATAAAATACAAGATTCTGAGGAATAAAGCAAATCTTTCCTCCTAATTTTTGAACTAACCAAATGCCGTCAAACCCTCTTATGTCATTAGGAATAAAGTTTATTTTGGTTGTTAAATTTTTTAGGATTGATAATGTTTTAACTGTGAATGTTGAGCGAACATGCAATTCGTCCATTTTTGTTATCTGGCCACTATAGTATTTTCTTTTTACATTAGTAGTTGCTTGCTCAAGACCTAAGCCTTCATATACTTGATATAGGTCACCATCTTTACTTAAAAACACTCCTTGGTTAACAAGTGCGTCAAATAACTCTTTAACATCATCTAGACTAATAGGTTCAAACTGCTCATTGTATATAAAATTTTTATGATAGGCTAATAAGTTGTGTAGGTTAAATGCTTCTGCCGACTGCGTCATTAATAACTGAAATTCTTTATTAGTGTTCCAATCTTCGTAAATTTCCTGTAAGAACTTATCCGGGTTATGATTGGGAAGTTTGCTCCACTCCAATCTATGATACATACCTTTGTGGAAACAATTAAGGTGGTAGTGCCATTCGATAATATCTATCCATCCATTACTGTCTTTGTGTAATAGAGTCTCGCATGGCATATCAAAAAATGGAGTATTTCTCTCAACAAAAGAAAAACTGATATCTTGATCTCGTTGGCAACGTGGATTGATTTGATAACTCGGGTGTCGATTTAATAAATTAACTTTGCGTTGATCCCTAATGCCGTTTATAAACTCTACAATATCTTTAAATTCTGTACTTTGTAGATACTCTGTTGTGTTAACATTATACAGTTCCATAGTGCCTCTCTTTTACATATCTAAATAATTCTACAAAATATTGGTCATCTCGCATTTCTCTTCCTGTAATCTTGAAACTTTGTACACCAAGTCCCATTAATTTATCTAGATGCTCTTCATCAATATCCATGCAATTATATTTGCTAGGAATATCTGGGTTAAATTTTGGAAGCCAACATTCTTCTACTTCTGCGCTATATGGACGGCCTGCTGTGTTTTCATCTGCAATAGCTTTAAAGTGTTCGTCAAAATACTTACATCCCCATACGCATGTATCGTTTACCATTACTTCCCATTTAGTGCGATCAAGCTCAACGGCTCTAGGATCAAATATATGTTCAAATCTTGGAACTATCCAATCGTATTTGCTTTCTAAATCTTTATAAAATGCAATGTCACTATCTTGTAACGGGATGTTTAACAACCCCATTCCGGTTATGCTGAATATCAATTTATACTTAGGGAAATTCTTTCGAATATATGCCCGAAGTTCATCATTAATTAATATAATACAGTTTCCTTCCTTATGAAACTTTTCAAGTAGGTGGTTGCCTACTTCATCGTCTAACTTAATTTTATGATTAGTCATTGTAAGGGCAATTTTTATTCCCTTGCTGTAATAGTAGTTAATTAGGCCGTCGGTATAACCTATATCCCTATTAATTCGGCCACCATTCCATCTACACTTGTTTATGCCGTCGTAGACTACAAGCTCAGCTGTTCCGTTGTATTGACTTAAAAATTTTATTAGTGCTATTGATCTAGAAAATGCACCAGCCAGTAAATATCTCATGTTTTAGTTTTCCTAGTTATAATATGTTTTACAATGTAATCCATAACCAATTGTTTTTTTAAAAAATAAACGTGTTCTACTTTTAATAAATTAGCATTTACCAAAGTTGACTGTAATTGATTAAACATAAAATCAATAATGTATTCTTCCTCTTCCACCGTAAGAGTTACATTACTAATAATGTTAAACCCTATCGCTAGATCACTTTTATGATGTATTTCTTTAGTCATTATATAAGTTTTAAAATCTAACAAAATCTTATTTTTCTTTTTTGGAGTGTAGAGTGTTCTATAATTTAACATCATTTCTTTTAATGTAGCTCTACCCAAGTGCATATCTACTACACGTCTGTTCAGTTTGATATATGCCAATACCATATTAGCAGAATGATTTGTAGTTGTTTGATAATATGATACCAAACGTTTTTGTACGCCTACATCAGGAAACATTTATCGTGCTCGCATATACCGTTATGTTTTACTCTATAACAACAGTTATAAAGTTCTAAGTTTGGACCATATAAAAAATAAGTGCCATTATATAAACAGGGTTTACCTCTAGGACTAAACTTATCATTTAACCAAACAATAGACCGTTGCTCGCCCTGTCTTACAATATCTTCAAAATTAACAAATTTGGAGTATGGTGAATTTAATCGCAGATTATTATATTCTTTTAGTATATCATTAGATTTGCCATCACCAAAGTCAGTAATCGGTGTTAGGAACAAATGATCACACTCTACTAGTTCTTTGACTTTAAAATAGTATTGGATAGCTTCCTTGCCCGTGTACATAACATCAATTACTCGAACATTTGCTTTAGTTTTAAACAACTCGTCTAATTGATCTAACCTAACTTCTGTAGGGTGAATAGATATTTGTATAGTAAACTTATCGTTAATTCGTTTCATTACTGCTACGGACTTTTTGCTAAAGTTTGTTTGTATTACAAATGGCACTGAAAACTCGTTAAAACACTTGATAATAAATTCAATGTGTGGATGAATGAAAGGTTCCCCGCCAAATACAAATACTTCAACTCCGGGATATGTTTCTCCAAGATTCTTGATAAACTCTCTAATAACATCCTTGTCCATTACTACATTTAAAGTTTGGTCAAGGTTAGTACAATAGAAACAACTGTAATTACATTTTAAAGTTATTTCCCATTCTACTTTCATTTTTTTACCTTTAACTGTTTCAATAGTCCGTCGCAGTTACATTGTTTATGTGGGCAGGTGATTGGAATTGTCTTTTCTAATCTCTTAAAGAAATTAGGATCTTTTAGTAAATTTATTCCGCCTAGTTCATTCATACAAAATTGTACTACATTACCTTTTACGTCAACTTCGTAGTTATTGTTGTAGCAGTCCCATCCATAGAAGTCGGTTAACTTTTGGCTGTAGACTTCATAGTCATTAAAGATATCGTTATCGTACTGAAGGTCTCTTTCAAAGTCTTTTAGAAAACTAAAGTATTCCCAGAAGTCTTTCCTATAGTTAAACAGTTTGTCCATCTTGTTTCCGTATAGGAAGTGAGGATGTACCTTTAGTCCAGGAATGTTAGCACAAATCTCAAACATCTCTTTAATCAGTGGCCAATATTGTTTACCGTGATGCAGTATTACATTTATCTTACAGGGGTAACCTCGACTGATCATCAACTTCATGTTGTCAACAAATCGATCTCTGTTTGTACAATCAGCAGGATGATAACTAAAAAGAAATGCTACTTTGTCGTAGTGTGGATGACTAGTAAAGTCTTTTTCAGCATTGGTAACAACGTATACCCATTTGAACTTTTCTAATTTGGATATTTCATCGAGTACATAATAGTAGTGCGGGCCTAAGGTGGGTTCACCTCCTAGCAGTCCCAAATTGAAGGGTAAGCTACTTCGATTAAGTGCTTCTATTACACCGTCAATGGTCTCTTTACTTGATAGCTTACCCCACTCTTTGCCGTAGGTATTTCTAGCATAACAATAGGTACAGTTAAGCTGACAAATAGTGAGAGTGTCCCAATGTACATTAATGTGATCAGGATCTTGTTGTATGTGGTGCTGTACCGAATATTTCATAGTTTTCCAAAAAGTTTAGAGATTTCGTTATATTTACCCTGTTAGTTGACTCAGGAAAAGAAATATTATCTCTACCGTCAGTAGATTGATAAAAGAATACTTTGTTTAAAGTATGTATTGTTTTGGCTTTAGCAGCCGCGTGTAATGTCAGTCTAATATCGTTATGTATGTTACTGTCCATTGGGAAATCAAAATCTTCTATATGAGACCTGGTATATATGTGTTGGGATAGCTGTAGGTTTTCAGTATTAAGATCAGTTATAAACTGCTGTGCGGTCATGTGTACATCTTTGTACATTGTCATACTATTTAGAATGTCTATTGTTTTATAAGTGGGATAATAGTTTCCCACAATCAGATCTGCATCTAATTTTATTGATAAGAAATCCTTAGTTAAGTAGTCATCATCTTCTAGATAATATACATACTCTCCTTGCGACTGCTCTAATAAAAATTTGTATATTTCACACAGACTATTTGGATTGCAATAGTAGTATTTTACTTGCGGATGATCTATTTCTTCAATGTCGCAACTGTCATTGTTGACCAGTATTTCTACATTGGGAGTTATTTGATCTAATACACTTTCTAGGCAACGTTTAAATAATTTAGGGCGATTGTGTGTTAGTATTAGGATAGACAGTTTCATTTGAAATGATTTTTTCTAAAGAAGGTAACTTCTTTGATTTTTTCTCCGTCTACTGGGTAAACTGGAGTGCCTGCTATTTCATTTTCAACACCATCACAAATATAAAAGTATTTGCACTTTACGCAACTAACATCTTTTCTATAATATCGTACTCGATGATCAGCACATTGTTTATATGCTAGCTGAAGTTTTTCTTGATGTGTGTAAGTTTTAGAAACATCAATCCGTGGACCGCTTTCGTCTAGATACATTTCTTTGTTCCAATCGTACAGATCATATATATGTTGATATTGGTCACATACATACTTTTCGTAACCTTCCATATAACAATATGGAACATATCTAACATTGATAATCATGTCTTTGTTAAGTATATCAATACAACGTTTAATACCATTAGTCATATCGGAATAGCTGACATTAGTTGCTTCTATGTCTGCACCTTCCCAATAGTTAAGTGTTATAAAGTTTACTTCAAATGGTTTAATGTCATTGATTAAACCTGCATAGATGTTATCAAGTTGGTGATAGTTCTTGTAATAGACTGTACAATTGATTCTAACTAAGATACCTAACTCCTGTGCATTTTTAATAGCTTGCAGGATGCGCTTAAAACTACCCTTCCTATTAGTAATCCCGTCGTGTGTTTCTTCTGTGGCTCCGTGCAGACTAAACAATATTTCTTTTAGGCCGTGCTCCATGGACTCTTTTAAAAAGTCTATATTGGCAAATCTGCCACCGTGTGTTAGACAGCTAACATGTTCAAATCGTTCGTTACAATAGTCTAAAATATCAAACCAATCTGGACTAACAGAACTTTCGCCGCCGCTAAGATCAACCTGAGTAATTCCATATGCTAACAAGTAATCGGCTCGTTGTTTGACTATTTCTAAGGGAGTTTTAATATCTAGTTTATCTCTGTAA
>Ga0209500_10001906_pt1 | contig 15269 bp, 11 predicted proteins | sample S_140212_EF_Meta_FD_187323 | JGI IMG/M metagenome (GOLD analysis project Ga0209500, IMG submission 187323) | Freshwater microbial communities from Lake Simoncouche, Canada to study carbon cycling - S_140212_EF_MetaG (SPAdes) (version 2) | ecosystem: Environmental > Aquatic > Freshwater > Lake ... | reverse complement strand
TCATTGGACCAAAATTGTATTGTCATTATATATATATTAACTATTACTTAATTTTTATAAATTTTGTTATAAAAATTAATTATTAAATTTATTTTTTTCCTTTCTTCTTTTTCTTACCATCATTAGAAGGTTTAGAACCTCTTGGTGTTCTCTCTATTTTTTCAGCAGAATCAAATAATTTAAGCAACTCTTCTTCAGAATATTTTGGTGATTGCTGGGATTGTACAGCATATTGTGCTTCTTGTTCCGTTTTTAATTTTGCGGCTGCTTGAGCCTTTGCTATAATTCTTTCTTTAGTTTTAGCCATTTTCATTTTACTATTTAATTGTGCTTCCATTGCGGCCATATTTACTTTTCCACCCTTTCCACCCAAACCAGCCATACCTGCCATTCCACCCATACCCATTTTACTTAACATAGCTTGAATATTATCCATTCCGGGCATATTTTTCATTTTATTCATGATTTCAGTAGCTTCAGCAATTAATTCAGATTCTTTAAGTTCGCCTGATTTCATTTTGCCGTCTAATTTATCTCCAACTGTTTTAACCAATCCCATAAGCTTGGTCGGATTTTTCATTAATTTTTGGAATACGTCTTTCATGTCAGTTGCATCTTCAAAATCAACATTTAAATTTGAAGCAGCCTCTTCGGCAATTTCTCGTGCCAATTGTCCCAATTTACCATCTAACATACCTGTAATATGGTCATGAATTTGGTCGGCATCTGGCATATTCTCCATATTAATTCCTGAACCCATTCCTTGCCCTAAATTTCCGCTTGTATCAAACAAGTTTTGCATATGAGACAAAGTTTCTTGTAATTTACCCTTAAATTCGTCACCATTAATGGCTTCAAACATTTTTGCGGTATCTCCAAAAGCAGCTTTGTTTTCAATTGTGCCAATAATAGCAAACATAATTAATTGAAGATATCTCCAAATTGTATCACGAGTATTTTTAGATATGTCGCATTGCCATAAATTTTTAAAGTGAATATTTGGTAAAAACTCAGTGTCAATATCAGAATCTTGTTTAAACATGTCTTCATTTTGGTATAAAATATCAAAAAATCTTGGTGGAAACTTTTTCTGACAAAAATCAAACAATAATTTAGTTGACTTTGCTACAGATTTTTCATATGCTTGGTTTCTATCATCTTCATTATCAATATAATTATAGTGCGCTTTATCCTTCCACCATTTACTAATAAATGTCTCGTATTCTGGGAATGTTGTTCTTAAATCGTTAACAAAATCTCTTATAACCTTAGTAAATTCTTCAGGAATTGATTTACTTTCTTCTGTCATATTTATAATTATAAATTATATATATTTAAATCAAACTTATTCAAATATATATTTTTTAATTTATTTAAATTGTTATTATTCACATAATTGAGATAATTTAGTTAGGTTTTGAATATACTTCATAACCTTTGCTTGATTTTCTACACTCATATTTTTAATTGGTTCACGCAATCTGTCAATAGATTCCATGATTTTATCCGAATTTGATGTTACTGATACATCTTGCGAGTAATCTTTATTAATAAAAAAATCAATATTTCCTGCTTCAATTTCGCTCTTATATTTGTTAACAATAAAAGAGTTCCATATTTTAACAATCATTTTTGGGTTTAGTTTTCTGATGGTTGTTAACGCATTTTTAGTTGATAAAATATCAGCATCATCGGGAAAAACACAATGAACATCGTTTACAAATTCAATAAAATGATCGTTAAAAGCACTGAGTATATTATTTGCCATTTAATTATTTATTTATTTCTTTTTAAATTGCTTTAATAGTAATTAATTATTTTATACATTTGCTCATTTACAGAAAATAGTTTTCACACACTAAAAAAATGAATTAGTTGAGCAATGAAGACCTCCGTACATTTTGTGTATTTCATGAAAAGGAACAAAAATAGACCCTTCTATTTTACTTTGTGTTTCTTTATCTTGAACAAGAATCTTACCATTTTCTAACTCTAAAATATTTGCGCCATAATTATGCTGACTTTCATTTGATAAAGAAATAATATTATAGTTATTGTCTTTTAAATAATCAACAAGGTTTTTTGCTTTACCCTTTTTCTTATATGTTCCGTTATCTTGTAAGACATATTCTATTGCCATTCTCTTATGGATTGAGTTTTTATGTGTTACTTCATTCCATATAACACATTGTTTACACCCGAAAGGTGAAAAAATACAATCTAAATGAATACGATACATACTTTTTTCCGGTTGAGTAGGATATATAATAACAACTTTTTTTGTGCCATATAATCCGAGTTTTAATAATTTTTTGGCGGCAGCCATATTTGAACGCGCGCCAGTTCCCAGGAAAGCAGTATCGCAGTTAATAAGAAAATCTCCTCCTTCTAACTTTTCGTCATCATTACATTTATATATAATAGGTTGATGAAACTTTTTCATCATTTTTTCTATATTTTCACGATCATGGATCCTGATAGGTTCTTTCATATTTCCCAAAATAAGTCCTTTAGGTGTTTTAATAAATGGGTCTCTTGTGTATAATAAATTTGCTAAGTACTCACTAGGGGTATTCTTAGGTATGTATTCAGAAATATCAATATATTTTTGTCCCTGTTCTCTCAATATTTTTTTTAACCCTTGATGTTGTTTTATTGCTATATCTGCGTTAACTACATCTCTATATAAATATTTAACTGGGTCTTTGTTTGCTATTTCTATTGCCTTTTTACTAGGAGTAAACATAACAATGGTTTCGCCTTTATAAGGTTTAATTATTTGTTTATTTTTACGTGTTTTATTTCTTCGAGTTCCACTATTTTTTTGTGTGTGCGAATTTCTCATATAATATAAATACATTATTTTTCAATATTAACTTATTTTTTTTTGATTTTCTCTAAAACCTTTTCCGAAATGTTCAAAAGTGTAAATTTAAAAACTCATTGGAGGCTTATTTCCTGTTAATTTTTTTATATCACTTTCTCTTTCTTCCTTCATTCTCTTCATTCTATTTTCCATTTCTTGATTCGCAGAATCATCACTTTTTTTTGTTGCTCCTCTAATTGTTGTATTTTGTTCTTCATTGTTTCCTTGTTGAGAAATTTGACCACTAAATGCAGTATTTAAATCAACATAATTATGCATTTGTCTCATACCTCCATTACCCTTTGCTTCTAATTCTTCAGGTTCTTGGTCTAAAAAGCTATATTGATCTGAAACAATATCACCTCCTCCAAGAGAGAACGCCATAGGTTCCATGTTATTTTGGGTTGCTTGTTTAACTTCTACTTCTTGTCTTGGCTTTAAATGTTGTAAAATCTGATCACCGTAAAGCACACTATAACCTTGAGTTAATAGTAACAATGCTGGTACTCTCGTTACATTCTCTGGTAGAATAATTTTTTGCCCATTGTCTAAAACAATATAAGTTTTATTATTAGAATCCTTAACTCTTTTATCAATACAAATAAAATGAACATCCTTTTGAACATTTGACTTGGATAAAAGCTGTAAGTATTTCTTAGAAACTTCACAATATTTGCTATAATATAAAATACTACTCATCTTAATCTATACTAAGTTTATTCAAAATAATATTTAACTCATTTAAAAAAAAAATGATTTAAATTTACAATTTAAATATAAAGTTATATTAGATATAATGAACCCACACCTTGAGACTTTAAATACAACTGATGGATCGCTTGGCTTCACCTTAAGTGGTGTAAATGTAAGCTTGGCAAATGCTATTAGAAGGACTATTTTATCAGATGTCGAATTGGTCGTTTTTAGAACAACGCCTAATGATCGTAATAAGTGTAATATTATTGCTAATACTAGTCGTTTAAATAATGAGATCATTAAACAACGTTTAAGTTGTATTCCGATTCATATTAAAGATATCAGCGAATTTCCGTTAAAAAATTATATTATGGAAGTGAATATAGAAAATAATACCGATACAATTATGTTTGTTACTAGTGAACATTTTGTTGTAAAGGATCTTATTAGTGGAAAACAATTACCAGCCGATAAGATTAGAGAAATTTTCCCGCCGGATGATTATACAGGTTATTTTATTGATTTTGTTAGATTGCGTCCTAGAATCTCTGCTGAAATCCCGGGTGAAAAACTTCATTTGACTTGTGAATTTGACATTGGAAGTGCTAAGGAAGATGGAATGTTCAATTCTGTTTCTACATGTTCATATGGATTTACTGTTGATATGGCCGCTCAAGAAGCAGAACTTGCTAGAAAGATTCAAACGTGGAAGGATGAAGGTAAAAATGAAAAAGAAGTTCAATTTGAATCAGATAATTGGAAGTTACTAGATGGTAAACGCATTTACAAGAAAGATAGTTACGATTTTGTTATTCAATCAATTGGCGTTCACACAGATAATGAAATTGTTAATATTGCTTGTAATATTCTACTAGATAAACTTACTGGTATCGACTCTTTAATTGACAAGGATGAATTAGAAATTAAGATTGCTGAAAATACTATGGCAAATTGTTTTGATATTATTCTTGAAAATGAAGATTATACAATTGGAAAAATATTAGAATATTTCTTATATAGTCAATTTTATGAAAAGAACATTCTTACTTTCTGTGGTTTTAAAAAGATGCATCCTCATGATACTTATAGTATTATCAGAGTGTCTTATACTGAACCTGTTGAGAAGTCAACAATTAAAGGCCATTTAAAGGAATGTATTCAGCTTTCAAAGGAAGTTTATGATAAATTGAAAAAGGATTTCACTAAATTTATAAAGGAATAGAAAATTATGAAAATCCTTTAAGTAGGAAATTCAATTTATTATATAAAAGTGTAAAAAAAACGTCGGGAAAGTTTTTCTCAGTTTTGATTTTGGACATTTATTTTTGTCCATTTTTGAAAACCTTGGATATTTTATGCGAAAATATAATTGTGAGACCATAATTAAAAATTAACGTCTGGTCACCAAAAAAATAATTCTTAAATTGTTAGCATAATTTTTTTTATTAAAACTTAAAAAAATAATCTGTTTATATTTTATGGAAACTTTAGGAAACAAAATTATGCCAAAATTATGCTCAAAATATTATTGTTCAGTTTGTGACTACAGAACGTCTAAAAAAAGCAGTTACGGTAATCATTTAATCTCAGCAAAACACAAAAAACAATCAAATGGAAACCTTTTGGAAACAAAAGGAAGCGAAATTATGCCAAAATTATGCTCTCCTAGTTTTTGCTGTGAAACTTGTTTAAAAGATTTTAAAACTCGTTCTGGTTTATGGAAACATTCCAAAAATTGTATTTCTGAAGAAGACATAAAATCAACCATTGAGACACATGACAAAAAAGATGAATTGATTATGATGTTAGTTAAACAAAATTCTGAACTTATTAAAGAACATTCAGATGTTAAACAATTAATATTAGAAATAGCAAAAAATGGGACACATAATACTACTAATAATAATAATAATCATACTAATTCACATAACAAAACATTTAACTTACAGGTATTTTTAAACGAAACATGTAAAGACGCTATGAATATTATGGATTTTGTCGATTCTATCAAATTACAATTATCAGATTTAGAAAAGGTTGGAGAGATTGGTTATATAGAAGGCATCTCTAATATAATTGTTAAGAACCTTAATGACCTCGACGTCAATAAAAGACCAGTTCATTGTACTGATCAGAAAAGAGAAACTATGTATATTAAAGATGATGATAAATGGGAAAAGGATGAAGAGAGACTGAAATTACATAAAGTTGTCAGAAAAGTTGCTTGTAAGAATCAAAAAATGCTTCATGAATTCAAAAAAGTAAATCCAGATTATAATAAATATCATTCCAAAGTTTCCGACAAATACAATAAAATAGTTGTGGAATCCATGGGAGGACCTGGAGATAATGATTTTGAAAAAGAAGATAAAATCATTAAAAATATTTCAAAAAATGTTATTATTGAAAAATGATTATAAATAATATAAAATTTCTAAATTATATTATTTATTCGATAAATTTATTTGATAAATTTATTTATTTTAAATGTTACTTTCAGCCACAATAGTATCAACATTTCTCTTTCTCATTTGAAAGTTTAAACAATACATCAATAGAGATGAATGTATTTCATTTACATACTTTTGTACAACAGTATTTGTAACAAAATGCTTTTTCTCTCGGAGTTCATTAATAAATGTTTGATGAATATTAAACATATGTGTTCTATACTGATCAGAAAATTCCTTTAGAGGTTTCTCCTTTTTAATATAGCATGAAACATAATTAGAAAATAGTGTATTAGTAAACAAATGAACTTGATCTCTAAATCCTGAAAACTCTTTTTTATTTTCAGGATAAAATTTTAAGAACTCGCCAACTTTACCTTCCTTTCTCAAAGAAAGATATTGATATTGAAGCTTAGGTTGATTACCTCTTAAATTTCTTACTTGCTCATAAACAGGATTTCTAATTTTACTTCTTTCTCCAGTAAGTTTGTTATGAAGAACAACGCCAACAACATCATATCGAGTATTCATAGATGCTGAGTTTTCAATTAAATCCGAATATGTATGAAAGGTATAGATTTGAGGAAACTTTACTGATGTAGTGCTAAAAAACTCCTTGAATTGTTGAGAATCATAAGCATCTACAGTAATTACATCATCATCATTATTAATCGAATAAACAGCAACAAGATATAGTTGAGGACTCTTGAACGGAACAACAATTCTATTTTCAGGATGTTGAACGACAAAACTATAAGAATATTTCTTATCTAAAAGATTAAAACTCATATTATTTTCATAAGACGCTTCTAAAAACATGTCTCTAAATGTTTTAGATTGCTTGCTTTTATAAAAACTAGATGTAGCACCTACTGTGTTACGTGTAGAGATTTCCCAACCTCCATCTAAACCAATAGAATCGTCCCAAAACACATTAATCATTGTTCCTTCAACAAATTCTTCAAAAACTACTCCAGGTGTATTCTCGTTGTATTTTTGAATGAATTGTTCACTTGAAATAGATTTAGGAGGAGCGAATCCAATAACCTTATTTTTGCTATTAATAATTACAGAACGACACAAACCATAAGTAGGTACCAAATCACAACTTAAAAAATTTTTATCATATCTTACAACTTTGTAAGTAGAGTTGTTAGATGTTCGTGATTCAATTTTGTTTAATTTTAGAATTTCTAAATTATTTACATCACATTTTACGATTTCATTAAAACCTTTAATATCTGAAAGTATATATCTAGTAGAAGTCATTGTTAATAATTATAATATTACAATTAGTCTTTAAACTATAATTATATTGATTTTTACTTAAGCATAAAAATTTCTATTATAAATATAGAAACAATGTCTGAAAATAATAGTGAATCCGAAGAAAAAACACTACCAAAACCAAAATCAGATGATACTGTATTAGAGTTACAATTAGGCGATGTTATACAAATAAGTAACCCATTAAATGATAATTTAAATGATCAAACCTTTATTATTGATTATATTGATAAGGCAAAAGCTTATTTACTAAATACCGATACATTAGAAAGACTTAGACTTTCTATAGATCAAGATGGTACAATTGGAGATGGTAATATAACAAGAATAGCTATTTTAAGCAGAAGCGATACTCCTAGTTATGCTAGGCAAAATGATTTACTACCTGGAAAATGGGTAAATATTTATTTTGAAGGTGATTTTCCTGTTATTATTACTGGAGAGATAACCAATTTAGAAAATGATATGATTGAAATTAAAACTGTAGATGGTGATGTAATATATATTAATTTTGATTATAAAGGTCTCCCTGAAAATTTACCAATCCAGATGATAGAAATTAGAGAGAGACCTTCTGAGCCTTTGGTTCAGGCAGAAAAGGAACAACAAGGAGAAGAAACTTTAGAACCTTTAGAAGAAATACCCGCATTAGAAGTTGAAAGGAAATTTGTTGACCCAGAAAAAATTCAACTTACTATTCCAGTTAAGGATATTAAAAACCAAATAAGAGAATTTATTGTAAAGGCTGACCAAGTACAATTTGGCGACGAAGAATTTGGACCTATTCGAGAATTTGTTGATGTATCGTCTAAGAGTCAACGTTATAGTATTGAAGCACAAACTAGCGATTTATTAGATGAACTTCTCTCTACTATTCCAAACGCACAAAGAACACCAAGAGTATTAAACAATATTCACACCATGATTGAGAGATTTAAACAACTCCGTGAACATTTCTCATTTTATGACAATTATGGCAACGTTGAAGGATTTATATTAAAGGAAGCTTCTCATAAACCATTGGTTAGAAACTATTTTTATGATTTAAATGTCAATTTATATTGGATTTTGCCTGTTGTTAAAAATTTTAAATATATTTATAACGCAGAAAATTATGATGAAGAAAATGGTGATATTATTAATCTTAATTTAGACAAAACACTTGTTGACCTTAAGGAAATAATTGATAACTATAAATCAAATAATATGCCTTCTGATCAAAATAAATATGCTGAATTATATCGCGAAATTGACCGAGCGTATAGTGTACCTTTTAAAGAACTACAGGACGAGGATTTGAATGGAGTAATATATGAATTGAAGGCTATTAATAATATTAACACTGTAATTAATAACTTGGAAGATTTATATTCTTCGGTTTACAGTAATAATGCTGTTAGGAGTCGAAGATTTGTTATACAAAAATATAATACTGGTTTAACTAAATTAGATACAGTTGATTCAACTGGTAGTCGCATGGTAACAGTTAGAACAAATATGACACCAAATGATTATATGAGTATTAAATCTGTTATATTTTTACCTGAGCCTGTAATTAGATTTTCAAAAATTAATTTACCAGGGACAAGCATATTAGATAAGGTTAATTTAAATAATGCCTTTATAAATTATTGGCAGTTTCTTAGAAAAAATACAAATGTTAAATTGAATTTTATTGATAATTTTGATGATGAAATCCAGATTAATGAACAAAATTTTGCTAATAACATAAAGCAATATATATTAAATCTACCCGAAACACAGGAATTAACATTAGGTGAAACATACAAAAAATATTTAAATCATATTATCCCAAAAACGCGCGTTCTTTTTAATTTAATGAAAAAATATATAACCGGTAAGTTATCGATTGTTGAAGTAGTTTCTTATTTGGAACCATTTTTGATTTATTCAGATGATTTAACCTATATGCAGTATGTTGAAATTATAGATTTTATTAATGAAAAAATTTCTGAATTCAATAAAAAATTTATTGAACGTTCTAGAGCGTTTAAATCACTTTCCGTGATTAGATTTAATAATATTATTCCAACAAGAGCATATTCAATTATTGAAAGTCTCAATAGAAACATGCGTAATACTGTTATTAATGAAGATTATGACATTTCAGATCCAACGTTTTTTACAAATTCAGAGATTTTAAGAAAGTTGACGTTGAAGGATTATAAAAAAATATATACAACTGCTCTCTCTATTCAAAATTTTCCATTAATGTTTCCATCTGAATTTTCCACATTATTTGATGAAGAAAAGACCAAACTTGATGGCAAAATGAAGACAGAAGAAGAAAGTAATAAATGTAGAACAATAACCATAGCAAAATATTATACGTCCATGGATGCTTTAAAACAAGATGATGATAAACTCATTTATTTTGATAAAAAATACGATAAAACAAATTATGGTATATTAGAAGATAAAGATGGTTATGAAAAACAAGTTCTTACAATGTCTCCTGAAGAATTAAAGGCTCATATTTCTAAAGATTTAATGGAAAAGAAGCGTATGAGCGAAACTGATGCGGAATATTTAGCAGATACACTTGTTGACGGTCATAAAAAAGTAATTGATGGTCAATTTGCTATTGTGTATTTGGGGTATAATCAACAAGTTAGCAATGAAGTACAATATTATATTCGTAAAAATAATAAATGGGAATTGGATTCTGAATTAAATAAAGAAAACATAAATACTGATCAAGCATCTATATTATGTGATATTCAAGAACAATGTATTAATGTTACGAAAAATAATACTGATAAATGCGAATCAACTAAATCTGATGAATTAGGCTTACAAACCAAACTTTTAAAAGATGTAATTAATGAATTTGATACAAAATATAAACTTTCAAACGAAGAATTAAAGAAAAAAATAACTGAACGTTTTGAATATCTTCAATCAATCAATGCCAGATTAACAAAAATTGAAACAAATAATTTATTAAAATATAATAATCAAAAATTTAAATTTGGCTCTTCAATTGAAGTAGACGCAAATGGTAAATCAGTATCACCATATTCTAAAATATTAAATATTATTCTTGGGCAAGCTGACTTTTCTAAAAAACAGCATGATATTATAAAATTTGTTAATACTTTTACAAGAAAGTATGTTGAAGGATTTGGACCATTAAATGAAGTAGAGTCTGAACATTGGTTATATTGTAATAAAAGTGATTTACCTATATTACCAACATTTAAATATGAATTAGCAGAAGCATTTGTTACAGGTGGACAGGAAGATTATATTCATCTTCTTGAAGTATTGAAATCTTTAATTGGTGTGGCAAGTGATGACGGTGACTTATGGTGTGATAAACACAGTGGTTGGCCATTGTGTCACGCAGATTTTGATGCTGAAGAAGGTTATGAAGAAGGGTTTAAGATATCTTCTAGATCTGTTATGGAAGATGATGTTGGAAATAAAATTATGTCAGCAGCAGCATCAAAAGATATTAAATATATTACACCCGAAACTAGAATGGTAAGTAATATTATAAATGCTATTTCTGTTGCCATGGGTATAAATATTGAAATCCAAAAGGAATTTATTATCAATACTGTTTTAGATTCAATTAAAGAAACTGTTGAGTCTGAAAGTGATTACAAATCCAAAGTTAGAGAGATGGCAGAAAAGGGTAAAAAAATAATGTCATATAAAGATTTCTATAACACTGCTATTTTATACTACACATTGGGTACATTTTTAATCGCCGTTCAAACGTCTATTCCATCAGTGAAGACAAGAAAAACACACCCTGGATGTATTAGATCGTTTACTGGTTACCCATTTGAGGGCCAAGGGGATTTAAGTAGTTTGACATATTTAGGTTGTATAGCTTATGATATTAGGGAGTCTGGCGAACCATGGAATGTATTAAAAGGTAAAAAAATAGAAGTAATAAATAGTAGAATTAAAGCTTCAATTGATGATGTCTTACTTGCTAATTCAGAAGTTAAAAGAAAATTTGAAGAAAAAACTGTCTATTTATTGACTAATACTGCTACAGAAATACCTGAAGAACATGATATTGCTAAATGGTCTCAATTTTTGCCACCATTAGTGAGATTTAATATCAAACATTTAGTAAATATTTCACCAGAGTTTAAAAAGTCATTGATGAGTGATTTAAGGTCTGGTTCGGTTAACCAAAGAGAAAAACTTCTTGTAGTGAGTTCCAAAATAATTCTTTTCTCTCTTGCTTTAATTGAGAGAATCCAAGAAATTGTTAAAAAGAGTCATTTGCTTCTTCATACATCAAATAATGAACCTTATTTAGAAAACTCATGTTGTGAGACTAAAGAAGGGGAGAATACACTTTCTTATTTTTCAAGTCGTGATCCAAGAATTACTGAATATAATGAAATTGTTACTAATTTGTCAAATATCATGGAAGATGTTATTAGTTATTCAAAAGGTGGAATCTTTTTTAGTGATATTAATACTAAAAATGTCTACCCATCAATTACAAACGAATATAATGAAAAAACTATTTATTTGGCGTTTATTTATTTTTGTAAATTTAAATCATTAATGCCTATACCACAAGATTTACTTCCATTATGTACAGACAAACCTGAGAACGGATTAATAAATCCAAATGATTCAGTTGATCGCATGATTCAGAAGTTAAAAGAAGATGGTAGAAATTATAAGAATGAACAGTTCCTTAGACTTCTTCAAATCATAGGCAGACATAATATAGTAAAAATTGATTTAAATAGTCCCGAAATATCTTCTATAACAAGATTAACAAAAACATTAGAGTCGATTGACGATGAAAACGATGAAGTTGTTGAAAAATCATTGAGAGATCTTATTATCAATTCATTAGATACTTTCGATATAGCTACTGAAAACTATACGCAAGAAGTAAAGGATTTAAATAATTTTTTAATAAGAAATATTGGTTCTATGAAAGAAGAAATTATTGAATTTGTTCAAAAAAATACCGGACCAAATATAAGTAATAGTTCCGTTAGAAAAATGACTAAAACAATAGAAAATTTATCTAATTGGATTGCTGATAATTCATCTAGAAATGAAAATATTAAAATTAGTGACGATAAGCTTTATAATATTGTAAATTTTTATAAAGATTTTATTTCTAACTTTGTTAATGTATTTCCCAACATTATTTTAAATAAAGTTAATTATGACGATGTTCACATTCCAAATTATTATGGGTTCTCAAAAAATCATTCTAGTAAACTTAAAAATTATATTGGTGGATATTATGAAAAATTAAAAACCTTTTATGGTAATCCCACTTTACTGAATGTTTTAACGACAGTACAAAAATCATCAAGAAATTTAATAAGAATTGCCAATGTAACCCCCAAGTTTTCAAGTATCAAAATGGGCGAAGAAAAAACAATTAAACCCATTTTTGACGAGAGAACTAGCAGATTTTTATTCGAATATTATTTACTTCGTGTTTTACTTAATTATATTGAATTAAGCGATGATGAAGAAATGGTTGTTACTGAAATTAGAAAGGAAACGGAAGTTTCTGATATTTTTGCGGCTGAATATCTTGAAGATACTGAAACTAGAGTTGATTTTGCTATGACCTCAAGAAATCAAACAGATGTTACATTGTTAACCGGTAATAAAAAAGAATTAAGACAAAAAACTGCTGAGTTAATACTTGCTTTTGTAGATATATTAAATAATCAAAAGGATACAGTCGATATATCATATGAAGAAATTCAAGATAGAGTCTTTAAATTACGTGAAAGAGAGAAAGATATGGTTACTGATAGACTTAAAAATATGACTGACGAGTTAAGAGACGCCGATACTATTCTTAAAATTAATAAATTAGGTAAATATAGTGTTGGAATGCAAAAAGGTCTTACAATGTATGATAAAGATTATTATGAAAAGGAAGGAGATCTTAGAGATGAAATGGTTAAGGCAGAGAGAAAAATTAGACAATCAAATCCCGACGCAAATGATGAAAATATTGATATATTAATTGATGAACATATGGAACAACAAGAACTTGATAATCAAATTGATGAGGAAGATAATGACATGCGCGATATAACAGAAGATTATACTGACGGTAATCATTATACTAGTTTAGAATCTACTAGATATGGTGATGAATTAATTGATTGGGATGACGCATAAATATTTTAAAGTTTAATATTTTGTAAATAAAATAAAATATTAAAATAATTTAGCTTTTATACTACTTTTTTAAAATAAGATATATATAAGATGCTTAAAAATTATGTTAGAGAAAATACCCCTTTAGCTGCTATAATTTTATTTTTATTTATTTTTGGATCAATTCAAATGATGAAACCAGCATGTTTTTATAATAAAGATGGCAGTATTCGTCACTTTGGTATTGGTTAGAGAAAATACCCCTTTAGCTGCTATAATTTTATTTTTATTTATTTTTGGATCAATTCAAATGATGAAACCAGCATGTTTTTATAATAAAGATGGCAGTATTCGTCACTTTGGTGTTGGTTATAGAAATAAAACTATATTACCTATTTGGTTATTATCACTTGTTTTAGGAATTTTGTGTTATTTAGCTGTATTGGTGTATATTTCTAGTTCAAAAATATTTTAATTTTGATATTCTTCTTCTTTAAGTATAAAGGTTTGTTCCATTAATATTTTTAGACATGTATAATCAAGCGAATCCATTTCTAAGTCTTTTAAAATCCTCAATGTATTTTTACACGCTTTGATATTTTTTAAAATGAAATCGTTAACTTCTTCTTCAGTTCTAACTTCATCATTTTCATATCTATTTATTCCGTTAATAATAAATGAATGTGTGTGACGCTTTTCTATAGCATTTAAACGACGTTTAATTAATTTAAATAAATCAAAATGATCCATGATAGTTGATAAATTATGTTGAATTGGATAAGGATTATGCGAATCATATTTATACCAATTATTTTCTTTAAAGTATAAAATAAATTTTGAATATGGCTGAGAAGAAATACTTAATTCATGATATGTTTTTGATAACAATCTTGATAATATATCATCAGAATAAAATGACGACCAAATCCATTCCCCAAAACTCATTTCATAGTTATGATAATCTTCGGAGTTAATATTTTCAAATTTATCTAATACATCTTTGTACTTCAACAATAAGGCTTGTTTTGCTTCTTCGTTCATTCTATTATTTATTGAGTATTATTTAATATGATAAATACTAATCAATTTTAAATATTTTAACATTACTTAATAAACTTTTAATTAATTTATATTTAAAAATTTAACATTAATAATAATAAAATGGACAAATTTTTAGAATATTTAGAATGTTTAGAACTGGATGAATTTAAAATTAATTTTATTAAAAATGACAATGCTTTAACAACTTATGCCAAAACTAATAATAAAATATGGGAAGACTGGTTAGAAAAATATATAAAAGAATCGTACCAACCAAATACTAATATGATTGATATTGGGGCAAATATTGGCACAACATCATTAACAATGAGTAGATATATATCTAGTGGCTCACATATATATTCATTTGAACCTGTATATTATAAAATATTAGAAATGAATATAAAACAAAATAATTTGGAAAATAAGATTATACCATATTCAGTTGGTTTATCTGATAAAACAGATATATTAAAAGGCGGGTTTATAGATTTTTCTATAGAAGCTAATTATGGTTTTACAACATTAGATAACTTAAAAAATACACATGAAAATGATACCGATATAATAATTTTGAATACATTAGATAGTTTTAATATCCAAAATGTATCATTTATAAAACTTGATGTTGAAGGAAGTGAAAGAAAAGTTTTGGATGGTGCTATAAATACAATTATTAATAATAGACCTACTATATTACTTGAAATATGGTGTACATCAGAAAAATCTCGTAAAAAACATCTTAAAGATTCATCAGAAATAAAAAAACAATTTGATGTTTTTGATTT
>Ga0209500_10001904_pt1 | contig 15285 bp, 17 predicted proteins | sample S_140212_EF_Meta_FD_187323 | JGI IMG/M metagenome (GOLD analysis project Ga0209500, IMG submission 187323) | Freshwater microbial communities from Lake Simoncouche, Canada to study carbon cycling - S_140212_EF_MetaG (SPAdes) (version 2) | ecosystem: Environmental > Aquatic > Freshwater > Lake ... | reverse complement strand
AGCAGGATAAGATTGCTCAAAAGTCACAGGAAATCTTTCTAAAAATGCTTCGTTGAGCACATTGGTTCCAATAAACCTACCATCCTCTGAACCCTTACCTTTGGTATTAGCAGTCGCAAAAACATTGAATCCAGAAGAGGGTTTTACAAACTTACCAATCTTTTTCAGAAAGACACCTTTACCTTCCAATACAGATTGAAGACAAAGTATTTTATTAGAAGCAAGATCAATCTCATCCAAAAGTAAAATAGCACCACGTTCGAGTGCTTCAATCACAGGTCCATTATGCCAGACAGTTGCACCGTCTACAAGACGAAAACCACCTATCAGATCATCTTCATCAGTCTCAATCGTAATATTTACACGAATCAATTCACGTCCAGTTTGAGCACAAGCTTGCTCCACAGAGAACGTCTTACCATTACCCGAGAGACCCGTAATAAACGTTGGGTAAAAAATACGGGACTGAATAATTTTTTTAATATCGTTGAAGTTACCAAACTTGACGAAAGTATCATCTTTATCAGGAATAAGATTTTGTTCCAAAGCAGGAAGAGCAGCAGGAGAAGAAAAACTACGTTCTATTTCTTTTACCTTTTCTTGCGTCACTTCCAAGTTCCACTTACCACGAGAAGTCTTATATTTTTCAAGATTTTTTGTAACGGTTTGATAGGCACTTCCATTACTAGCACACCAACCACGAATGTCGGCACCAGTAATTTCCGATCCAAAAAGTGATCTCAGAGAAGAAACGATATAATCGGGAGTCATTTTGAGACGGAGCATAGTGAATGGTTTGTTTCAACATAGTCATTATAACAGCAATCAGAGTCTCAAAACCACCCTACTGGACGGTTTCCAAACTGTCTCTAATTTCACTCAGACGGTTTAGACTTACTAAATGTCCTTTATATCCAGGATAATATTTTTCTACAAGAGCACCAATACCCATCGCAGTAATGGCACTCTCACACTTCAAATAAACTCTTTTATTTTTGTGATCTACAGCACAGGGCATTCCCCAGATTTCGTTTTTCATTTTAATTCGTAATCAGGATACTTTTGTTTAACTCTATCTCTAAATTGACCATTAAATGTAGGAGGATTCAATTCTCTTTTTTGAGTAATCACTTTAGTATTGTGATCAATGATCAAAAGTTTGTCCATGTTGTCAGTTTTTTTCATTTGGGATTCATTTAAATTGTAATTTCTTTTTACCAACTATGGTTGCACCTTCACCTGGGTTTAATGGTAAATTTGCATCTCTAGTTGACATTTTACCTTGATCATATTTTTTCCCCAATTTAGGATCAGCATCAGATCTTCTAGAAGTTCCCAACCATGATGCTTTAGGTTGTGATCCTAGTTTTTGTTTAATAAGAACACTATCTTGATCACCTTCTTTAGAATTAGGTTCTTGATTTTTTTTCTGTTTTAATCCTCCTTCTTGTCCTAGTTTAGATGCAACTTTTTTAAACTTTCTCTTACCCATTTTACCAGATGAAACTACAAATGATTTTTCTGTTTGATCTTCTGTTGTTCCAGTTTCACGATAAGCACCTTTAGTTTGTGTTGGCCCAGGAAGTCCAGCACCACGAATACGTTTAACAAGTCTATCTGATCTTTGATGTTTTTCTTTATTAGTTTTATCTGATCTATCAGAAGACACTATAGCAACACCTCCTTTTTCAATCTTAGAAACAATCCTACTTAAAGATTTCTCTTGAAGATCATGACATTCTAGCACAAATTCCTTAAAAGTCTTCATTTTAATCTTTTTAGGTATTTATCATACAACTAACTCCATAAACTGTCCCAGAACTTTTTTATTCAATTTTTTGATCTTGAGACTTTTTACAAAAGCACTTTTAATCTGTGACTTTGTGGCATCTTCGGCAACTTCAAATTCAGAATCTTGTGAGAGAGTGGATGCAGAAAGTCCAAAGTAAGCATCATAACTTGAATCTAAAATATTTAGACTCCGATTCTTCTTCCAATCAGATAAAATTTTACCGTATTGAGGAGATAATTTGTTGTAATAAAGACTCACAAAATTGGATGTATCACGATTCTGAAGTACACGAATACCGATCATATTAACTGTTGGAAACTTGTCCTTGAGATTTGATATCAAAACTTCGGTAAATTTGTGATATTCATACCCAAACTTATAAGTCGTTCCGATCTTACGATCACGAAGAAAAGTTTGTCCAGGAGAAATACCACGAACACCAATATAAGGTTCCGATTCTGATTTACGTTTGACTTCAATATGATATGGAAGGCAATTTGCCTCACCATCAGTCAGAACTACACACTGAACTTTTTGAAGTTTATTTTCTCTCTGAAAATTAGGAAGAATTTGATGTAGGGCAATCAGTGCCTCATTCAGTGGAGTGCTGGAGAGATATAATCGAGTTGGAGCAACATATCTACATCCACACCCATATGGATTACGAAGAGCAATAGTCAGTCTCCAAATATTGAGCATCTGATGCTCCAGAGTTTTCATATTTACTTTACTTGTAAGAAGATTCAGTAAAGAAAAATCATCGGCAACATAAATCAATCCTTCTCGTTTTTCATAATGTGGAGAATAAACTTCTTGAGACTTTGATGGGCTTCTCCATTCATTTGTAAAGGCATAAACCTCAAAAGGAATTGATACTTTTTTACAAAACCAGATTAAATTAAAAAGTTGCTTACAGGTGTCCTGAATAACTTCATTCATTGATCCACTCCAATCCAGAATAAAAATCAACCCGTGATTTTTACCATCAGGAACCACATTTATTTTTTTGAACAAATCCTCATTATACTTGTAGGTATGAAGACGGGCAGTATCAAGAACTCCTGTGCGAGCAGTTGATGTTCGGGAATAAGAATCTGCTGCCTTACGACACTCAAATTCCTTTACAAGATAATTGACTTCCTTTTGAGCAGAAGTCTTAAATTGCTTATAAGACTTATCTGCTTCTTCATATAAATTAAGATTATGAATTGTATCATTATTAGCATCAATATATTTTTTTTGTCTTTCAAAATTTTCATCAATATATTGATGAATCTCTGAATTTTTAGCAATTATAGTTTCTAGGTTGAGATGTGGAAGTTCAACATAAACATTATCTCGGTTATCACTACTTACAAGACTCTCAATTTTTTCACGAAGAGCATCGGCAGTGCGAACTTCTGGTTCTTGTGAAGAAAGATCTGGTATTGTTTGATTTCCACTAGAATTTCCGGAAGATTCTTCTGGTTGTTTTGATTGTGGAGATTGTTGTTGATCGTTTTCACTTTCTTCGGTTTCTCCTGTCTGTTCACCAGAAGAGGAATTGCCTTGTTGTTCGGAATCGTGAGAATCTAGATTAGCAACCTTTTGTTGTTTCTGTTGTTCTTCCTTACAATACTCATAAAGTTTCTCTGCGGCAATAATCACATCTGTAAAAGTTTCACAGGAATCAATACACTCAACAATTTCCTTTTCTTTGGAATTGAAATTTAGAGGAGAAAGAAAATTACCAACCTTAAAGTAAAGGTTTGTTTTATCAGCAAGATTTAAGGTTTCTAAATCTTCGTCAGCAATCTGAAAGAAGTCCTCATCATTTAATTCTTTATATCCATTATAAAAAGTTTTTGCAAGTCCTGCATACTTGCGTTTCATTAATTTTTCAATACGGGCATCTTCTACAATATTCACAAATTGTTGAGGAATTGTATTATTCTCAAACCAGTCATCATCAGGAGTGAAGAGTGCATGTCCGCATTCGTGGGCAACAAGTAAATCATACACATTATTACTTGCCTTATCCCACAGAGGCAGAGTCAGAACACGAGTATGAACATTAAAACAGGCAGTCGCAACTTTTTTATGCTCTACCACAAGATCTTCGGTAGCAAGCAGTTTTGCGAGTTGAGACTTGATTTCGTGACTAACTGGCATGAGTTTTGTTTTGTATACACTCATAATACAACGAAAGGTTGTCCTCTGGACAACTGCTGTGCCACCTTATAAAGTGTCTATATTATGATCCGATCCGACTAAACCCTTTTACTTTTTCAAATTTTATAACATTATCAAACTTATCATCTAAACCAGTCTTATGAGAGATTACAAATATATTAGCATCCTTTATCGTATATTTAATAATCTTAAGAAATTCTTCGGTTCCAAATCCATCTAAAGAACTATCAAATACTTCATCTAATATCAGAAGATTTGTATTTACAGAATTTTTAAATCCAGCAACTTCTCTCCAAGTAAAAAGGAGTGCCAAATCTATTCTCATCTTTTCACCCTCACTAAAGGAGGCATAAGAAAAATCTTCGTGAATTGGTGACTGAACAGTTTCATTAAACTCTTCGTCCAGAGTGAAATTAATATAAAAGTCCATCATTTGTAAATACCGATTTACCTGCTGATTTATCAGGGGAAGATATTTCTTAATGATTTTGGACTTAACACCACCATCCTTCAGTAATCCATATGCAAAATCATAATAATTAATGGAGTCTTTTTTAACTGCCAATTCATCATAGGTTTTCTGAAGAGTTTCTCTGAAAGACTCTAGTTTTTCGTGCTCAGTATTTTTGTTTTTAAGTTGATTGGTAAGTGTTTGAATTTCTGATTCAAAATCTCTGATTTGTCTTTGACATCCAGAGATTTTAGTATTGTTTTGAGAAACTTCATGCGTGAGTTTTGTAATCTCCTTGGAAAGAATATTAAATTGACGCTCTCTTTCTTCTTCTGATTTGATAGTTTCCTCAAGTTCTTGATAACCCGATTGTAACTCCTTTGCTTTATTTTGAGCGTCTGTAATCCTATGTAGTCTGAATGTCTCATCAATCTCTTGAGTACAGGTAGGGCATACCGTATTTTCAGTAAAAAACTTATGCTCTGTGGTAATCGTAAGAACCTTTTGTGAGATTTTACCTTTAAGATTTCCCAGTTTACGAAGTTTATCTGCGGCACCTGTGACTTCTTCTTGCTCTTTAATATACTTAAAAATACTTTCCTCAAGTGAAGAATTTTCTCTCATATAAATGTCAACTTCGGTATCTAAATTGGCAATCTTTTTTTGATTGTCATTTATCTTGGCATTTCCACGATTTTCCAACTCCTCAATAAAGTTTCTTTGCATTTCAACCTTATCAAAGAGAGATTCCTTTTTGAGTTCTAAAGTCTTTACTTCTTCTCGAATCTGACGAATCTTTTCTTTAATTACAGTGTTCATAGAAGAGAAAATCTTTATGTCTAAAAGATCTTCAATTACTTCCCTTCTGTGAGCCGCAGGAAGTTGCATAAAAGGAACAAAAGTGCTGCTACCCAAAATTACAATTTGAGTAAAAGACTTATAGTTCATTTTGAGAACTGTTTGTTCTAACCACTTCTGCTGATCTACAGATGCGGATGCCTGATCCAAAACTTCACCATTTCGATGAATTTCAAAAATATTTGGTTTGATTCCACGAACAACCTTCCACTCGGTAGTTCCAATGGTAAACTCAACTTCTACAATACAATCCTTCTCATTTACGGTATTAATGAGTTGTGGTTTATTAATTTTCCGAAAACTGCGTCCAAATAAAGAAAAACACAAAGCGTCTAAAATGGTACTCTTACCTGCTCCATTTACACCAATAATTAGATTAGTAGTATTTAATGTAAAATCAACTTCAGTAAATTGGTTTCCAGTAGATAATAGATTTTTCCATTTTATAGTTTTGAATAAAATCATGTCAATATTTTGGTGGAATTACAATATCGTTTGGAGTAATAACAGTATACTTATAATCATTCAAATTACAAGTTTGCAACATAACATCGTCTTCAATCATAATTATACGCATTTCTGGATAATCATCATCTTTTAGCATCATACAATATCTTTCGGCATCATCCTCTTCCTCAAATAGATAGAGAATTTTTTCTCCATGCTCATTTAAAACTGAATATGCCCCCTCTTTTTCTCTTCCCTTTATTGTGAGTATAAACATTTTTAGACTAACTCACATGCTTCCTGATATATTTCTTTGAACATTTTTTGAATTATTTTTTTGTCCAGATTTATTTCCGATTCTTCAATATATCTGTTCAGAACAGAAAGAGTGTCTTCTGACTCAAATGCTTCAAAATTTTCATTTTCTTCAATTTGAAAGTTCTCAACAATTTTGAGTTCTGCTACATTTGAAGTATAAAGTTTATCAATAAACTTTTCAAACTTTTTAGTATTTGTTTTTTTACGAACGATAACTTTTACAATTTTATTTTCATATTCACGAGTATCAAATGTCTGATAGTTTGTATCCTCATAGTGAATGATATAATACATTCGATAAGGATTATCTACAGGAGTATGTTCTAGTGTTTCAGTATCAAAAATATGAAATCCACGAGTATCATTTACATCATTCCAATACATTTCATAAGGATTTCCCAAATAAAAAACGACACCATTAGTAGAACGAGTATGATAATGCCCAGAAAATACTTTTGTAAACTCATCAAAAACTATAGAATCCATACCATCATCCATCGTATGTCCACGATAGGCTTCAAATCCATTTAGTTCCAAGTGTCCCATCGCAACCTTACATCCACTTTTTTTGATGAGACGTAAAGTTTTTTCTTCATTATCGGCACATATCCATGGAATGAAAAGAGTATTCAAATTTCCTATTTTAACTACTTCTGGATCACTATAAGTTTTGATATTAGAGTAATTTTGAAGTAGAAGAGATGGGGAATTTACATTATTCGTGTTCTTATAATATGCATCGTGATTTCCCACTAACATATGAACATTATATTTTGAAAGAGGATCTAAAACAACTCTTTTTGTCCATTCTAAACTTTGATAATCAATTGATTTACGACTATCAAAGGCATCTCCCATATGAATAACAGTTGTAATCCCGTGCTGTTCCAGTGTCGGGAAAAAAATGTTTTTATAAAATGACTCAAAATAATCTTGAAAAAGTTTAGAACCTTTTCGGCAACCATAGTGAGTGTCAGTGATGATTGCGACTTTCATTCAATAACGAAGTTTAGAGTGGATTCCATCCTTGATGCTATTATAGTCTGAATAGTTTCCTGTGTCAACTGTATTGTCATCAGTGAATACCTCACTAAATCCAGAACGTTCAAGAATCTTATTTTTGATTTCTAACTGACGCTTTTCTCTTTGAATACGACGAAGAAAGGCATAGTAAATAATTTGAGTAAAATAAGCAAAAGGATTTTCAGATTTATTTGGATTGAAATTATGAATATATTGAACACAATTTTCAATTCCATCACAAATCATATCTTCCTTGAACATATAATTTACAAAGTTTGGTTTAAATGAAAGATGATTTGCAATCTTTAAAAAGCATTCACCTATGTAACGTGGTATCACAGGTTTAGGTTTATCTTGAAGAGAAGCAATCTCAACATCTTCCCTATACTTAATAAGAGCAGCAAGAAAATCTTTATTATTTACGTAATGATCTGACCTTTTTCTTTTAGTCATAACATTTGTTGTTATCATAAGTTTTACTCATTATTATGTAGATATTATAGCACTTCTATAAAGAACTTGACAAGTTTCGTAAATACGTTAGAATAACCTTTGTGAGGGTTGAAAAGATTAGTATTAAGTAATTAGAGATACTTAGCTAATATTATAAAGTTTCTCCAAAATTTCTTTAGCATCATTTACATTTGAAAGATATCCCATTTTTTTACTTGGTTTTGATTCATTGATTTCTTTTGTATCTAATTGTCTAATATATGATTGATACATTATAATCATTTCAATATCAAAAGACTCTGACATGGTAAGAACATCATTCAAATTTATAACAAACATATTTCCTGTTGTTGTTTTAATCCATGGTTCAAATTTATATCCAGAAACTCCAAATCTATTTTTAATTTCTGATACTATAATAGGATTTAGAATAATTAGCAGTGTCTTATCATCTTCTTCAACAGGAGATACTTTAGCAAATATTTCTTCACCTGTTTTTAGTTTTATTGTTGAGTAAAAATCTTCTTCCATTAGTTTTTGAGTTGTATAGTAATTATTTCATAATTAAATTTTTCTTCATTATAAATTTTGATTCTTTCTATAAAGTGATTGAGCGTATAATTTTTTCTTGAATTACAAGTACAATCATCGGCAATATCATAAAGTGTTGCTTTGACTTTATCTTTACCTTTACGAAGAACTCTTCCAATACTCTGAAGATTTCGTATTCTTGATTTACTTGGAGAAGCAAATATTACATTGTGTAGATTTTTGATATTGATACCAGTGGAAAATGTTCCATAGGAAGCAACTATAATAGCATTCTTTTCTTTTTCAGTAATCTCACGAACTAATTCTCTTTCTTCGGCACTCACTCCACCGTGAATAAAAAATACTTTACGATCACTTTGCTTATTTTTATTTATATTTTCGTAAAGTATTGCTCCGTGTGTTTCTACTCTTGAATATAATACCAGAGTGTTTCCCTTTAGATCTAAAGTCAAGTTTTTGATAAATCTATTTCTCTGTTCGTGAGAAATAAGATATTGTATTTCATCCTCATAAACATCAAACTTTTGAGGAGAATGTTTGAGGACAATACACTGAATATCTAACTGTGAAAGATGACCCTGTTTCATCAACTCATCAGTTCTCGTAACTTTATAAGAAGGACCAAACAATCCCTCCAATACCCATTTATGAGTCTGAGTACCATCAAGAGTACCGGTAAATCCAAAACGATACTTTGCATGATGAAGTTTAGTCATAATTTGAATCAGTGACTTACTCTTGAATAAATGAGCTTCATCACCTATAATGACATTATAATCCTCAAAGAAAGATCTTTCCAATTTATAAATAGACTGCCAGGTTGTAATTGTGACTGGGTGTTCATTTGTCTTCTCTCTACCAGAATAAATCTTGTGACAATATGATTCAGAATCCCAACCATAATCCTCAAAATCCTTATACATCTGCTCTACAAGAGATGTCGTTGGAACAACTAAAAGAATTTTTTGCCCTTTATCTACATAGTATCTTACGATTGAATAAATCATCAGAGATTTTCCTGAGGCAGTGGGTGATATCAGCAGTTTTCGATTATATTTTAGAGCATCGTATACTCCATCCACTTGATAATCACGAGGAGTATGAGAGCAAATAGAACTCATATAATCCTTTACACCCTCTAATGATATTCCCTCATTTACCTCAAAAGGTTGACCATAAAATTTATTATCTTCAAACTTATATGTGTAATTGAATTGTTCGCAAAAATTTATAACTTTATCTAAAAGACCCACGTATATTTGCTTACTTCTAATATCAAATAGATGTATTTCTCCATTCCAATTTCTTCCTCGATACTGAGGCATAAATTTTGCACCGGGAACTTCAAATTTGAAATAATCTCTCAGTTCATATTCAATATGAGGTTCTGTTTTTATTTTTAAAAATACTTCGTTAGACTTAGATATGATAAGATTTTCTGTATTATCTGTCACAAAGATTCATATGTCTGTGAGTATTTATTCACCCCAATCCAGCATTAAATCGCAGAAATTCAATTGAGTTCTTAATTTGATATGTGCGATTTTGAATAACTTTAAGTATGCTTTCAAGATAATATAGCATTGTATCATAATAACAAATTTTCATATTAATAGATGAAAGTTTATCATCTGCATCAAGATATTTTTGCATAGTTTCTTTATCGCGGATTTTTTTGGGAAATGGATTCTCCACATAAACATCTGGATCTGCTTTTCCAGAGAAGTATTCATATCTTTCGTGATGAATATTTTTCTTTTGTTGCTCTGCTTTTTTTCTTAAAAGAACGATTGTATTATAAAGATCAAAATATTTTGCGTGAAGAACTGGTATATTTAAAGATTCTGTATGTAGATTATCTGGATCTATTTTTGCGTCCTTTTCCCACATCTCTTGAATTTTTTCAAGATCAATACTCATAAAGCATTTCCACTTAAATCAGTTATACTGTAGATAGTATACTTGAAACTTACCTCTGCTGTAAAGTACTGAATGTCTGTTTCTGTTGCATCGAAAGATAAAGTTGATAATGAATATGGAAATAAATCTTTAAAAAATATATGAAAGTTTGGAATTGAATTGCTGTTTAAAATTTGCAATGTACCATCAGAATATATGTTCATTGTCTTTTGTTCGTATCTTGGATTTATATATCCACTTTTTTGTAAATTATAAATTTCTTCTAAATTTTCTGGATATCCAAGTCCACGAATCCAATTTTGAATCTCCATATAATTTTCAAGATTTTCATCGACTAAAAATCTAATATTTAAATCACCAAATACAATTTTATCTCCAGGAGTATCAATATCTTTTAAATATGTTGGTTGAACTGCAATTCCAAGATTAATGTCTGGTATATTTGCTTGATTGCAAAAAAATGCAATTTTAGGACTTCTTTTTAGAATAAATTTAAATCCTGTAGGGGAAAGAAAATTTCTATTTTCTATTTGAGTTTCTCTTCTTGACATTTTTTAAATATTTAGATAAAAAAAAGAGGGTCTCGAAAGACCCTCTTAATAAACTTTGTGAGAAGACTCACATCAGATTTTTTACTGCAACTCTGCGATAGTAGCGGTTAGCATTCACTTGAAGTCTACCAAGACCTTGATCAGTTCCTTCTGCAAATGGATTGGCAACTAGACCATAACGAGTCTTGAATCCAATTTTTGGTTGGAAGGAATTCTCACCAACGGCACGAACCATTTGGAGAGGAACATAAGGACAATAGAAGAGTCCTGCATCATAAGGGGAAGAACCCTTATAACCAACAACATAATACTGATTACCAGGAGATGTATTGCCTGATGTCAAGTTGGCAGAATAAGGATCGATATAAACACGATACTTGCCCTGTAACACACCTGCAAAGGTGTTACCAGTGTCGTCAACGTTTAGGTTAGAATTGAGTGCAGGGGTGTAGTCAAGAACACCAGCCATGGTTAATGCTGAAGCAACGTCAGCAGAGCACATGATGATGTTACCCTTTCCACGACGAGTTCTTTGTGCGATTGCGTTAGCATCACGCTCGATTTGGAACAGAAGTCCTTTGAACTTCTCAACGCTCCAACGACCGTTGGAATCAACGTCAAGGTCAAAGATACCAGCAGTTGCGGTATTCTGTACAGCACCTTGCTCAGCCACCTTGTAGATGGTTCTGATAACCTCACGGTTGATTTCAGCAAGAATCTCTGTAGATAGAATATTCGCAAGTTCTGCTTCGGCATTCAAACCGTGGATTGCCTTGAGATCTTGTGCGAGTTCTAATGAATACTCAGCCTTGAGTGCTCTAGATTTCGCAGTCACAGTTACTTTCTCGATTGAGAAAGCCATCTGATTGAATGCATCAGTGCCAGTATCAAGATTCTCGGCATCACCAGTAACCATTCCCTGGCCTACGTTGTAGGCAGTAGAAGTAGCAGTACCAACGGGGTTGAGAACTGAAGGGTTAGTTCCACTTTGAGCAGTACTACCAATACCAGCACCCGTGTCAGAGAATCCTGCTGATTCATCACGACCAGAATCTTGACCAGAGAATGCAGAATCTACTTCATTATAGAATGCTTCTGTACCCGACTGATTGATATAACGTGAACGCATTGCGAAGATGAGTCCAGTAGGACCACTCATTGGTTGTACACCAGCAAGATCGTATGCGACCAAGTTGGGCATTGAACGGCGAATGAGTGAGATCAATACGGGATCAAAACCAGCAGTAGGTCCGGCAGCAAGTCCAGCACCACCGCCAAAAGCACCAGATGCACCAGCAGCATTGCCACTGTTGGTTGGTGATTCCATCAACATTGACAATGAACCATTATCAAATGAGGATTGCTCTCTTAAAAATCTTTCTTGGTTCTCTAACAGGACTGCGGTTACCGCTCTACGATGTGAATCTTTGATTGAATCAAGACCCTCATAGTTGAGGAGAGGAGCCCACTTTTCCTGCAGATGTTCTGATTGAAACATTTGCTTTTACCTTTAGTGTGTTTGTTTACGTTTGATTTAATACTAAAGTCAGTTATTTATTAAATCTTGAAAGAGTGTTCAGGTAAGATGCCATTGTTCCTGAAATGGATTCAGGTGAACTATCTACGCCTTCTGACAGATTTTCAATTTTGGATCTTGGAACTTTATGTGTTGGGAAATAAGATTCCTTCAGCGTTTCCAATTTCTCACGATATTCTTCTTCACTTTCAAACTCAACACTTTCGGCAAGTGAGGCGAGCTTATCTTTCTGAGTGGCAGCAAGTCCACCAGAAACTTGTTCAAAGATTCCATCAGCAACCGACTCTGCGAGACGACTGTTGAGTGAAACGTTTTTCTCAATCTGCTCGTTGAGTTTCGTCTCCATATCATCAAGTTTGTTTACCATGCTCTCTAGAACATCATATTTATCTTCAGGGATTGTTACATAATGTTCTTCAAAAAGTCCTTTCATACCAGTCAAGAAGGACTCAGTGAGTTCTTCTTTCAGGCCTTTTTCAATTGAGAGTGTGTTTTCAGCAAACCACTCATCAGCAACATATTCAAGATAAGAATCTACACGATCATTCAATGCTTCTTTGATTTCTTCAATTTCTTCTACAAGTGCCTCAGCATATCTGATCTCAAGAGATTCTTTGATTTCACCAATTTTTGATCTGAGTGCAGATTCAAAAACAAGTTTTGCTTTTTCTCTAAACTCTTCGGAGAGTTCTTCTCCACCGAGAAGAGCATTTACATCTTCTTCAAGATCAAACTCTTCTTCTAGATTCTCATCATCTTCTTCTTCGTCATCTTCTTCCTTTTTACTTTTCTTACCATTTTTTTTCTCATCTTCCTCTTCTTCACCCTCTTCCTCTTCATCATCTTCATGTTTGGCTTCTAGAAGTTCCTCATCTTCTTCATCATAATCAGCATCTTCTTTTGCCATACCCTTCATAGGATCTGCACTTCTTGCACCCTTGTTAACAACATCTCTAACTTGTTTGAGTGTTTCGCCAGGCGTCTTGAGTTTTGCAGAATCATCATCAGAACGATAATTCTCAGGTGTAGGACCACCCAAATCTTCCCAACTACCAGTTTGACCTGGTGTTGAACCACTCAAATGACTCATTGAGTCAGCTGCTGCTGCATTAGCATTCACAGCAGTTTTGGATTGCTTTGTGCCTACTTCCATTTCTTGTAAATCTCCACGAGACATTTGAACTCTCCGATTTTCTTTTTATGAAATCTATATTTATTTATAATTTAATAATTTACAACGAATTTAGGAAATCGTTGAAAAGATTCAATCTATTCTCTTCTAGTTGTTTTTGTGAAACTAATGTATTTATTCTATTGTATGCTTTCCTTGCAGAATGCTCACGGAGCACTCCACCATCCCATACCCATTCCTTACCTTCCATAATCCCCTGAACGAATGCATCAGGTGCAGAGGGGTCTGCAACAATATCAGCAGCAGTTGCGAGCATAAAATCTTCACCAACTTCACTATAACCATTTTGAGTTGGTCTTAGTGAACCAATACCACGAGAAGAAACACCGAGCATCACACCTTCTTTGAGAAGTGCTTCGGCAATCTTACCCATAGGAGTGGAAAGAATTTGTGCTTTTCCAATAAAATTATTACCCTCACGATAAAGTTCTGTGATTTTATGAGAAACTCTGTCCAGGTTGACTGTTGGACCATCAGGATGTCCGAGTTCACCAAGAGCACGACCTTTATTTACATATTGTTCCGTATATCTTTTGACTTCACGTTCCATCACTGGCATACGATAAATTCTTTTATTCCGATTTGGTTGTTCGGTCTGAAGAAATGGTCCTTTGATATAAAGAGTTTTCTTACCGTTTCTTTCTTCGGTAATTACTTCTACTGATTCAATCTCTTCGGTAATAAGTTTCATCAGGCATCTCCGGAAATTTGTACTTGTTGATAATAAAGAGTTCCTGCACCAACACCATATGCGGAAACTTTATTTGATGTAGTAACAGATGCATCTGCGGATGAGAATGCTGTTACAATACCACTTGAATTATAATTCACAGTCATTCTTGACTGAAAATATCCAGCAACTCCGGCAGAAGTATCAACCGAAAGAACTTGTTGATGTGTGAAATTGTGATATGTTGAACCACTTAGAGTTACGTAATCTCCAACACCAAAAGGAACTTGAGTTCCTTCTGGCACAGTCACGATTGTTGTGGTTCCGGTTGTCACTCCAACAACACGATTAGATGCCTTTGTGAGCGCAAGTGTTGCAGTTCCACCAGAGGGAACATAATAATCGGCATTAGTTGCAGAAGGAGTTGCTCCAACGGCAACAAATGCAGCACCACCTACAGAAACGATTCTTACAACACTTGATTGAACAGAAAATGCCGAAGATGTTGATGCAGTTCCTGCCGTAAAGTTGAATGAGGATCCAGCCCCAACTGGTCTATGAGCCATTATTTTATTTGATACACTTTTAGTTATTTATAAATTCTTAATTACTCTTCATCATACTCTTCATTTTCACTCTCATCATCACCAAACATTGCGGATGATACAACGGGTCGGAAAGCACCATCGGAAGTAATGCTAAGTGTGAGCTCATAAGGAACTCCAGTTAATCCATTTCGTTCTAACTGGAATTTGAAAAGTGATTCTTTTGGAATATCAACTTGAGTTACTCCTTGATTTGAAGCATTAAAAAATCCACTTGCTAGTATTCTTCCACCAGTAACAGAAGTTCCTGTGAGATTATATTCAACTGAACTATCAACACCAGCACTCACCCAAGAACCAGCATTCACAGTTCCACTTGCCTTCACCTGCCATCCATAAGCACCAGTAGAAATCGGCATCATAGAAATTGCTGTAAGAATTACAATAGCATCTAAATTAGTTGTTTTTAAACGCAATCCAACTACAGGATAATATGTTCCAGCAGTTCCTAATGTTCTTGGAGTATTAACTGGAATATTAACTGCCTGTTGCAATCCACGAAGTTCATAACCACCTTCAGAAATTACAGTAGAACAAATCTGCTTGAGTGTGCTTAAACTTGTAGTTATTCCGGTATTTGCAATCTCATATCTCAAAGGTAATGATGCCGTTGTAATAAAAGGTCAATAAGTAATAATTAATATTTACGATAATTCCTTACAAGTAAAAGCAAACCAAATATCCAATTTTGTTGCATTATCAACTCTTCTTATACAAAGAGTGAGCATATTTGGAGTTGCTCCT
>Ga0209500_10001902_pt1 | contig 15297 bp, 6 predicted proteins | sample S_140212_EF_Meta_FD_187323 | JGI IMG/M metagenome (GOLD analysis project Ga0209500, IMG submission 187323) | Freshwater microbial communities from Lake Simoncouche, Canada to study carbon cycling - S_140212_EF_MetaG (SPAdes) (version 2) | ecosystem: Environmental > Aquatic > Freshwater > Lake ... | reverse complement strand
TGGACTCTTCAATAGCAGAATTTGAAACCAATTTTTATAATACATATGCATCACTAATACCTATTGAAGTGCAATCTGATAAGGCACTTTTATTCAAACACCTAGTTCCACTGTATAAAAGTAAAGGTAGCGATGCATCCTTTAAGTTATTATTTCGCCTTGTTTTTGGTGAAGATATTGATTTAATTTTACCTAAAAACAATGTTCTCAAAGCATCTGGAAGTAAATGGCAAATTGATAATAAACTTCGTATCAACGCACAGATTTCATCAAGGTATGTTGGTAATGGTTCAACTAAAATTTTTAATTTAGCACAAGTATCCGCCGCAGATCAAATAACAGTTTATGTTGATGGAATAGAGAAAAATTTAACAACTGATTTTTTCCTTAAGGTTGAATATCGACAGTTAATTTTTAAAACTGCACCAACAAATAACTCAGTCATTACGGTTGAATATTCTGAATTTAATCCAGCACTATTATATAATCGTAAAGTTACAGGTTTAACTTCTGGCGCAAGTGCTATTATTGAGAGTACAAATCGCCGTGTTATTTCTGACTCTTTGAATTTAGGTTTGCCTATTGAACTTGTAGTTAATGCAAATTCATTGGATGGTAATTTCCTTAATGGTGAAAACGTATCAATACCAATATTAGATTCAAATGAAGTTCTGATTGATATTCGTGCATCAACGTTCTCAATCGTTAGGGCGATTGATATCATTAGTGGTGGTGTAAACTATAATGTGGGTGATGTTATAGTTGTGTCTGGTGGTGGTTCCACTGAAAGTGCAACCATTAGAGTTGAAGATGTTTTCCGTGGTACAATTGATAGAATCTTAGTCCATCATGGTGGAGCAGTATTCACATATGGTTCGGACGTTCGTGTTTCTGGTAATGGTAGTAGCGTTTTAACTTTGGTTGTTGATGGTGTTGATACATCAGGTGCAAATGCTTCGAACACCTTCATCATTTCCACAGACACAATTTCAAATTTTAATGGTTCCGTTCATGCGGCAAACTCATTAATTAGTGGAGCAGCATATGGTTTTACAAATTTTGGAACTGCAAATTTAAGTACAAGGATTATTGATTCACTTACCTTTGATACCTTAGCGGTTGGTCCAATTACTAATGTGTCCATTCTATTTTCAAATGTTCTTTCGTCGGTTCAACCAACATTAGATGCATTTGGTGCCGCATATGGTAATTTTACAAACTTCCGTACACCAAGAAGTCTTGGTACACTTGCTCGATATAAAATTAATAGTCCTGGTGTTGGTTACAGAATTGATGATGAAATAGTTTTTGGACCTAATCCATCGATGACTTTTGGTATTGGTGCTGCTGCCGTAGTTTCAAATGTATCTTCCGTTGGTGAAATTTTAACAATTTCATCCGCCAATTCAAGAATAGCAGGAACAGTTTCGATACAGGCAGGTTTGACTCAAGTTGCTGGTCTTAATACTAATTTTTTATCCGAATTGTTTATTGGCCAAAAAATCGAAGTCAATAGGGAATTCCGAACAGTTGCTACGATTGCCGATGATGTTACATTAGATGTTACTGCACCTTTTGCCACAAATGCAATCAATAAAAAACTTGGAGTGTTCAACAGATATCCTAAAGGTGGTGTTGGTTATGTACAAAATAATTTTCCGTCAATAACTGTATCTTCAAACACTGGTTCAGGTGCGTCTGTTGAAGTGGATTCTCTTGCTTCAGACAATGATCGATTAGAAGCGGCAGGTGTTGCCAATTTAGGTGCGATAACTAAAATTCGTATTGTAAGTCCAGGTGCTGGATTCCAATTTAAACCAATCATTAGTGCTACAACATTAGGTAGTGGCACAGCAGTTCTAGAAGCACAAATTGAAAGTTCATATTTGTCCACTCCAGGTCGTTGGACAACTTCAGATTCAATCTTATCATCAACTGAAAGAAAACTTGCTGGTCGAAATTACTATGTTGATTACTCATATGTCATCTCATCACAAATTGAATTCTATCGTTATAAGCAACTGTTAAAACAACTTCTACATCCAGTAGGTTTGATTAACTATGCTTCTTATGAAAAATCAACTGAGATTGCAGCAAATAATTTAAGTTTAACAACCTCTGATGTTTTTCCTGATCTTGCTTTTTCTGGAAGAGTAAATGTAGGTAACGGTAGTATTGTTGTTACAGGCACCAACACAAAATTTAATATTGCCAATTCTAGAGGAAGTTTAACAGTAGGTTCATACATTAATGTGAATGGTGAATCAAGAAAAGTCAATTCAATTATTAGTAACACATCGTTGATTACTTCTTCAGAAATTAATCAAATTCTAATCAGTAACACAGGTTCAGGATATTCAAATTCTTATGTGACTTTTGCGAATGGTGGTGGTAAAATAACCACGTTATCCATTCCAGCAAGTCAAGGTGGTTCAGGTTATTCTGACGGTTTAGTTTTGTTTGTTGGTGCAGATGAAGCAGTCCCTGCAATAGCATCAATTTCTGTTTATCCATCAAATGGAACAATTAATACGATTAGTTTATCTGTAGAAGCAAATGTTTATGCAAATGGTTTATATTCAAAACTACCAACTGCAATTCCTGTCAGTGATCCAGATTTAGTTCTTTATGCAAATACAATTACCATAGCAAATGCAGGTGAAGGTTACTCAAATGGTCATCTAGTATTTACTGGTGGCGGTGTAAAAACTAAAGCATTTGGTTCAGCAACCATATCTGGCACAACCATGACGGTTACTGGAGTTCCTATAGGAAATTATGGTACATTTGCTGTAGGACACACAGTTGTTGGCACTGATGTTACTCCAGGAAGTAAAATTGTTTCTTTAGGTACAGGAACTGGTGGCAATGGCACTTACGTGTTGAGTGTAGCGTCTACCGTTGCTTCCGCAGTTAATGTTGTTGCTACTAGACAAGCAACCGCAACCGTTGAAGTGTACGGTGGTGCTTTAGGCAATGGCGCAATTCGTAGAATTACTGTTAGTGATCCTGCTCTGTACGAAAATAATCCTTCTGCAAAACCAAACTCGGAACCTAATGTTGTAATATCTCAAGTTACAGTTACCTCTGTTGGCAATGGACATTCAAATGGTGTTTTAACATTCTCTGGTGGAACTGCAAGAAGAGAAGCAACAGTAACAGTTGAGGTTTATGGAACACCAACTCTCAATATAGCAAATCTAACTATATTGGATTCTGGTAATAACTACATAAATGGTTTCATGACCTTCTCTAATACTGCTTTGTCTGGCAATTCAGCAAATATTAGAATCTATGTTCACAGTCAAGGTGCAGTTGGTAATGCAACAATATCTGGCACAACCATGACTGTTACCAGTTTTGCTTCTGGTTATGGATTCTTTGCTGGACAATCTATCAGTGGCAATGGAATTGTTACAGGAACAACCATCACTGCTTTAGGTTCTGGAAGTGGATCCACAGGCACATATACAATTAGTCGTTCACATACGATAGCATCTGAGATAGTTGTTACATCTGTTGGAAGAACAGGCAATGTTAAAAACGTTGTCATACAAGATGCGGGTTCATACTTATACCTGCCAGACATTATAAGAGCAAATAGTTTAGGTGATGGTAATTTACGATTCACTGTCGGAGTCAATACGATTCCAGCAAACGGTGCTATTCGTACTGTTACGATTGTCGATCCTGGAAGATATTCGACACCACCAACTGCCGTTTTAAATACGGCACCGATTTCGATTAGTGCAATTTCTCCAACAACAGGCACTCCAATTCTTTCGGGGAATACGCATTCAAATGGATTCATTGTCTTTACTGGTGGTGATCCTGTTATTCCAGCAAATGCAAGTGTCGAGATTTATCCTCCTAGTGTGGTTGGAAGTAATGGTGTAGTTCGTAGAGTTATCGTTAATAATGCTGGTCTATATCGTACAGCACCAGTTGCTACCGCAAACAGTGTTCCAGTTTCGATTACACAAGTGCTGCCGATTGAAGGTGGAACTGGATATTCAAATGGTTATATAAATTTCAGTTCAGCAGCATCACAAAATGCAATAGTTAGAATCGTTGTTAATAGTGCAGGTTCTGTTGTTCGAACAATTATTGATAACCAAGGATTGTATCCAAATAGCAGTGGTGTGATTATTACTGGAACAACAGGTGGCGGAACAGGTGCAACATTTGCAATATCATTCAACGCAAATACAAGTAACCTGGCACAATTTACGCTAACCACTGGTGCAAATGCCACATATACTGGTGCAGTGTCTATAACTGCCAATAGTAATGTTTACACAAATGCCGCATTTACCATAAATGGTGTAGCAAATGTACAAACCACCGCCAATATAACTGTTGGATTTACTGGTAGAAATACTGCGGCAAACGCCTCTGTGGAAGTATATTCAGGAAACGGATCGATTCGTTCTGTCACTATTAATAATCGAGGTGACTATTATTATGTTCCAGACATAATTGTTACCTCAGGCGGTACTTATGGTTCGATAAATATAACTGGAACCACGATGACTGTTACAGGTTCACCAGTTGCTCCTGTTGGGAACTTTAGAGTTGGACAAAGAATAATAGGTTCAGGTATCACTGATGGAACTAAAATTCTTTCTTTGGGAACTGGAATCGGTGGAAATGGAACATATAATGTATCAATTTCACATGCCGCAACTGCTACAGTAAATGCGACCGCCATTGGAGTGGACGCAATTTTAAATGTCAATACGTTTGGTATATTTACTCAGACAGCAAATTTACAATCTGCAACCGTGTTCAGGAAAGATCCTTCAATTTTCATATCCGAAGATTCTTCTTATGATCTAGTTACAGAAGATAGTTACACTATTACTACAGAGTTTTAATTAGGACAAAAAATGGCAAATATAAAAGTATCTGAATTAACTGAATTAACTTCTCCCACAGCAAGTTCGGCTGATAAATTTCTGCTAATTACGGATTCAAGTTCAGGTATTCCAGTATCTAAGAAAATCTCTTTGAGCACACTTGATACGTTCTTAGATGTTACAAATAGTCATGCGAATGGCGCATTCAATAAAGCAAACGGTGCATATCTCCATGCGAATGCTGCATTTGTTGCAGTCAATACATTTGCATCTGGTTCAGATACAGCAAATGCTGCATTCATTAAAGCAAACTCCGCATATCAAAGTCAGAATGCAACAGGTAATGTAGCAAATGCTGGTTTCATTCAAGCAAACGGAGCAATATTACATGCACAAACTGCATTCAATCAAGCAAATGCTGCGTTCATTCAATCAAACACATATGTTTGGCCAGCGGCAAATGCTGCATTTATTAAAGCAAATTTAGGCCTTACACATGCACAGTCGGCATTCATTACCGCCAATGCTTCTTTCCTTGCAGTTAATACTATTATTGATTTTGCTGCAAGTGCATTTAATAAAGCAAATGGTGCATATGATCAAGCAAACAATGCAAATGCGTATACGGCAGCAAATTTAGCAACTACACTGTGGGCAACATCACCGCCAGCAACAATTGATATTGCGATTGAACGTTTAGCAAATGCTGTTATAATCCTGCGTGGATACAGTCCAATACCATAATAAATATAAACTATGACCTCAGTAACAACAAAAACATTATCCTATATTACGGCATCTCAATTTAAAGAGTCGTTTTATGAAACTTCGCCAACTATTGGTTATCTGTTTATTGGTAACCATTTAAAGTATGTTGATGAGAATAATCCTCCTATCATTAAAGATACCATAGATACGCAAAAAACCATATGGGATAATATGTTTGCGGCAAAAAAGATTGTTGGTAACGATGTTGAGTTTGTCTTACCAAGAATTAATTGGACTGCCAATACAAAATACAAACAGTATGACGACATGATACCCCAAAGTGATTTGTTGACTGGTAACACTTCGTTGAATGTTAAACCCATGTATATCATGACAACGGAACGAAATGTTTATAAGTGTGTCTCTAACAATGTCTCTGCAAATTCCACAGTAGAACCGTCTGGTGATTTTACTTCTTCGAATGGTAATATCTCAACTTCTGATGGTTATATTTGGAAGTACATGTATAATGTAAAACCATCAAATAAGTTTTTCAATTTGGATTGGATGCCTGCACCCACATCGACTAATCAAGTCGATTACAGTGTGAATAACATTGGTGTGGTTGATGGCGAATTAACAACCATAGTGGTGCAAAATACTGGTGCTCAATACTTTGAAAGTAAGGTAAGTGCTTTTGCATTTAGTGTTGGTTGCACTTCAATTACTTTAGCAAACACAACCAATGTTGTTGCAAATATGTCTGTGTCTGGGACAGGTATTGCACCAGAAACATATGTTTCAAGTGTAGATATACCAAACAATAGAATAACATTATCCATAGAAACAACTTCAGGTGGTGGTGTAACTGCGGCAAATCAATTGTCCATCTCAACAAGAATTTATATTGATGGTGATGGTACAGGTGTTTCAGCAACTCCAGTGGTCAATACTACTGGACATATAACCAAAGTTACAGTTTCCACAATTGGTATTAATTACTCACGTGCCAACGGATACATTTATGGAACAGGCACTGGAGCAAACACGGCAAATGTTCGTTGCATCTTGTCGCCAAAATACGGTCATGCATTGAATCCTGCAAGGGAACTTGCCGCAACAAACGTAATGATTTCTTCTCGTATCGGTGAGATTGATACAACAGAAAATGGTAAAATACCAGCAAATACAACAATTCGACAATACGGAATTTTTGTTGACCCGCATAAATATGGGGATGCAAATGTAGTTTCAGCAATAAATGCCAACTCAGTCATTTCGCAAACTACCGATGTTTCTATAGTTGCTGGCGCACCATATTTTATAGATGAATTTGTTTATCAAGGTTCTTCATCCGCTACGGCATCTGCTTATGGATTTATACTTGACCAGACATCAACTGTCATTAAATTGACGAATGTAAAAGGTACAATAGCAACTGGTGTCCCATTTGTCGGTGCAAACTCTGGAGTTAGTAGGTTGGTTGTTAGTGTGACTAATCCAGAATTTGAACCATATAGCGGCGATTTACTATACGTGGAAAATACAAATAAGATTACACGTGCAGATGGACAAGCAGAGAATTTAAAACTTATTGTTAGATTTTAAAGGTTAATAAATGGCACTTACTACAAATTTTAATACTGATCCTTACTACGATGATTTCGATGATAATAAAGATTTTCATCGAATTTTATACAAACCAGGATATGCGGTTCAGTCACGTGAATTAACACAATCTCAAACAATACTTCAAGATCAAATCAAAAAATTTGGTAATCATGTTTTTACCAGCGGTTCTGTTGTAACTGGTGCTCAAATCTCAATTCAAAATACCGTTTATCTAAACATATCTTCAACATACGGCTCTTCAGATATTGGTTATATTAATTTTAATAAACAAACAATTTATAATACAGCAAATACTAAACGTGCATATGTATTAAAATCATATGATGCAATTACTGCAAACAGTGAACCAATTCAATTTATTATCAATCAAGTTTTTGGTGATCCTTTTGTTGCAGGGGAAACAATATACACCGCAAACACTGATTCAAATTCAGTAGCATATTATGCGAATGTATCAAGCACTGGAACACCAGTTGGTAATAACTCATCGTTTTCAATTAATGACGGTGTATTTTATTATGAAGGATTCTTTGTAAAGAATCAACCACAAACTGTAGCAATCAGTAAATACGATAGGAAAGGAAATGCTCTTATTGGTTTTGTGGTATCTGAAGATATTATTGATTACACCGAAGATACTTCGTTGTTAGATCCAGCACAGAGTTCTTCTAATTTCCAAGCACCAGGTGCAGATCGTTATAAGATTACTTTAACTCTTGATAAACGCAACCTTGATAGTACAGACTTAACTAAGTTTATTGAACTTGCACAATTTAAAAATGGTCGTCCTTTATCAGTAGTAGAAACTCCAATTTATGGTCCGTTAAAAGATGAGTTGGCACGCAGAACATATGATGAGTCTGGCGATTATATTGTTAAAAATTTCGAAATCTTTTTAGAAGATAACACCCAAAATACTGCATTTGCAAATGCCATATTCAGTCCAGGTAAAGGTTATGTACGTGGTTATGAATATGGTACTGGCGGTGCAACATCTATCACTTTCGCAAAACCTAGAACTCTTGTAAGTGTTAATAATCAGAGAGTTAGTTCAGACTATGGTTATTATGTTTATGCGAATGGTTTTTATGGTTCGTTTGCAACAAATCAATATGCAAATGTAGATATTCTTGCCGTAGATTCTGGAGTTGCTCGGTCATATCTGGTTAGTAGCACAAATGGAGTTACTGGAAATACAGCAAATATTTCTAATGTAACTATCGGTACAGCAAAAGTTAAACTATTGTCGTTTGTTTCGACTGGTGAGGATGAACGTACTGCTAACAATTACATCTATAAAATGTATTTGACGGATATCAACACCAAATCATTGCTTAATGCTACAACTGGTTACGGATATAATGCAGCAAGTGGTTCTGTCACAACAATTGTTCATCCAAATGGTTTACCAGCAAACGTGGGTTTGTATATTGGTTCAACTATTCGAATCACACAAGGTGGTCAGTGGGCTGATGGACCGCGAGTTGTTAAAGAATATGATCCTGCCACAAGAACTATCACTGTGGATCGTCCATATTCTGTAGCAGTTAATGCTGGTTCTAGATTTATGATTGACTATAAATTTACTGATGCTGAATCGTTTATAGTAAAAACTGCCGCAGGTGAATTGCTTGCCGCAGCAAACGTTCACCCTTATTCTAAAGATATAACTGCTACAATACCAGGAGTAACTCCATATGTTTATTATCAACCAGCGTTTGTTTCAGATATAAAAAATGAACCTTTATTATTAAGAATTGGTAAGAATAATGTTGCTGACAATACGATTGCTGATTTTAGTTATTCATATAAAAGACTATATCAAAGTGTGGCATTCAGTTCAGGTATTTCCACTGCATTATCTGTTGGTGTAGGTGAGTCTTTACCTGCAGCATCATCCGAAGATTTGAAACGTAAAAACTATACCATTATTCCAACATCTACAGGTCACCCTACTCATGGTAAAGGTTATCCTGTAGCATCAGCAGATTTTAGTGTCGATACAGATTCTCGCACAATAACAGTTACTGGTGGTTATAGTTTTACTGCGAACGTGTATGCAACGGTCAATGCATCAAATCCAACATCAAAAACTAAAACATTCACTAAACCAAGTATGACATTGATTCCAGCAGCAGGTGGTGCTGCTAATGATATCTTTGGCAACGGTATGGTTTACATGACAAGTGTTTATGGCCAAACTCAAATTACCGAAACTTCTGCTGATGTTGGCACTGCTACTGGTACTGTAACAATGTCTGGTACCACTATGACTGTTGTGAGTGTAACTGCTGGAAAATTTGTTGTCGGTATGAAGATTACTGGTGTAAATTCCATCGATGGAATCGTTAATGGAACAACAATTACCGCTTTAGGTTCTGGTGCAGGTTATGCTGGCACGTATACTGTAGATCGTTCAAGTGGAACAATATCGGGTGCAGTATCAGTTACTGGTGTTAAAGAAAGTTTTATTATTAAAACTCCTGGAGTAAAACAGTATCTGTATGCTGGAGATGTACATTCAATTAATGCTGTTTTTGATTTTGAAGGACAAGCAATTAACGATACAAATTATGCTACTGTACTTGCTAATCCATCAGCAAACATAACTTCACGATATACTTTAGATACTGGACAGAAAGATTCATACTATGATTGGGGTGCAATCATATTGAAACAAGGACAACCAGCACCAAAAGGACCTTTGTTAATTCGTTACAATAGATTTAGATCAACTGGTACAGGTTTCTTTAACGTTGATTCTTACACTCGATTAGGTAAACAATCTGATGGTGGAAATGGATTGGATTATGGTTATATACCAGAATATGTTTCCGAAGATGGCACAACTTATAGACTCCAAGATTATCTAGATTTTAGACCAGTCCGTAAAGATGCAGTGAATGCCTTTACTTCCAAAAACTTTGTGTTTGATGTGGAAGAAGCAAGTTCTGGTCCTAAAATTAGTGATCCAGAACAAACTGTTCTTCTAGATTATTCTTATTATTTGCCACGTATAGACCGAGTTGTTCTTAATAGAGTTGGTCCAAAAATTGAAGTGTTACCTGGTAATCCGTCAGAGACTCCTAGTGCTCCAGAGGAACCTGAAGGAACAATGACACTTTACACATTGTCACATCCAGCATACCTATCTGATCCTGCGGCTACTTTAATTAAGTTTTATAAAAATAGACGCTATACGATGAAAGATATTGGAACTCTTGAAAAACGTATTGAAAATCTTGAGGTTTATCAGACGTTGACTATTGCAGAACTTTCTGTAATGAATAAAGATGATAGGACAACTAAAGATCCACTTGGTGTATCTAGACCAAAAAATGGTATATTTGTGGATACCTTTGTTGATAAATCTGGTTCTGCAATTACTAATGACGATTATTTGGCAGCAATAGATCACTTAGATAATTTGTGTCGTGGATCATATACCATCAAATCAACTAAATTGGCAAAAACTACAGGAACTGATATTAATGTGGTTACTAATGGTCCATTGTTAATGCTAAACTCAACAACAGAATCATTTGTAGTTGCGAACAAAGCATCAAAACCACTTAATGTTAATCCATTTAATGTTGTTAATTTTCTTGGCACTGTTGCTATTGAACCAAATTCTGATGTTTGGAAATCCGTAGATCGTGTAGAAAAATTACAAGTTGATTTAACTGGTGGTCAAGACGCAAAAGATGCATGGAATTCAATTGAAAGTACAACATGGGGTCCATGGAAACCAAATTGGACAACATCATCTAAAACTTCTAGCGACACTCAAGTCATAGGTGTTACATCTGGTAAAACTGTAACCAAAGAAAGAGGGCCAGGTGGAAATTTAAAAGAAACAAGTTGGACGGACACCACTTATAAAACCACAAATACTACTGTCACAACTGACAAAATTACAGCAGCAAAACAAGGTGTAACTACATCAATTAAAGCACAAGTATTAACTGCCGATTTAGGTGATAGATTATTGGATGTTAGTATTGTCACATACATGAGACCGATTGATATTTTAACACTAGCAACAAAATTTAAACCTTATACTGCATTGCATGGTCGTTTTGATAATGTTAAAATTGATGATAAGATTATGAGTTTAAATCGGTTCACTATAACTGGCGACTCTGTAGCACTAGAAACCAAAATTGGAAATCAAGAAAGAGTTAATTTATTTGATAGCGTTTCTGGTGCTGAAGTTGGTGCAGGACTGGCCGCTTTAACTTCAGGTAAAAATTTCTGGCTTGTAAATTTTGTACCAAGTTCTACATATGGTACTTGGAATACTACCAATTTAACTCAAACTGGAATTAGGGTTGTGGGTACAGTGTCGGGAAAGACATACACATGTAAATCTTGGGCACACTATCAAGGTCGACCATCCGCAGCATCAACTACAACAATTACCCTTTCACCTGCTGCTGGTGGATCAAGTGGAATTGCTGATTATGTCGGTCAACTTTTAACCATTGTTGATGGTCCAGGTAAAGGTTCAGTAAACAGAATTTCTGCTTACGATGCAGCAACCCGTATTGCTACCATTGAGGGTTCGTGGCTTGTATTGCCAACCACAGATTCCCAATACTCAATAGGTTTATTGGAAACTGATGAGTATGGTTCCGCTGCCGCTGTAACTAAAATTCCAGGCGATACTTTCCGCACAGGTGAAAAGATTATTCGTCTAATTGATGATGAGTTTAATAATACTGAAAATTCCAGAACAAATGGTGAAACAAGTTTCTTTGCACAAGGCGTGATTACAAAAAATCAAGAAACTTCAATATCAGTATATACACCTAAAATTGCAGAGAAAAAAGATGTGACGGAATCGTTTACCGTATCAAAACAAGATGTTCAATCTAAAAGTTCCATAAGCATAGGACACAATGTAGATGGTGTGCGATATTTCGATCCTCTTGCACAAACATTTTTGGTAAATCAAAAAGATTATCCACAGGGTGTAATTATTGATAGTATCCGAGTTTGTTTTAGAACCAAAGATGTATCAATTCCAGTCACATGTCAAATTCGTCCTGTTATTAATGGATACCCTTCTTCATCAATAACATATCCATATGCTGAAGTTACATTAACACCGGATAAAGTACAACTTACAAAAACTCCAAATCTTTCGGATTCGGCAAAATATACTGAATTCAAATTTGATGTTCCTGTTCACTTACAACCTGGAGAGCATTCGTTTGTTCTGTTATCGAACAGTAATGGATATGAAACATATGTTGGTGAGATTGGCGCAACTGATATTTACACCAATACTAAAATTTCTGAACAACCGTACACTGGTTCATTATTCTTATCTCAAAATGGATCAACTTGGACCGCAGATCAAACTGCTGACATTATGTTTAGCATCCAGAAAAAAGTATTTTCTACAGATGTTGGATATGGTTTCTTTGAAGTTGATTTGAGTGACATTTCTACTGTGGGTACCGCATCAATTTCAGGAACCACAATGACTGTTAGTAGTCAATCTTTTGGTGGAAATGATTCTGATATTGCAAAATTTAAATCATGGACAAATGGTGGTGCTGCGTTTGCAGTTGGTCAAACAATCCGCGGAACTGGAATCACAACAGGAACAACAATTACTGCGTTAGGTACTGGAAGTGGCAGCACAGGTACTTACACAGTTAGTCCAAGTCAAACTGTGTCAAGTACACCAATCTATGCTGGAAATGATTCTTATTTTGACTTGATGCATTTTATGACAAGTGAGGCAAAACCAGATCAAACTGGAACTCTATATGAGTTTATATCTGAAGGCGATAGTGGTTCTCAACATCCTTATATTAGAATTATACCAGATATCGATTATAGAATGACTGATGGTTATGGTCGCAGAAAATTAAATTTTGCAACAGGAAATCCAACGTTTAAAATGCGTATAGCATTAAATACTATAAATCGTGATGTTTCGCCAATGATTGATATCAATCGTTTAAATATATTAACGATTAAAAATAGAATTAATAATTTACCATTATTGGATTCTAATCTTTCTATTACGGGTGGAACTGGTTATACTCATTTAGCAATCGATGTTTCTGGTGGTAACGGTTCTGGAGCAAATGCTAAACCAACATTAACTGCAGGCGTTTTAACTGGTATAACGTTTGATAGTATAGGTAGTGGTTATACCACATCCCCAACATTAACGTTACGTAGACCTGCCAATGGTGTTGGTACTGCTGCAATTGCTGGAACAACGTTGACTGTTGCATCTCTAGATTCTGGTTTTTATGCAGTTGGTCAAATTCTTAGTGGTTCTAGCGTTACTCCAGGAACAACAATTACTGCGTTAGGAACTGGAACTGGTGGTGCTGGTACATATACTGTTAGTCCAAGTGGAACAACATCAAGCACAACAATTACTGGCACATATGGTGGTTCTGGTGCAATTGTGCAATATAATGGTGAAGATTGGTCAACTGGTGGTAATTCTGAGATTCGACACATCACTAAGAAAATTGCATTAGCAACTGGATTTGATGCGGGTGATATTCGTGTCTATATGGATGTGTATAAACCACCAAGTTCGGGATTCTTGGTGTATTATAAAGCACTATCTACTTCAGATACCGCTTCATTCGAAAGTCTGAAATGGAATTTGATGACACAATTGGATAATAATTTGGTAAACTTTATTTCAGAAGATGAACAAGATTTCCGTGAGTTTGCGTTTGCACCAGGAACTAAAGGAACTGCTGATAACAATATTGCATATACTTCTAACGGTTCAACGTATAAAGACTTTGCTGTTTTTGCAATTAAGGTAGTCATGTATGGAACTACTACCGTAGATGTTCCCAAATTCACGAATTTGAGAGTTGTGGCATTACCATCCGCAACAATAACATCATCATACACTACAAGTAAAATTGTAGCATAATGGGAAAATCATGTACGTACCTATAAAAGATAAAAAAGATTTTGTTAGAGATATATCTAATAAAGCAATTCTAAATACGAACATGGAAGAATTGAAAACCTATTATGCTGAAAGAGATTTGGCAATAAAAAGAAATGAGGAAAAGTTAATGATGGAACAGAAAGTAAACAAACTAGAGGAAGATATCACGGACATCAAACAGATGCTCCGTGAACTTGTGCAAATGAGAAACCCAAATGGCAATTAATCAAGTATCCACATCAAACACATTCCAAGAATGGTTAACTACCACTGGTCTTTTGATTGCAACTGCAAATGCATTGACTGATCATTCTCCAGGACAAGTATTTACTTCTAATACAATTTTAGAAATCACTGGTTCTGATGCTCGGTTCAATGTTCGTACAAGTGGCAACATTAATACCTTTGGTGCAAATACTGCCAACATTGCAAACATATCGATTGTCGGTGCTAGTGGTATACCAGGACATGCCAGCAGAATCACTGTACCAGGTAACGTATCGGTTAGTCAAAATATTACCACAGGCAATCTAACTATGACTGGCGTTCTTGATGGACCCACTAGACTTATTGGTGGTGCAAATAATGCAATTTATCAGACAATTACAAATGCTGTCGATACGGCAATTGCTATGTCCATCATTATCAATTGATGTAACATAAATATTTAAAAACAATTAGGGGTTTTAATGGCTAACACGTTCAAAAATCAATTTGCTTCTGCTATCGGTGTAACACCAGTAGCAGTTTATACCAATCCTGCTTTAACACAAGCAACTGTTATAGGGATGAGTATAGCAAATTTATTGGCAGTTCCTATTTCGATAAGTGTATATGTAAATTCTGCCGCCACGAATTACTATATGATTAAAAATGCTACGATTGCTCCTGGTGGTGCTTTGGTGCCAATTGGTGGTGATCAAAAATTAGTTCTTGAGGCAAATGATGTACTCTATGTTGTTTCTGATACTGCGGTATCTGCTGATGCAATCACTTCTGTCTTGGAGATTACCTAATGTCATATATTGGCAATAGACCAGAAATAACATCATTCACAGTTGATTATGAATTATTTAGTGGTACCAGTTCTTGCACATCTTTTGTATTAGCAAGGACTGCGGAATCATCTAGAGCAATTGAGGTTGTTCTTAA
>Ga0209500_10001901_pt1 | contig 15298 bp, 2 predicted proteins | sample S_140212_EF_Meta_FD_187323 | JGI IMG/M metagenome (GOLD analysis project Ga0209500, IMG submission 187323) | Freshwater microbial communities from Lake Simoncouche, Canada to study carbon cycling - S_140212_EF_MetaG (SPAdes) (version 2) | ecosystem: Environmental > Aquatic > Freshwater > Lake ... | reverse complement strand
AATGTCACCCGAAGAAATCAGAAAGTCTTCGGTTGCGCATATTACTGATAGAAATACATATGACAATAATAGGCCGGTTGTTGGTGGACCATTTGATTCTCGTATGGGAGTGCTTGAACCTGGTCTAATTTGCCCCACAGATGGATTGGATTATATGCAGACCCCAGGATATTTTGGTCATATCGAATTAGCGCGTCCTGTATTTTATATTCAATATTTAACGACGGTTAGAAAAATTCTGAGTTGCATTTGTATAAAATGTAGTAAACTGCTTATTAGCAAAGAAACAAATAGTAGATTTATGGATATGAAGTCGGACCAACGTTGGAACAACGTCTTTCAATATTGTAGCAAAATTAAGCGATGTGGTGAGGATACGCACGACGGTTGCGGATGTCTTCAACCAAAGAGAATCAAAAAACAGGATATGGCTACGCTAATTGCGGAATGGGAAAATACTGAAGCCGATGAAGGAGCCGATGGAGAAGCAAAGAAAAATTTGACAATGCACTTGACTCCCGAAGTAGTTATTAAAATTTTCCGTCGAATTTCAGACGAGGATGTATCATTTATGGGATTTAATCCGCAATTTTCACGACCTGACTGGATGATTTGTCAAGTTCTAGCTGTACCTCCACCCGCGGTTCGCCCATCTATTAAAATGGATGGTCAGCAAAGAAGTGAAGACGATATCAGTCATATTTTGGTAAATATCATTAAGATGAATAAGACGCTTCAAGAAAAAATAAATGACAAGTCGCCGCAAAAAGTTATTGACGGCTGGCATGATGTCCTTCAATACTATGTTGCAACTCAGATAAATAATAATATACCAGGCGTAGGTCAAGTTGCGCAACGATCGGGAAGACCTCTTAAGTCTATTATGGACCGTCTTAACGGGAAGGGAGGTCGTGTCAGAGGTAATTTGATGGGAAAACGTGTTGACTTTTCCGCGCGTTCGGTAATTACACCTGATCCTAATTTATCAATTCGCGAGTTGGGAATTCCGTTAAAAATCGCGAAAAATATTACGAAACCGATTACTGTAAATAATTTGAATAAGAGTTTCTTAATGAAATTAGTAAGAAATGGTCCCGATGAATACCCTGGCGCAAAGATCCTTGAGAAGAAAAATGGGGAAAATATTTCGTTGCGTTATGCTGACCGCGAGAATATACATATTGAAAATGGCGATATTGTTCATAGACATATTATGGATGGCGACGGTGTTTTGTTTAACCGTCAGCCTACACTTCACAGAATGAGTATGATGTGTCATATTGCGAAGGTGATGTTTCAGGGTGATACATTTAGGATGAACGTCGGTGATACTAAACCATATAATGCGGATTTCGATAAACTCTCTGTCGGAAACAGGAGGCGTTAAAAGCGTGCTACCTCCTAGTCAAATGATTCAAAACAAACTACTTAAATATTCCTTTAGAAAAAAGCAAACAAAATGCAAAAGAATTTATTATATATTTAAAGAATCATTTGGCGAAACACCTTGATGCGGGAAACCCCTTAGAGTCTTTGACTACCACCTTATAATGGAAACATAATAAGGGAACTCGGTTAATAGCCGAAACCAATGGTAATAATGTCAAAGAATTGGGCAATCCGCAGTGTTACTTCCTAAGGTCGATTGGTAGACTATGGAAGGCACTCAGAGACTGAACGGGTGTTGGTGAGTAATGAAGGATTAGCCATCCCGAACTTGCTTAAGATACAGTCCACCCCCTTTGGAAACACTGGGGATTCATCGGGAGATGAAATGAATTTACACATGCCGCAAGATGAGGAATCGGAGGCGGAGTTAAAAAATTTGGCGGCAGTTCCTTTCCAGATTATCAGTCCTGCAAACAATCAGTCGATTATTGGTATTTTCCAAGACTCTTTGCTAGGATCATACCAGTTTACGCGCGTTGGCGTGAAATTCGACAGTCGCGCGGCAATGAATCTTCTAATGGCTCTACAAACAGTGAATGAGTCGATGTTTAGTAACATAGATGGAAACTTGTCAAACTTTCAGATACTTTCGCAAATTATGCCCCCGATTACGATTAAATACAAGAAAAAAGCATTCGGCGAAAAAGAAGACTACAACACGTCAAATAATGTACTCGAAATTCGTGACGGGCAATACTTGCGAGGACAACTCGACAAAGCTGTCCTCGGTTCTGGAACAAATGGTCTGATCCACCGGACGTGCAATGACTTTAATAACATGACCTCGGCTAAATTTATCGACGACCTTCAAAACATTATTACGGAATATATGAAGGTGAGTTCTTATAGTGTCGGAATTAGCGACTTGATTGCAAATGCGGAGACAAATAACAAAATTGCCGGGGTTATTGTATCTAAGAAAACAGAAGTTAAGGGGCTAATTGATCAATTGCATATCGGCGTTTTCGATAACAAGACCGGCAAAACAAATGATATTGAGTTTGAAAACCAAGTGTCCAATATTTTGAATAAGGCGATTAGTGATGCCGGTAGCATCGGTCTGGAAAGCCTGAGTAAGGATAATCGCTTTGTTACGATGGTAAATGCTGGTTCTAAAGGCAGTGATATCAACATTTCACAAATGACATCTTGTTTGGGACAACAAGCGATCGAAGGGAAACGCATTCCATATGGTTTCGAAAGCAGAACCCTGCCTCATTTTACGAAATACGATGATTCGCCGGATGCTCGTGGGTTTGTCGAGAGTTCGTTTATTAGTGGATTGCGCCCGGAGGAGTTATTCTTTCACGCTATGGCTGGTCGTATTGGTTTGATTGATACCGCTGTAAAGTCGGTTACATGGGAAACGCCGATTGTAGTGGTAGAAAACAGTGAGGCTAAATATGTAAAAATTGGCGAATGGATTGATGGACATATGGAAAAGTCAGGGAGAATTCAACATATGGAGGAAAAAAATATGGAATATCTTGAAATAGACCATAATGTTACAATTTCAACTATGGACTATAATGGTAACATGTCATGGGGTAATATTACAGCGGTAACACGTCACGACCCTGGAAATGTATTATATAAGATTACTACACATGGTGGAAGAAGTGTGATTGTTACAGAAAATAAGTCATTATTGGTATGGAAACCCGAGCTGAATCAATTTCGCGAAGAATACACTGAAAAGATTAATGTGGGTGACTTTGTTCCTGTTGCTAAGAAATCTGCAGAAACTGGTATTAGTGTGAATGTAATTAATATGGAAAAATACTTACCTAAAACAGAATATGTATACGGATGTGAAGTTCAAAAAGCTGTGGAACTTATGAAAAATGCAATGGACAATAGACAGAAAATTCCTTCAAACTGGTGGAATGAAAATAATAATAAAACCTTTACTTTGCCTTTTGATAGTAAGGCTAAGTTGCAGCGAGCTACTACGCGTTCCAATATAAATGATATTAAGGTAGATTGCGTATACCCCTTTAGAGGAACAAGACAAAAATGTAATATACCTAATAATTTTGAATTGAATTATGTGAATGGATTATTTATTGGATTATTTATAGCTGAAGGAAACATTCACGAACATTCTATATACATTACTAATTTGGATGATAAAATTATTGAATTCGTAAAGTCGTGGTTTGATACATTTAATATAGAGCATTCTGAATCTACGAAAATAAATAATATTGGTGGAACTACGCGAACCGTACGGGGTAGTTCTGCTGTTATGTCGACATTTATTACAAAATTAGTGGGTCATGGGTCAGAAAATAAACATATTCCAAATGAAGCATATATTTCAAATATTGATTTTGTGAAAGGAATTTTGAGTGGCTACGTTTCAGGGGACGGATATATATCTAAAAACTCTATTGAGTCGTCGTCGGCATCCCTGCGTCTAACAGAAGATATTGCGTACCTGTGTTCTCGTATTGGCGTATATGCAAGAATATTTAAAACGCAAAATAAAAATAATAATATTGGAACCATTAATATTAAACCATCTTATAGACTTAGTATACGTTCATCAAATGGAAAAGCATTTTCCGAACAAGTATCGTTACTTCATCCTGAAAAAAATAATAAAATGAAGTCTATTGTTTGGAAAGATAAATTAGACAAAGTTGTTCGCCACAACGATGTTATATTGGATGAAATTGTTTCAATTGAAAAGGTCGATCCCGTCCTCCATCCAAAAATGTATGATTTGACTATTCCTAAAACGCTTAACTTTGGATTAGCGAATGGACTGCAAGTGCGCGACACGTCCACTACAGGATATATTCAGAGACGATTAATCAAGGGGTTGGAAGACTTGAAGGTTGGATATGATATGACGGTGAGAAACAACAAAGAGCGCATCATACAATTTGCATATGGCGATGATGGAGTGGATACTGTAAAAGTGGAGAATCAGTTTATCCCAGTTGTGTCCATGACATTGGATGAAATATATGCACACTATTACGTCTCGACAAATGATGATAAAGACGGTGTTTTGATGACGGTATTTACGAAGACGGCTGTGACAAGAATGAAGAAAAACGTAAAAGAATTAGAGGAGAAAACTAAATATTATACGGATATGATGATAGCAAAACGCGACGACATCGTAAAGAATGTGTTTAAAATGCGGGATAATAAAAATGTACACATGCCGGTGTGTTTTACTCATATTATCAATAACGTTCAAGGAATGCAACATATTACCAAGAACTCCATGGTAGATATTACGCCTTTAGATGTATTTGATATGATAGAGGATAACTATAAAATATTAGAAGGGTTATATTATGCTCCTCCTACGGAGTTATTTAAAACGATGTACTACTACTATTTGTCGCCCAAAGAGTTGCTAGTTATTAAACGATTTAATAAGAAGGCGCTCACAGTTTTACTGGAAACAATCACACTTATGTATAAACGTGCACTGGTTGCACCTGGAGAGATGGTTGGTATGATTGCTGCGCAAAGTATTGGTGAACCAACTACACAGCTTACTTTAAATACGTTTCATAGTGCTGGTGTTGCGTCAAAGTCGAATGTTACTCGCGGTGTACCGCGTATCGAGGAGATTCTTTCATTGTCAGAAAACCCCAAGAATCCATCATTGACTATTTTCATGAAAAAAGACGAAGAAATGGATAAAGAAATAGTAAGAGATAAAATTCCTAGCATCGAGTTGACGATCTTGAAAGAAATTGTTGACTCTGTTGAAATATGTTTTGATCCCGACGACATGAATACTCTTATTGAACAAGACAAAGGTATCATGACACAATATTTTGAGTTTGAAAAACTGGTTGATGAGTGCATGAGCAGCACTACGGAGCAAATGACTAAAAGCCTAGCAAGTGCTTCTGTAAACCCCGAAGAATCTGGCGAAGCGGCAGCACCACAAGCCGGAGCGTCTGCATCCGGCTCCGCACCCAATGAAAAATCAAAATGGATTATTCGAATGACCATGGATCGTAAGTCAATGTTGGATAGAAAGATATCTATGGATGATATTCACTTTGCTCTTAAAAATATCTACACCGACGAGGTTACGTGTATGTATGCCGACTACAACTCTGATAACTTGGTATTCCGCATCAGGTTAAATAATATAATTACCAACTCAAAGAAGAAAAATAATAATCCCTTGTCTCTTGATCAATCCGACCAAATTTATATTCTTAAGAATTTTCAAGATAACATATTAAATAATATAGTACTAAGAGGTGTTAAGGGTTTGTCAAAAGTATTGCTTCGTAAGATTACGGATTCGGTTATTAAAATAGATAGCGCTTATACCAAGAAAGAGACGTGGGTACTTGATACCACTGGAACAAACTTGATTACTGCTTTGTCGCTTGACTATATTGATGTTACACGAACAATTAGTAACGATATTCAGGAGATCTATAGTGTGTTGGGAATAGAAGCAGCTCGTGTTGCTATCTTTAATGAACTTTCGGAGGTGTTGGAGTTTGACAACACATATATTAACTACCATCATTTAATTATGTTAGCAGATCGAATGACTGCAAGCGCAAAGATGGTTTCTATATTTCGTCACGGAATCAATAATGATGACATTGGTCCTATTGCTAAAGCGTCGTTTGAAGAGACGCCGGAAATGTTTTTGAAAGCAGCAAGACATGCCGAGTTGGATGAAATGCGCGGTGTATCTGCTAATGTAATGTGTGGACAAGAAGGTTACTTTGGAACAAGTAGTTTTCAAGTATTGCTTGATATGAACAAGATGATTAAATTTGGTGGCGAATCGAAATACAATGTTACTAACGCAAATGATGAAATTGATAAAGCATTTGATCTTGAAAATCCCGACGATGTATGCTCTATTGGAAACCTGTCAATGAATGTTACAGTATCTAGTATCAAGAAAGAGAACCTTGGAAATGTGAAGATGAACTACAATATTGGATTTTAAATTAGCTGAACCATAATATAACATTACGATAACGTGGTGATATAAAATATTATTTTTTATAAACATAATATTTTACTTGATGGACATATATTTATTAGTCTTCTTCGGCTATATCAGTTAAATTAGCTTCTTCGTCGGAATCTTTTTTCTCTTTGAGTAATGGAAGTTCTGAAAAGTTAATATTTATTTTTTTTTTCGATTTTTTAACAGGTTTCGCGGATACATCTGATGGTGGTAGTACCAGCAAAGATGTGTTTATAGTTGGTTTTTTTCCTTTTAGGCTTGGGAGTCGTTTTGCTTTTGCTTTTTCTTTTGCTTTTATTGATTCGCTAGGCGCAATACCTTCTACTTGGGATGCTGCTGCTACTGCCTCCGCGGAATCTCCCAAAGATTTAAATAGGGAAGATGATACATTAATTTTTTGTAGTGGTTTTTTGTGTTTTCTTTGTTGCTTAACACGTAACTCACCTAAGTCTTGGTCTTCTTGTAACTCCAATGATTGTGCGGTTCCAACAGATGACGAGTCATCGCTTTTTCCTTTCTTAGAAGGAGGTTTAAAATTTTGAACAAACTGTATAATACTATTTTTATATCTTATTGACTCTTTCATTTGCACGCTTTCATCATCTTCGCTATGAAGTACTTCATCGGGATTAACGTACTGTGTCGACTGCTGGTGAATAACTATAGACTGAAATGAATGAGTAAGAATATTTAAGGGTATGTAATATTCATTATCACTTGCCGCGTCTGCTGGTTCGCTCGCTTCTGGTTCTAGCTGTTTTCTAAAAATAATACTATATGAAGGTACGATATTTGGTTTGATAGCGGGTGCAATAAGAAAATAATACCCCTGAACATTTGGCGATTTTTCACTAATAATCGGGCGTGCTTCTTCTCTAACATATGGTAAGCCTTCACTACTACTTTCCTTTTCCTTTTCTTTGCCCAACAATGGATTGGATTCTTCTACTTGACCCGACTTTTCATCATAATATGTTGTAAGAATTGAGTAGTTGTCTTTTGTTTCAAGAAGGGCTTTATTGGGGTAATATAAAATAATAATAGGTATTTTGTAATAAGATGCTAAAATCCAAATATCAAGCCTAGTTAAGTGATATGATTCAAAAAATGGTAGTGTTTCAATGAAATTATCATCTTCATTTGCTGTAACCTTTATTCTATATTCATCGGAAATAGACTCCATACCGTAGTATTTTAAAAGTTTTGCAAATCGATCTTTTATACCTTCGGTATACTGTTTATCGATTGTGTCTATATAAAACTGCGCAATAATAATTTTAAGATGATTTATAGTAATCGTTTCTAGTCTTTTATAGTTTCTTCTTTTTGCCTCAAGTTTCAAAATAAACAACATAATTTCGAAAGAACACCTTGACGAATTTGAACTGAATTTCAACATTTCTAAACTTCGCGTTTCCTTTGAAGTAAAGTATTTGCGATATTCTTGTGTTAAAAATATCTTTTCCATTGTACACTTTACATGTTGTGAAGAAGGCGTATCATATATACTTTCATACAGTTCGGATAATAATGGTTCCGCGGTGTCATATGTATTAAAATTTGCGTATTCATTTTCAGGAACTGGCTCCAAATTATCTAGATAATCTTCGCTAAGCATAGTATGTGATAATATAATTTCATCTTCGCGTAGGTTATATTTTACATTTATCAAGGGGAATATGTTACGATCCAACATAAATGCGCGTATTCTATTATACCGCAAAATCTCGTCAGTCATTCTAGCAATGTACATTATTTCATTATTTTGGCTCGGATTAAGAAGGTTGACTTTGGGTATAACCATCTTACATCTCCCCTCTTTATCTGTTTCTTTTATGCAGTATTTTGTTTCAGTACACGTATTTGGATTTTTATTGGTTATACAAGAAGTAGTTACTTCGCTTATACTTTTTAGTAGTTCTTCACTATAGTGTGTTGTGCTAAAAGTGATATAATTTGATACAAGTCTTCGTATAAGCGTCTGCAAGTTGCTTAGTTTAATTAAATATAACATGTCGTTGCGTTTAATAATCGATAATATTGATTCTTTTATATCTATGTTTTCAAATTTATGCAGTAAAATTCGAACTATGGTTCTAAAAACATTATAGAAATTATTTTCCAAATATATATATTTTACATACCGTTCTCTGTCGGGGTCATCTTTGAGTCTCGCGTTAATTTCTGTATCCGCAATATTATAGTCGCTAGTATTTATAACCGGTATATTAAATATACCATCGGTTCTTTTACTTTCTGTTCCATCGATGGATACGGAAATAAACTGGTCTGTTTCAGTAATAACCCCGGCAATCTTCCCATCATCTATTACTTTAAATCGCGGTAAACATGGTATTTTAACTTTACTATGAACATGGTGAAGAAATGTAACAGTTTCCTCGTATGGTCTCCATAAAGACTCGTCGTCGATATAGTTTATTTGTGGTATTGTTTTATCGACAGGCGAAGGTTCGCACATTACGATGCCTGAAAAGTTTTCGTTACTTTCTTCATCTTCTTTTTGTATAAATATACCGATTACTCTTCCGTCGTAATTTAAAATCTGATTTGATATAACAAATCCAGCTCGGGTCACTTTTTCTTTTAGTTCATGTAAATGTATATTTCTTGAAAAATCGTATAGTCTTGGAAATTTATTAGAAGCATTTGCTGTTCCTTCGCGAGGAATACTATTGTAAGGTTTACACTGTCCATCGTACGCATGTTTAATATTTGTTATTATTTTTTTAAGGACTGGAGGTAAAGCGGCTTCTTTAACTTCGACACCACTTTCATTTGTGTATTTTCTTATTGCGGTATTTTTAACATTAAACAGACACGTAAACTTGCGCTGTTTTAACTCGCGTATTTCATATATAGGTTCAAAAATATTTGTATTTTTAATAGTTCTTTTTATTAATATTGCGGTTTCTCTGTTGCTATCAAAAAATCCACTTGAGTAATGATTCGTGGGACATAAAACTTCGATATTATTTGTTATATCTCTATTTGATATTTGCAATATAATTATATTTATACCATTTTTGAATAGCTTAGGATTTGGCGTGCTTACGATATCCCATAAGTATTGATGGTCGATATATATACTTTTACTGTTTATATATTTTTTAAAATTTTCAAATGAACATACAACCTTTTTAAAGAAAATAAACTGAGCATCCGTATTTGACATTTTTTTGATTGATTTAAAAATAGCAGACTCTTTATACTTAAAATCGGATTTTTGTAACATTAGTCTAAACACGTCGTCGTCTACAATGCATATATCTTGTTCTCGCTCCGGTTGTTCTCCCTCCGATTGTTGTGACTCTTCTAAAGATGAATCATTTTCTTGGATTCCCTCTTTAACTCCCTCTTTAACTACCTCTTCATTTTCTGAATCGGTTTTTAGTTTATCCTCCGATTCGCTTGATTGAATATTTATCCCTTCTATGGGATTTTCTACAGCATTCGCGTCCGATTCAAAATCTAATAAATTTAGTTCATCGCCACTTTGGTTACTTTCTTTTTCTTCCTCACTTGAACTACCACCACCGTCATGGTCTACGCTACTCGTACTACCTTTTACAGACATGTCTTCGGAATAATCTTGAGATTCGGACCCTTTGTCTGTTCGTTTATTATAAACACCTTGATCACCTTCATTCTCATTATCGCGTTCGTCTGCATCGTTAGAGTGATTTGATTTTTGTTTATAGTTGAATGTATTTATAAGTGTACCATTTTGGTACGTCATAAAGGTGTCGATATCTACCGCATCTATGATAATTTTTTTCATCTCAGTAATAGAAACTTTAGTATACGTTCCCGTAAGTTGTTCCGTGTATTTTGAATATATATCAGCAATTGAACCTATAAAACTTTGACTTTTGTTATTTTCGCCGGTATTAACACCTGTCTGAACACCCTTTTGCAATAAACATGATACACCTGGTTTTAAAATAGTGCTTTTTTCGTTTAGGGTGCATGTTTTTATACTCTGGGAGAAGAATGCTTGTAATTGCGGTAATAAATAACCATATACTCCTTCCGGTAGTTCAGCATTACGCTCTGGGCCTAAAATAATAAATTCCTTTTTAGGTCCAATTGTTCTTCTGCTAACCATAGCAGCAGCTTCACTCAATTTTGCTAGAGATGCTAGAGATCCTTGTGATGCGGGTGTTGCTGGTTCTGCTGAAAGTAAAGACTTGTCATCTTCGTCTTCACCAGGAACACCCTCGCCTTCGCCTTCGCCTTCTTCTTCTTCTGCTACATTACCGCTTGGTGCTCTATCTGCTTCCATTACCAATTCTTCTTCTTCGCCTTCCTCTTCTTGGGCTTCTAGTTTACTTGTACCTTTTCCGCGAACGCGTCTTACCGGGGATGCTTTAAAAGCAAGCTCTTTCCCTTTACACTCAAAATTTTTACTGTTGGGATTTGCTTGATTATGTGCGGTTATACTAGGACAACCGCATGCCTGACGTGCGTTATTTTGCATATCTTTTGCAAAGTTTTGACTATTAAAACAACACGGTATACAGTATTTACTTCCGGCGTTTTCTTTACTGTTTACGAAACCAGGAGACTGTGACTTATATTGTCCTGTTTTTTTATCTATATGATACTTATCTTCCGTAAACTCGAAAATATATTTACCTGCCGGTATAGTCTCTGCACCTGGTGGGATAACAACATCTCCCTCTTTCGCTTTTATTTTTTCTACTTCTTCGTGTGTCAAACTTACATTCTTTTTCAAGTCCCAATAACGCGGACATATATACCAAAATTGGTTTGTTTTAGAAGACCCGTATTTCATAGCTCTATCATATGAACCGGCGTGATTCTCGTCTATATGTTTTTTCTCATCATCTGTTAAAATAATTGGCTGTCGTCTAACATTCCAGGGACATGAGCGCGAATACTCTTTCACATTTCCGTCCGTGTTTTTTGGAAATAAAACGGGATCTAGTGAATATAATCTTTGAAAAACAGGGTTTGGGTTCGATAATTTCGCACCAGTAATGTCGCGTTCTACTGTGCCTCTTTGAAATAGTGTAACACCTTCCCCTGATTCATCCTCGTCCGACGAAATAGCGGCGGCGGCGGCTGCAGCAGATGCGGAGGAGGGTTTAGCCTTGGCTGATAAATTTAAACCTGAAGTATTAATTTGCTTTTTTGGTAATGGGTTTGTTTTAGTAACAACCGGTTTAGGTGTTACATCTGTATCTGAGCTAAGTGATGGTATGTCTACGGGAGAAATTGATTCTCCTTCACTTGAGCTTCCTCCACTACTTTCGACACTATCATCATCGCTACCAAATTCAATATCGTCGATTACGTCTCCGTCATCGCTTTTTACTTCTTCTGCTTCTTCTTCTGCTTCTTCTTCTTCTTCTGCTTCTTCTTCTTCATCTTCTGCTTCTTCTTCTGCTTCTTCTTCTTCTGCTTCTTCTTCATCATCATTTTCAATCTCAAAATCATCGATAGCCTCTCCTTCTTCTTCGGGAGTTGCTAAAGGTGTAACTTTTTTTTCGCCACTTTCTATACCAGACTCTTCTACGTCTGATTTTTCTTCGCTTTTTTCTTCGCCTTCACTACCGCTTTTTTCTTCGCCTTCACTACCGCTTTTTTCTTCGCCTTCACTACCGCTTTCTTCTTCGTCATCACTACCAAAAAATATATCTTCTAGCGCGGCGTCATCAATCTTTTGTAAGTCCTCGGGTCTAGAAAAATTTTCATAAACATACGCATCATCTAATGGATTTGTTTCTGCAACCATCATATTATCTGTAAGAACTGACTTATCTCCATGAACAACAAACTCTTTAACTTCTTTAATTTCAGACTGTTGCTTTGAACTAAATGATTTTTTACATAACTTCGTAATTTGTTCGCTAGAAACATTAGTATTTGGTTGCGACTTCTTATAAAGAAGTAACCTCAAAAATGAATCCACCATTTTTTCAATACTGTCCAAATAATAAATATTATCAATATTCTCAACATTTATTTCAAAATTACCATTTGTTACAATTTGATACTGAATAATAGATGTGAAAAATCCAGGATGAACATTTACTTTTATTTTAGTTTGTTTATTTAACTCCGAAAGTTGTAACTGGTCTAATAAATTTGAAACACGTCTTACAGCATCTGCGTATGTTAAACTTTGATAATTTTCCATTAACCCTGTTACAACATCAGCTTGGTAACTCGACTTTAAAAACTGTTGCATTATAAATGCGTCAATACCTTCCATTTCATTATAATTTGAAACACGCTTATACCTCATTATAATACGCTGCCCTTCTTTGTATTCAATAACATTAAATATGCTAGATATACATCCCATATTTTCCGGAATATTAAACCTAAAATCGTCTGGGAGTTTCAAAAGTGTTTTATACTTTATTTCTCGAATAATAACATTTTTGGAATAAAGACTGTGAAACGCGTTCATGGAATAACCATACTGTTCGATAAAGGTCGCTACTTCCTGTATAACAGGATTAACACTTTTTTCAATAATTTTCGTTATATTATCATCGTTTAGAGGTTGTTCTAGTTTAAATGAAATAAATATACTACCGTGATTATCAAATTCACATTTTACTTTAATTATATAGTCTCTTACGTATTCTCCGTTAACATATTCTTCGTGTATGACATGTATTAAAACCATTACACGTTTTTCTTGTTGCGTTTCTTTCATTATTTTTTTAATATCGGATTTTTTGAGGTATGGAATTCTTTTACCATTTTTTGATACTTTGTTTGCATATAATCTGTACATTTTTTCATCCCTTTTATTTCTTGTTAGTTTGATAAGAGGTTTTTCTTCCGTCGTGTGTAATATTTTGAATAGTATATCGATCGGAATATTAATAATAGAATCAGGTTTTATTTCTAACTCGATATACGAAATGCCTTTTTTCACATATTTTAAGTCTTTATCTTTTTCTTTCTGATAAAATACATCATAAAATAAGTCTACATTTTCAACAAGTTCTTTATATGATTTATCGTTTATTAATTCTAATGTAGACTGTTCCAATTCTCGGCGATTGTTTTCTAAAGCAGTAAGCGTGGTGTACTCTTTTTCGGCCAAATATGGGTAATATATTTGTATCATGTTATCGGATAGAAGTAGTTCTTCTTCTTCTTCGGCATCTAATTCGCCATTAAATGTTTCGACATACTCTAATACGTCACTAGCAAGACATAAAAATATAGTATTACAAATAATAGGCTGGTAGTCTAACAATAATGTTTTATTTGTTGTAGAAATTATATTTTTTGCTTTTTGTTTTAGAAACTTATCGATTTCTACTACGCTAAAAGGGTTAATGGTAAACGTATATTCTGACTGATTGTATGTTAGTTTTTGTCCAATTGGAATATCTTCTATTAAAGGAATAATAGATTCTTCTATAATCTCCTCTTCGTCGTCCGATGGTGTTTCTTCGCCAGAACCTTCTCCACTACCTTCATTTTTTTCTTTTTTGTATCTAAAGAAAAGTTCCATAATATCTTCGTATGTATATACATCTTTTAGCTCGTCTTTATTTGTTCTTAAAATGAGTTCACAGTCCGGTTTTAAAATCCATCTATGCGAATTTGTTAAAAAATTAACGAGCGATGTTCGTGTTATCGTAGATGTATCATTATTTGATAGTTTATTATACAATTGTGTAGGTGTATATTCGATTCCTCGCTTAGAAAAAATATATACTTCGTCAAATGATGGTGTATTTTCCAATTTAATATTGGAAATAATTTTTTTCTTTACTGTCTCGATGGTATCGTCTCCGTATAGTCTATCAAATGAGAACTCTACATTTATTTTATACTCGCTAATATTTTCTAATTCTGTGTCACTAAATATATCGTTAAAATATATATATTCTTCATCTCCTTCTTTTTCGTCACTTTGACTTTGACTTTTATCTTTCGAATTTATTTTTTTTTCTACGTATGATGCAAATTTTTCTTTTAACTCATCTACAGATATATCCCAGTTTTGTTTCGTTTGTGGATTTGTCTTTCCATAAAAAACTATAATTTTTTCGGGAATTTGGTCCTCATCTACTCTCTTATTATTTATATAACTTAATTTATATATATCTTTTTTAATTCTATCATCCATAGTAATATATATATATTAGAGAATATGTTTATATATTAGAGAATATGTTTATATATTAGAAAATATGTTTATATATTATGTATAAATGAAAGTAAAGTTAATAGTAGCAATGTGTAAAACTTGCGGTATAGGTTACCATAACAGTATACCATGGAAGATTAAGAAAGACTTGCTTCATTTTTCGAATAAAACGACAGGAGAGTACGGAAAATATAAGAAAAATGTAACAAATGAAAATGCGAATATGATTACGGTTAGTAATAAAGATATAAAAAGAAATGCTGTTGTAATGGGTAAAAATACATGGCTATCCCTGCCGAAATACCCCGAACCACTAAAAAATAGAGACAATATAATATTATCAACATCTATTGTTGAAAGCATTACGTGTAATACTAATTTAGATTTAATTATCCATTTCTCATCAATCTCACGCATCATGGAGTTTTGTATCTCGCCGGGGTATGTCCCGGTGGTTCGGAATGAGAGATACGAATGGTCGGAAAAGGATGAGGAGAATGAGAAGCGTGAGATTAATCGAAATTCGATTGTAAAAAAATATAATTCATTATATGATGAAATATGGATAATCGGTGGAACACAGGTGTATAATATTTTTGTAGACGATAATGCGAAGAGAAATAATAATATTTTAATAGACGAATTTTGTATTACATATATTGATAAACATTATGAGTGTGATACATTTTTTCCGAAAATAG
>Ga0209500_10001900_pt1 | contig 15301 bp, 6 predicted proteins | sample S_140212_EF_Meta_FD_187323 | JGI IMG/M metagenome (GOLD analysis project Ga0209500, IMG submission 187323) | Freshwater microbial communities from Lake Simoncouche, Canada to study carbon cycling - S_140212_EF_MetaG (SPAdes) (version 2) | ecosystem: Environmental > Aquatic > Freshwater > Lake ... | reverse complement strand
GGGGGGGGGGGGGGGGGGGGGGGGGGGGGGGTAAACCACCCCAACCCACCGCGCCCAGCGCCGCCTAGCGTGCCCCTACCGCGCCCAGCGCCGGCATTGCCGGCATTGCCCTAAATCCACCGCGGTTGCCCGTGTAGTTGTCCTCGGTCGTTTTCTCGTCGGTGTGCCGTGCAAAGCGCGCGGCCGTCTTATTGCCGTAGAGTTGCCCCATGAGTGAAATGGCTTTGCCCCGCAGCCGATACGTCGTTTTGCCCCTTCGCTTCTCCACGCCGCACGACTGCAAAAATTGGCTCGCTCCATAGTAGGCTGCCTCGATCCGCTTGGTTACGGTTGTCCCCGGCACGATAAAATCTTCCCCCGCCTGCCCCAGGTGGCGCACGCTCGCGAGATCCGCCCACACCTCCACCCGCACCGGCACGAGTCCATCACTCTGCTTGCTCAGATGCTCGCCGGCTGATTCCAACCGAAACCCCCGCACCTGCGCGCCGTTGTCGTCGGTCTCGACCGCGCCGAGCCAACTCCACCGCGCCGCCACGGCCTCGATATTACGGATGCCCGCGAAAAACATGAGCGTCACGGCCGCCCACGCCCCGGGGTCGCGTTCCTTGAGCCCCGGCAGCTCGGCCGCAACCTTGGCAAACACGGCATCGCTCAACGGCTCCGGCGGCGCCGCCGGCTTGGCCTTGAGCTTGCGCACGTCGAGCCACCCCAGCACCGCATCGTGCACGCGCAATCCATGAATGTGATACGCCTCGCGCGCCGCGCGCGAGAACACTCCGCTGGTATTGGCGAGCATCTGATTGAGGTTCCGCTTGGTGCGCTCGTGCGCCTCCGCGTTCTGCGGCCCCAACGGGCGCCCCTTTGCATCGCTCGGCAGATGCGCGCGCGCGCTGGCCAGCTCCCGCATCTGTCTCCACTTTAGCCTTACGTCGCGCGTCAGCATTTCCGTGCTCACCGTGCGCCAATCCTTATCCGGCCAGCACTCCCCTGCCATTGTGCCCAGCTCGCGCGCGCAGCGGTCGCGCGTATGCTGCCGGCCATTTGGCCACGTGAGATAAAAATCCACTACCTCGCCGAGGGTGGCCCAATCGCGCTTGATCCCCAGCGGCTCGGCTCGGTCTGTCTGCACCTCAGCCCGCCACGCATCGACCCACGGCACGGCGACGGCCAGCGCATCGCGCAAATCGCCGCGCTTGGTCGAGCGTTTGAACTGCCGCTCCTGGCGGCTGATCGGGTGAGTGATGCTCTTCCGCACCCACCACACCCCGCCGACCGATCTCAAGCCATACTCCTCAGCCAACTGATTAAGCCGAGACGGCGACGACGACGCCAACGCTCGCGCGAGAATTTCGGGGATCATGCCCGAAACGGATGGGCGGATAGTGGGCGGATTTCAAGGGGAAAATACGTTTCTAAACGGTAAAATACGGAGTTGACTAATCCCGCCTAATTGCCCACTTTCTCCTCTGTAGCAGGCGTTTTACCACTGAGATTTTGCCCGATGGTGTAATGGTAGCACAGGTGACTTTGACTAGCTCGTTTCCGCCGATGCTCTCATAGGTAAATTACAATTCATGGGCGGATTTTCGCCCGACCGATTTCACAGTTATTTGTCACTTAGGCTCTACGAGTGAGACCAGAGGGATTATTCCGACAAAACCCCTAAACGGGTGACTCTTTTGGCATCGCCCGCCGCCGCCTTACGAGGTAAACCGCCAAAATGCTCATCGTTTCTTCCTGCTTTTATGGGCGGATTTATTTCTGGTTTCCACGCCCATACGGCGCCGAGTCGATGCCCAGGCTAACACCATAGGCGCTCCAGTCCTTCGGCTTGGCCTCTTTCATTTCTTTGTAGGTCGGCTCCCACACTTTCAGATGCCAGGCGCCCAGGTCTTTGTAGCGGACCTCCTGGCGGTCGTCCCGGCGCTCGCCCATGCTTTTCAACGTCGAGTATTCTTGCAACAGTTCGTTGACCACTTTTGGCATTTGGCTGCGGATCTTGTAGATGACCTCCGCTTCGAGCTTGTCGATGCGCTCCTCGCGCTCGCGCAGGCCGGAGTCGGACCACCGGATGAGCCGATTCACCACCGGCGTCGCGCTGGCGCCAAACTCCATGATGTTTTGGCTCTTGGGGTCGAAGCGCACCATGCCGCCGAGGCCCGACTCGCCCCACGTGTAGGCCAGCATGCCCTTCGTGCGGTCCCACCCGCCCGCTTTCCAGTCCGCCGTTTGTACCACCGGGCTGCCGCGGAACGAGTCGCGCGGCTGGATGCCGCTGGCAAATTGCGCCCACGAGCTACCGAGCTTAACGAGCGGATTTACCCCGGGCACTTGGCCGGCACCAAACTCCACCAGCCCGGCGAAGCTGGCACTCGCGGCCGGATCGTTATCGGCCGCCCGGGTGACGACGTGTTGCAGGAACGCGTTGGCAAACCGCATCGTCTCCGTCAGGCGGATACGGATGCCGGCGGATTTGTAGCCGTAAACGGTGTCCGTCTCCCACGTGCCGAGCGGGATGATGAGGTAGTTGGTTTTATCGTAGTCGCTAAACCCATCGTAAACTTTCTTCAGCGCAGCGCCGAAGACGCCCACCATCGCTAGGGCTTGCAGGAGCGAGGGCACAAAGCTCGCTTCCGTCATGCGGCGCCAGAACTCGGCCGCCTTGCGCGATTTGGACTCAGGCCCGACCGTCTTGCCGCGCAGCAGAGCAACGTCCGCCTCCATGCCGCGGGTGAAGACGTTAATGTAGGGTAAGAACGAGCCATTCACCACCGCGCGCGAGCCCTTCTTGTAAACATTGGGCGTGCCGATCTGGTTGCGCACGTAGAAGGCCGTCTCCTCCTTTGACCACCCTTTCGTTTTTCCAAGCATCGAATACGTTGCCAGCTTGGGTAGCGCTTCGGACATCATGCCGTGGCGCTCGATCATCTTGGCGGCTTTTACCACGGTCGGGAGATACTTATTTGTCAGCGCTTGCACGCGGCCCGGTTCATCCGCCAGGAGCGCGTGGTCGCGCAGCATCCGGCTCCAGAGGTCATCTTGATTGACGGCATCGGCGGCAAAGCTGTCCGCCGGTGAGGCCAGGGCGCGCGTGGCGATGGCCTCGTAGGCGAGGCCGCGAGCTTCGAGGGTCTTGAGCTCGGCGGCTTCAGCCGGCGTGAGGGGGCGTTGCTTGCGCAGCGCCACGAGGGCGCGTTTGCGCGGCATATCCTGCGTGGCCACATCTTGCGCCACGCGCGAGCGCGCGCTCTCCCACACGGCGCGGTTTTCCGCGATCCACTTGCGGCGCGCGGCTCCTGGCGGCAGGGCGTAGTAGCTGCGCAGGTTATCCGACATCGGATTGGCTGCATAGACGAAGCCGGGATTGTAGGTGATGAACAGCGGATGGAAGAAATTCCGCATCGTGTAGTTGAGCACCTTGGCGACGACGTGCGCCGAGGCCGGCATCTGATCGTCAAACATCTTGGTGTAGGCCGGCTCGACGTAGTAGGCTTCGAGCTTGCCCTTGCGCAGCAGCGTCAGCGTCGTCTTGCCGCGCGGGGCCGGCGGTGGCGGCAGGGCCATCATAGAGCCATCAGCCAGGGCGACTTTACGCTCGGGCGCGCGCTCGATGCTGTCGGGGAAGTGCGCGGTGAGCAGATCCACCGTCAGCGTTTTGGCGCGGTTGAGCTCGGTGAGTTTGGCGACGGCCATGCCCTTGAGCACAAAGGTGAGGTAGGGATTGGCCACTTTCTGCAACGTGCCGACTTGTTGTTTGATCCCGGCGGGCACGTGGTCGCTCCGTAGCAGGTAGTCCACCACGGCAAACGGGGCGTAGGCGTAGCGGTTGGCCTCGGTGAGGGCGAGTTGCGCATCGGAGAAGACGCCGGCCTGGTGCCCATTGCGCACGAGATCCGCAAAGGCGTCTTGCACCTGGCGGGCCGAGCTTTCGAGCAGTTCGAGCCGGGCGCGATGCGCCACGCGTTGCTCGGGCGTGGAGTGCAGCCCCGGCACCCGTTGCAGCATCAGTTTCATGCGCGCTTGGATCGGGGTGATGCCATCGGGATTGGCGATCACGCTGCGGCCGGCCACGGCGCCTTCGCGGTCGGTGTAGCGCTCATTGAGCACCCGGTTGTGAAACAGGTAGAGGCCGAGATCGTCGCGCGTCTGCCCGCTGGCTTCGAGCGGCGCGACGACAGTGCGTTGCAGGCGCTCCAGGAGCAGGTAGTTTTCGTTTTCGGCGAGGGCGTGCGCGTCGAAGAAGAATTCGGGGTCTTTATGCCAGGGGAGTTTGACGCCGGCCGCCTTCACTTCTTTCCCCCGGGCGATGATGGGTTGGTAGATATTCCACCACTCTTGTTTGGTCTGATCCACAACCCCGCGCAGCGTCGTGCGGTCGAGCTCGCGCTCGCGCGCGTGGTTGATGAGAAACTCCTCCGCCTTTACAAAGCCGGCCTTGATCCGGTCATCCCGCGCGGCGACGACGGCCGCCGGCCCTTGGTGCAGGAAATGCCAGGCATCTTGCAGGGCGCGCTTGGCCTCGGGCTTGCGGTCGAGGTAGGACATCCACGAATCGAAGAACACCGGCGCGCGGTCGCGCAGCTCACTCGGCGCGTTGAAGAGCACAGACAGCGCATCGGCGTAGAGTTCTTTGCTGGAGTTGCGATAGTCGATGTAGCCGGCGCTGACTTTATCGGCTTCGTAAGGGCGCCACCATTCGGTGATGCCGATGAGTTCGGCGCGCACCTCTTGATCGCGGATGAGCCCGCGGGATTCGATTTCATCCTGCACGAGGAGCACATATTCTTCCGCCACGGCTTCTTTCCACGCGGCGAGATCCGCTTCCTCGTCTGCCGGCGGCCGTTTGCCGACTTTCTTCTCCGCATTGCGGCGCAGGTTTACCCGGTCCTTGGGTTGGAGGGCTTGGTTGGGATTCCACGGGGTATCGGGCAGCGTAGTGGCGAGGTGGTCGCGCAGCACGGCGATGCGGCCGAGGAGATTGCCCCGGTTCATCGTCTGATCATCGAGGTAGTCGATCATGTGCCCGAGCTCATGCGCCATCGTGCGCTGGGCGGAGACGGGATCGGAAAAGATTCGGCGGTCGAGCTCGATGCGGAAATCCGTGCCGCTCGCCTTGAACATGCCGCTGGCCTTGGGAAAGTTGCGCAGGCCGACATCGTTATTGGAGAGCTGGCGCGCGAGGTGGACGAGCTCGGGCATTTCAATGGCGCGGACGTGTTCGAGGGCGCCCATCGTATGCGAGCCGACGACGACACCCTGGGCATTGACCGCACGCAGCGGCTTGCCGGAGTCAAATGGGTAGCTCGGCACCGGCGCGCGGGCCGGCGTGAGGGCGGCGAGCGTGCGGCGCGCGAGCCGGCGCGAGCCTAGCAGGCCGAGCCCGAGCCCGCCAGCCAGCGCATACGCCAGCTTCTCCTCCGGCGTATCGCCTTCGAGGTAGCCGGCGATGCCACCGACCACGGCGCGCGCGAGCGGGAAGAGGAGTTGGGTGTCGATGCGGCCGGCCTCGGCATCATTGGGGCCCGGGTCTGACCAATGCCCGCCGGTGGCCCCACCCTTCTTGCGCAGCTCCGTGGAGGGCCATTTGAATTTGGCCGTGCCCTGGTCAAACGCCGCGACGGCGCGCGAGAGGGCTTGGGCCTCGGCGTCGGTGATCGAGAGATACGAGGGGTTGCCTTTTCTATCCCAGAATTGTTGCCACTCGCCTTTGCCCGCCTGGACATCGAACCAGCGGTTGAACAGTGCGGCGGCGCGGTCACGATCAATTGTGCCCCGCATGATGGCCGCTTCGATTTCCTTCAGCCCTCGTGGGGGCCGGCTAAGAGCCAGCGCGGGGGCTTCCCCTTGGGCGTTCGGCAAATCAAGACCTCCGGCCGCTCCGGGTAGATTTCCGACGGCTTGGGGCGCGGCGGCGGGGTTTTGACTTTGCGGGGCCGGGGCATCTTCGCGGACCATACCTGCTTGGCCGGGATTGTCCATCTTAGCGCGGAGATCATCTAGCGCGCGCTCGGCGGCGAGCTTTTCAGATTTGAGCACTTGCCAGCGTTGGCGTGCGCTTTGGCCTTTGAGTTCATTCCATTTGCCGGCTTCGCGAAAACGCGCGGACGCGCGCGAGAAAGCCATCTGCGCCGCGATGAGCTGTTGATCGAGGGGGATTTCGGGGACCGGCACCGCAGGCGCGGGCGCGGGGGCGCGCGCGGCTTCGATTCTGTTTACGATTTCCGCAAACCGCGAGGGCGTGGCAGCAAAAGGGAATTGTCCAATTTGAACTGCAACCGGATTTTCCGTGCCCAACTCGCTATGAACCGACGCGCGTTCTTGAGATGATAGGGCATCCCAGCGTTGTTGTGCGCCTTGCATCTGCTCGCGCATGTAGGAATCTTCCGCCGGTGTCTCGACGCGGGCGGAAATGAAATCATCAAACGTAGGCTCATCGCGCGCGGCGGGTTTTGCCGCCATTTCCTGCGCACTGGCGCCGGAGAACATATCGGCATCCTGGGCGTAGAGTTGGCCTTGGTTGACGTTGGAGCTGTCTCCGGTGAGCGGCTGTTCGTTGGCGGCGAGCATGTCGGCGCGGCGCTTGGCGACGAGTTGCGCCTCGCGCGCGGCCTGGGCTTCGGCAGCCTGTTGGCCTACGCTGGCAGATTCGAGGGTCAGGGCCGGCGCGGCGGCTTGGCGCTCGATGCCGGCCACAAGGTCGGCTTGCGTGCCGGGAGTAGGCGCGGCAACAGGCACGTCGGGCTCCGGCACGAAGTTATCGCCAAACGGATCGGTGCTTTGGGACGCGGCGTTGGCCTTGGGCTGCTCGCGCGGCACCTTCTTCATGCTGCGCGCGTCGGGGTGGATCTCCACACCGGGCGGGATGATTTGCGTCTGGAAGCGCGGGCCGTCTTGCAGCGTCACGTTGCCCTCCAGATCCACGCCTGTCACAGTCACCGACGTGCCTTTTACGCCAAACTCATCGCCGGGGTTGAGATTGTCGCTAAAGTCCGTCTTGCCCGCTGGCGGCTCTTTGCCGCCGCGGCCTTTGCCGGTGAGAATGGCAGTCTGAAACTTGGCCGTGTTGGCTTCGAGGGTGTTCGCAATCTTGAGGCGCGCGCGCTCGGCAAGGGCATCGCTCACGGCTTGCTTGAACTGATCGGGGTTGCCGGCGAGGTGGGCAAACTCGGTGTCGGCCAGATTGCCGAGGAATTGGTCGAGCCCGAGCCCGCGCTTCTTGGCGTTAATGAGGATCTTTGCCGGGCCGGCAAACACTTCGCCAAATCCATCCCACTCGCCACCGGTGGCGCCCTTGGGGGGTGGCGGCACGCCGCCGAGCGATTGGATGATGTCGATAATGTCGGTGCCACCATCGGGCCGGGCACCAAAAGCAAACTTGGAGCCCTTGGCTTCGGTGAACACGTCGAACCCGCCGGCCGGATTCTCGCGGATAGCGACGCTCTTGAAGCGGTCGGCATTGCGCTGCGCCCACGTTTGCGCCGTCGCAGCATCGGGCAGCGTGATTGCGGGCTTGCTTGTAGGTGCCGCCGGGGCTACCTCTGCCGCACCGCCGAATCCGGGCTTGGTTATCGTGTCTCCGTAGGTCGGCGCCTGGTTCACGCCGGAAGTCTGGGCCGGGGCCGCCAAGGGCGCCGGTTCGGGCAGGCGGGCCGGGGGTGCCACCACCGGCGCGTTATCCACGGGAGCCGGGGGCGGCTCTGGCGGGGCGACCTGGGCGGGAGCAGAGGGGGGCACGGGGGCGACCGGCGGCAGTTCATCCACGGGCGGACGCGCGGACGGACGCGGCGGCACGGGCGGGAGCACGATGTCGCGCGCCGAGCGCGTGGGGTCAAACGGCGGGAGGTCCGCCGTTGTGAGCTGCACTTGATCGACCGGGCGGGCCTGATCCGGCACGACGGCGCCGACATCGGGCGCTATGGGGGCGTCTGGCTCGGGCGCAGGGGCGCGCGCGTTGCTCTTTTGCCGGTTGGCGCGCGCGTTGGCGATTTCGGCGGTGGTCTGTGCCGTGCCGCCGAAGCCTGCGCCCAAGACGCTGCCCACGAAAGCGGCTTCCCCGGAGCCTTCTGTGTACGTGCGGTCAGGATCGTAGGTGAGCTTGGCAGCGGCATTACCCCAGATATTTTGCAGCACTTCTTCCGTGGCGTTGGTGGCGGCTTCGCCAAAGACGGCGGTGCTAATGCGCCGCAACGCGGTCTTGCCGTATTTCTTGGCGACGGCATCGGCAATTCTTGCGCCGCCAAACCGTTTTATTGTAAATGCCCACGGTATGGCTTCAAGCGCACCCGCCGGGAGGTTGAGGACAAACTGGCGCAGGGCTTCATCGTCGGCCTCTTTTTCGGTAGCGCCGCGGCTCAGCATGATTTGGCGGGCTTCATCGCTTTGGCCTTGGGAATTCAGCATCGCTCCGGTGATGGTCTTAGCCACAAGGCCGCCGGGCGTGATGAGGGCGCCGGCGACGCTGGCGGCGTTGTCGGCCACTTTGGCGCCGAGTTCGGAATCGCGCGCAGGATCGGGCGAGTAGTTGCCTTTGTAGAGGTCGCGCGCGCTGCTTCTCATCTCGCGGCCGGTATCGCGAATTAACGTCGTGCCAGGGGTGGGCGTGGTCAGCGCCTGGTCGATAGCGGCAAAACGCTCGTCGAGCGGAGAGTTGAGCTCAGCGTGAATCTGGTCGGCACCGCTGGCGGCCAATAGGCGCCCGGTGGCATCGGCCATTTGGCCTACGTATTCAACCGTTTGTCCCGGCAGTTGCGCCAGCCCGCGACCGAGGCGTTTGGTTTTATCGACAAAGTAGTTTTGCGTCGGCTTGGACTCATCGAAGGGGGCGAGCTGCGCTTCATTTGGCGGGGCTTGAATCGGGCGGCCAGTGTCGAGCCCGTAGGGGTTGCGCCAGCGCGGAGCTGCCGTTGACTGTGCAGCGTTGGCAGACTCAGGCGGTGGCGCGACGGCGACGGCCCGCGATGTGGCAAACAACTCCTCAGCATCCGCCTCCGTAGGCGGGGCATCACCCTCGACAAGCAAGGTGCGCCCACTCGTGCTGTCCGTGATCCGGTAGCGCGGCATGGGGGTTATTTAGAGGGTTCGGCGACGATCTGGAAACGCTTGGCGGCGGGGCTCGGAGCTCCTACGCGGCCCGTGGGCGTTTCAACAGAAGGATAAGGCAGCCGCACGCCGAGGGAACCGGCAGCCAGATTTGCCTTTAGCTGCGCATCGCGCACGCGCTTTTCAAAGGTGGTTTTACTTTCGAGATAGCCTTGGGGCTCATCGGCAATCGCTTGAGCCGCCGAGAGGCGGCTAGCGAGCAGGCTTTGAGTATTGGGATCAAGCGCCTTGGGTGGTTCGACGAGTTCGCCGGTCGTGGCGTTAAACAGTTTACCTGCTTGTTTCACCATCTTGACCCCGCCTACCTCAAATTCAATCCGCGCATTGGGATCGGCTTTGGGGTCGTTTGTGCGCGAGAAATTGTTACCATCCCACACGCCGACTACGCCGTTGCCGAGATCCACGCGCTCGGGGCGGCGTTCGGGTTTGGGCGTGCTGCGCTGTTTGGCTTGCGCGAGGTTATCAACGGTCTGGCCGTAGCCTTGGAGGGTAGCCATATCGGCCCCTTGGGCACCCATGTAGCGCATGGCGCTTTCGGCATCCATCGCGTTTGGGCCGGGGAGATTGGCGAAATCGGCCCCGCCTTGGATCGCTTGCGCGGTGCCCGTGGTCGGGTTAAAAGCTCCGCGCGTGGCGGCTTGGTTGCGCGCCTGCTGCGCGGCGGCGGCGGCGTATTGGTCAATCTGCGATTGTGAAATCTTCTGCTTGAGCCCTTCATTCTCGATCGCGAGCTTGCGCATGGGCTCGTCGCGCTTTGCTTGCGCCATTTGGATGAGTTGCCCGTATTGCTCGGGCTTGGCGTCCTTCACGTCGAAGTCTTCGCCGAAGAGGCCTTTGCCGGCGGCGTTGACGGCTTCCTTGGCTTTGCGGTCCTCTTCCTTCTTTTTGCGCTCGGCGATGCTGCGCTGGATGCCTTCGGCGAGACTGTTGACACCTTGGTTGATTCCCTGGGCGAGGATCTGGCCGGAGTTATCGTTGACGGTCGGGGCGTAGGGCATGGCGGCGGAGGGTCAGAGTGAGAGGGAGAGACGGAGAGAGGGGGAGAGGGGGAGCGTGAGAGGGGAGATGGGGTGGCGTTTGGCGCGGTCAAGGTCAGCCGTAGGAGCTGCCGCCACCGTAGGCACCGCCGGGGTTGGAGGAGCCGCCGCCGGGATTGCGGCCGGCGTAGTTGGCATACGCGCTGCCCATTTGCCCGATGGTATTGATCCCGGCACCCATGAGGGCGGCGCTGTTGTTTTGCCCGCTGTTGTAGCGCGAGGCGGCGGCGTTGTAGTTGGTGTTGGCCAAATCTCCACCGTAGCCGAGCATGGCATTGGCGTAGTCGGGCGCGCCTTGGCTCAGGCGCAAACCGACCTCGTTCGGATTGATTGCCTGCGTGCCGAGGTTGATCGCTTGATCGCGCGTGCGGCCCCAGGCATCGTTATTCTGCTGGAGCTGGCCTTGGTAGTTAAAGCGCGCGTTGGCATCGCCGCGCGTGGCGGCGTCTTGGTTCATGGCGTTGATGCCGCTCGCGTTGTATTGGTTGTTCTGATTCGCGCCGGTGTAGTTGAAGCGCGCGAGATCGTTGGCTTGGCCGGCGTTGAACTGGTTGTTCTGCATCTGGCCTTGGTAGTTAAACCGCGCGTTGGCATCCGCGCGGGTGGCGGCGTCTTGGTTCATCGCGTTCATGCCCGTGGCGTTGAACTGTGAGTTTTGCTGGTTTTGTTGGGCGTTAAACTGCGCCAGATTTGCGCCGATTTGATTGGCTTGGCCGGTGTTGAATTGCGAAATCCCGGTGCGCTGGCCGGCATTGAATTGGCCCATTTGATTCTGCTGGCCGGCGTTGAATTGGCTCAGACCTTGGTTTTGCGCCTGCACGCCCTGGGCATAGCCACGGTTCTGATTGAGCTGCTGCTGGCCGGAGGCATCGACGCCTTGGGCAAACTGCGCGTTCTGCATGAGGCGGGCGCGTTGGGCTTGATCGGTGCCAAGGATTTCCGCGCCGATGCCAGCATTGCTGCGGCCCATGCCGCGGTCGCTGTAAGCCGAGCGCGCGGCCTGCTGCGCATCCATCGTCTCGCCTTGGGTGAGGCGGCCGCCGGTGGCGAGGAGCGCGCCGGCTTGATTTTGGAGCTGGCCTTGCAGGCCGGACACTTGGCCGAGATTGCGGGCGGCATCGGCTTGCAGCGCACCGCCGAGGGGGCCGCCTTGAGCCCCGGTAAAGCGTGCATCGGTAGCGCGGGCTTGGCCGGGGGTAAATTGCGCGTTGGAGGCTTGCGCGCCGGTGTAAGTAGCGGAATTGGTCTGCACGCCAGGAAGCCCTTGCGAGTATTGGCCGGCGATGTCGGGCCGGCCTTGCGAGCCGGTGAATTGCGCCGTGTTGGTCTGCACGCCGGGCTGCCAGTATGCGTCGCTATTTAGGCGGTCGCGCTCATTGCCCATCGTGGTGTTAAAGGCGGCTTGATCTGGATTGGCGGCATTGTAGTTTTGGCGGAGTGAGCCAGCCAGCCCGTTCTGCATCGTCTGGTTGAAGCCTTGCTGGTTGGCCTGACCAAAACGGCCGGCATTGGCTCCGTAGGCATCGGCTGCCGCTCCCGAGAATCCGCCGATGCTGTTGCCGATGGTGTTGAGTTCATTGCCGAGATCGCGCGGGGCCGGCGCGGAGCCTGCCGCTTGCGAGGCTTTATTGGCCCCATACATGGACGCTCCGGCGCCCACGACGGCCGAGCCACCGATGGCTACGGCCACCCAAGTGCCGTGCGAGCGGGCGGGATGATCGCGGTTAGGGTTGCGCTCGGGCGAGGCGCTGTCGCCATTGTCGGAATACGCGCGGCGGTGGGTCGGCTTGAAGTCAATCATGGGAGTTTTGTTTGAGTGGCGGCGGCACCAAGGCTCGCGTGCTGGCCTCCGGTGTAGGTGATTTCCAGGCCGATTTTATCGGGATCGGTCTCGGTGGTGACGTGAAAGGTCAGCCACGTCGTATCTTCGTGGATATGAAGCACGCGGCGCGTAGCTGGGAGGGTCACGCCGAGGTAGGGCGCGCGGTAGGTCTGCCAGCCGGTTTCATCGCCCCAGACGGACACGACGCCGGCCGCGATGACGAAGGGATGCTCAAACAGATGGATGCGGCTCGTCAGGAGCGTGCCGGCAGGCATAAAAATCTTGCGCGTGTAAAGGCCGGGCGTGAAGAGGTGCTCGACGGGCAACGTCACCTGCGGCAACGCCGCCGCTTGAGTTTCAAATGCGTCGATTTCACGCCAGCCGGGCGAATCCAGCCGACTCGCGACCGCTTCCGCTCCGGTTATGGCGGTCACGGCGCACACATGCGCGGGGATCGGTGGCGCGGCGGCAGGGGCAAGCTCGGCAATCATGGGCGTTAGCTCCGGTCTTCTGCGGTGAGCACACAGGTGAGGTTGATTTGGGCGCCGACAGTCCAATTGCCGAGGGCGTTGGCGCATGCAAAGATCACTTCGGCCGCGTAGCCTGAGATGGCTGGCGTGCCCACCGCGCCCGCAGTCGCCGTGAAATAATCGTTGGTCGTATCGGCCGTGGTGCTATTGTTGCCGTCAAACACGGGCTTGGCGCGCATCGTCGTCGGATACGTCATGATGCCTTTGTTGGGCAGATTGGTGGCATCGGCCGCAAAGCCTACCACTTGGTTTGCGAGCTTGAGGGCGTAGCGCTGGCAAAGGATCAGTTCAAACGTGATGAGCCGGGGCTCTTGCGCCGTCACCACACTGCCGGGCTCGCATTGGAGCTGGGTGATTTTGACGGATTTGCCGGTGCTGGAGAGCGAACCATCGGGGATGCGGAGCACGAGCTCGATGCCATTCGTCGCATTGGCGTAGCTGGAGCCGTTGAAGGTGGTGCTCACTTGCGTCCACGCGCCGGAGGAGCACGTTTGCAACGTGGCTTCGAGGCGGTTAGTATTGGCGGTGTAATCATCGGCCGCGCTGGGCGTATTGAGCCGCAGCGTGGGGGTGAAGGCGGTGCCGGTATCGTTGTAGATGTAGGCGGAAAACGTGCGCTCGCGCTGCCAGTTTGTGATGGCATCGCTAGACTCGATGCGCTGGCCGAAATCCACCGTGGTCACGGAGGCCGCGCCAGTGAGCAGGGCCGAGTAGGTGGCGATGGCGCCGCTGGGCACCGTGGAGCTTTGCGCGTAGGTGATGGCTGCGGCCTCGGGGCGGGCAAACCAGCGATCCGCCCGCCAGGTCTTCGTGGCGGCGGGGCAGCTCTTGGCGGTGGTGCCGCGCTGCCACACTTGGAGATTGCCGTTGATAAAGCCGTTCTTAAACGCGGTGAGGATGTTGAACAGATCGGTGGTGAGGCTCACGACGGGCTGGCCGAGCAGATTCAGCTTGGCGTAGGTGAGCGGCTCGTTGGCTGAAAAAGTGTATCCGGGAGTGACGAGGAGGTAGGCCATGTTAGGAAGAGGGAGAGAGGGGGAGAGGGGGAGACTCGGGGCTAGGCGTGGCGGAGGTTATTGCGGGGGCCGAGCTGGGCTTGGAGGTCGATGGCGCGCACTTTCATCGCGCCGGTGGTGTTGGTGACGGTGAGCTGGCACCAGGCGGCCTCGCGGCCGATGTCGCGGCGCTCCACGCCGCTTTGGAAATCTTCGAGGCGCACAGAGTCTGGGCCGGCCGCGGTGGCGGCCAGCGCTCCGGGGGTGAAGCCATCTTCGGTGCCTACTTGCACGTGATACGCTCCGCCAGAAGTATTGAGCAGCTCGATCACGCGCGTGAGCTCAAGCAGGCTGATGCTTCCGAGTTGATTGGTATCGGCCGAATGGTAGGTGGTGATAGCACCGGGGCCGGGGGCAAAGCCTGAGTAGGCCAGCGCATCGGTGTGGTATTCGCCCGTGCGGACGGTGCCCACGCGGTAGTTGTAGAGCTCCAGCACGCGCTCATAATCGCGAAACGAAATCACGCCATCGCGGTTCACATCGGCCGAGTGGTAGCTGGAGAGCGCCGTGGGCACGGAGGGCGTGCCGAGATAGAAGACGATGTTGGCCGTATCGAGGCCGAGATCGGTCCAATATTCGGGGTGGTGGAGCGGATCGTTGCCGTAGCTCGCCACATTGGCCGTGAGGCATTGGTAGTTGTGTTGGTACGTTGCGCGCTGGCCTACGGTGTAGCTGCTGCCGGCGACCCACGTAGGCGTGACGGAGCTGCCACCGGAGACCTTCCACCAGAAAGCAGGGTCTTCGCCCGGCACATTGGTGGCGATGCCCGTGGAGCTCTGGAGGGCGCGGTAGTTATGGCCGTTGACGGGGGAGAAGACGTTATCGTTAGTCGCGTAGGTGCCGCCGACCGCCCAACTCGCGTAGCCGCTGGCAGGGCTGGCGGTGATGATGACACTGTAATCCTGCCGGCGCGCGTTGTGGAAATCGCCATTGATGTTTGACGCCACGAAATCCGCCGTGCTGGTAAAATACTTGGTGCGGTCGCGGCTGACAAACGCGAGCTCTTGGCTCTCGGCGGGGCCGTCAAACACGGCGGTGAGCCCGGGGTTGGCAGACCACGTATCGAGGAGCACCTGCGCGCGGGTGAACTTCTTGGCCTCGGCGCTGCCTGCCGTGTAGCCGCGCGTCGTGAGCGTGCTGGTGATGGCTGCGCGCCTGGGCGTGGTGCCGATGTAGCCTACGAGATCCTCGCCCAAATGGTAGTCGTAGGCGGCTTGGCGGCCGTTGGCGGAGATGGCAAAGAGCCGGGGCTCATTGAGCCAGGGCACGGCGGGAGCCCACGCGAGCACGGCAAAATTGACGAGGGTGGTGGTATTCCACTGATCGTAGCTCTCCCAGGCGTTTACTTGCCGGTTCCACACGAGGAGCGTTTGCGGGAGGGTCTGCTGATCGAGCGCCACGGAGAAGAAAATCCGCTCGGTGGTGACGGCGGCGCTGAACAACGCGGCGTATTTCCACGCGATGCGGCGGATGAGCGGGGCGATGCGATCGCTCACCGTGGAGTCGATGCGGAGGAGCACTTTATTATCGACTTCGATGGAGCCGATTTCAGCGGTGCGCACGCCCCGGCGGTCGAGCCACCAGACTTTGTTATCGGCGGCGATGGCCGTGAGCGGGCTATCAAACTGCATTTCTACGGGCTGCGTATCAATGCGCGCATCCGTGAGCGCGGCGGCCACGGAGGTGTACACGTGGAGGCTCTGGCTCTTGAGCACGAGGAGCGAGGAGGAGCCCAGCGGCACGGCCGCGCGCAGCGTA
>Ga0209500_10001899_pt1 | contig 15316 bp, 14 predicted proteins | sample S_140212_EF_Meta_FD_187323 | JGI IMG/M metagenome (GOLD analysis project Ga0209500, IMG submission 187323) | Freshwater microbial communities from Lake Simoncouche, Canada to study carbon cycling - S_140212_EF_MetaG (SPAdes) (version 2) | ecosystem: Environmental > Aquatic > Freshwater > Lake ... | reverse complement strand
ATAAGTGTCAAAGTCATTGATTAAAAGCTTGTCACCTTCAATCAAAGTTTTAAGGTTTGAACACCCAACCTGTTTAACCTGAGTGGACATTTTAAGTCCCATTTGAATACCACGAGCAAATCCAGCTGAGAGTTGCTGTGGTTTTTTGTTACCCGTAAATACTTTCAATAAATTCTCATACTCTAAATCTGAATGTATGAAGTCTGCCACCTGTGGATTGTTATTAATTTCTACCAAAACAAAAGCATCATTATACAATCTGGCAGCATTCACAATCACCGTAGGGAATAGTATTGGTGATATGGATGAACTGGAATAGGTAGCAACCTGTTTATATGGTGTGGTTGATATGTCAAATATGGAGAAGGCTGAGGAGTCTAAGTTTTTACCTTCTGACACATCAACTGCCATGGCATATAAATGGTCTGATTTAATATCTTCACCATTCTCTTTAATAGGATGTTCATAGATTTTCATCTTATCAAACTCAGCCACAGGATCCATGTATCTTAATTGTTGTAACTTATAACCAGAAATCAAAGTATTGGAAGAACCTAAGAACTCTGTTTCAAACTCTTGTGCAAATTGTCTTTGTGAAGTGTTACGAATAGTTTCTTCTTTCCACTTTTCATCACGACCTGGTACCATAGACCAATGAATCTCAAAATTCTTATAGTTGTTTCTACCTTCAATTGAATCCATCCATAGTTTATAGAATAGATTCATACCATTAGGAGTGGAAACAATAATAATCTTGGAAGATTTACCAGAGGAGATTACAGGATAGACCGAGTTAAAGAACTCATTGGCAATATTACCAGGAACGAAAGCAAACTCATCGAGAAACACAATGTTAAAAGAACCACCTCGGATTGCTGAGGATGATGTGGAGGCCGCAATAACCTTAGACCCGTTCTCCAGTTCTACATTACCCTTGTTCCATGTCACCACGCCTTGTTGGAGCCATTGTGGTAAATTCTCATATGCCAGTTGATACTTGGCTAGAATATCTCTTGCTAAAGAACCTTTGTTTGCCAGAACGGCTACGTTTTGTGAATCGGTAAATATGGTAGCCCACAAAAGATAACTAACTGTTGTGGTAGTTTTACCAACTTGTCGAGGACATTTAGTAATGACAAAACGATTATCTTTAAAGAGTGACAACATCTCTTTTTGAAATTCCCACATTTTAAAAGGAATCAAACCTTCATCAACGTTGACAATCTTAATATAGTTCATACAGAAATAGATAGGGTCTTTGGAACACTTAACGTATTCTTCTACCTGTTCTTCTGTAAATTTATGTTCTACACCTACCTTTTTTAGTAAGGGGTTATCACGGTAGGCATCATTTGATTTTACAGCCATTATTCTTTACCTTTAATGAGTTTGTTTAACTCAGCAGTAGATCCAATAAAAATGGCTTTGTCAATATTTGTGGAAGCAGAATCTTTTTTGATTCCTTCCATCTCACGAATTTGTTTTTGAATGGCAAGAAGTTCTTTGTTGGCATCTACCATATTTTTTAATATTCCACCATACACCTCAAATGCTCTTGGATGTTGGCCGGCTTTGGCAATCTCCAGTATTTCTCCCATGGCTTCTTTACCTTGGTCAATAATACCTTGTAGATTTTCTTTAGACTGTTCGTAGGCATCCGTTAAATCTTGTTGAAGTTCTTGTTCTTTGGCTTCTTTGGCCACAGGTAAAGTTTCTTTTTTCTTTTCTTCAACAATAGTAGGAGTTACATCAAAAACTTCTGCCATGTTTTTTTCAAAATTATTCATAGTTTATTATTTAGTAAATGTATTATATTTTAAATAACAATATCGGTTTGATTTCCAATACGGTTAATTTCGTTAGCACCAGTTTTTCTAATGTAAATAGTATATTCATTATACCATTCATCACCAGGATTTACCGAAGAAAATGTTTGACCAATTGTTATACCAGAAGTTAATGGATAATAAGAACTTTTTACTCCATCTACTTGTGAAACCCCATTAATAGTAAAAGTTCCTGCAGGACTTCCTAATAAAGATTGAAAGGTGATTTGCACAGCAATTTCAAATTGACTAGCATTTGCTGGAGTTCCTGTATACCATCTTGTTAAACTTCCGGCATTTGGTGATGAACTTATAGACCCATCTGCATTAAATGTTACTGTATTAGTATAAGGAGATGAAAATTTAAATTGATTTAAAAAATTAACAGAATTAAATGCTAAATTTGAATCAGAAGGTATGGTGGCCGCAACTGATACAAAACCAAAATTTACTCCTCTACCAATTGTAATACCTGGTCCGATGTTCATTATATATTAGGGAATTCTGTTATAGTGGTTGTATAAGTGTAAGGACCATTTGAATTGGCCGTAGTTGGATTTGGCACAACAATAATTTCTGCCAACTGAACTGGTTGTTGTGATGTTACATTATATCCAGTAAAATTGTAATTAGCATTAGAAATAGTACCCCAAACAGGAATAGAAGAAATAAAGTTTCCGTTAATGTTTGTCAAACGCAATATATTATTAGACCACACAACAACCTTACCTGTTGCTGTTGCCGTACCAGGAGAATATCCTTGATATACTGTTTCTCCTGTTTGGTATTTTCCTATGCCTGTATTTGCCATATTAAATACAACAGTATCTTCTGGTGAAATTTGATTGTATATATTTGTAATAGAAGTTTTAATTAATCCTGCTTCACTAATTTTACCAAATATAAATCCTTTAACTGTAAAGTTTAAAGTCCAAATAATCATTCGAGTCGAGGCGTCTTTATCTCCTTCATATTCTATTTCACTTGTAGTAGAATTTAAAATAATTGGAACTTCTTTTGTAATTCCCATTTCAGGAATTAAATTTAATTTAATAGTATAATCTGGAGTAAAATAAGGAAGAATATGTTCAATTAACTGTGTACCATCTTCTACATTACGAACATATAGATAAAGATTAAAATCAAAATTGTATGGTACAGGATTATATTGAGATACTACACCTGCCGTTGTTTTGGCAAACTGTTTAAAATTAGTATTCTGTTTTCTTGAAGCATCATAGGTAAGACCTGCCATCTCAAATGACATTCTTGGTAATGCAATTTGAATTTTTTTACTTAAATCTGGATCATCTTCTAAACGTCTTACATAAAATTCTTTAGTGGCATATACAATAGGAACAAGAACTCTTTCTGCTTCAGTCAAATCTGGATTGTAACGAACCAAAGTAATATCTTTAAAAAGATTACCAAAGCCTACAACTAATTTACGAATAATTCTATTGTATGTTGGTGTAGTCATTATATGGTGCCAAATGGATTGGTTTCAGAAAAATTAACAATTGAATTTGCTTCTGTCTGTAAAAGTTTATTACTATAAGTTTCATTAAATGAATTATCTAATAATGAATCGTAACTAATTAATGTGTGTCTTGCATTACTTGAAGCACCAATAATTACATTATTTGATATGAACTCACCAGCAATATTACTTACCATTAACACGTTGTTCGCTTTAGTCCATGATTGTACAACAGCAACTACCGTAGCATTGGCTTGTGTAGTGTCGGCTGACTGATAACATATTTCATGTATGTCGTAGTTACCTCCATTACCAGCATTAGTATTCAATTTAATCATGTAGGCAGAATCATTAACAACATGGTCAATATCTTCCACACCAGTATCAATAATTTCTTGTGAGTATTTGAATTTCTCTAATCTAAGTTCATAGAAATATGGTTGTTTTCTACCCAGCATATGAAAATCTTTTGCTTGCTCAGTAAAAGTAATTTCGTATAATTCACCAGTACCATTTAAGAAAGGTACATAAACTAAATCACCTTCTCTTGGTCTATTGAATGTATTCTGTGGCACTCTTTGCTGGAAAGAACGTCTTGATACCATTACTTTAACAACGTCTTTAATTTCTAAACCAAATTTAGAAAAAAACTCTTGTTGACCTAGGTAATCCAATGGATCAGAAGAAAGATACATTTCTAATGGAAATGCTGACTGAAACTTTTTAACTGGATCTTCACCATATAAAAGATCACGAGCAACATCATTATCATTAGGGCAGTAGAACGCATCAAAGCCCATAATCTTCATGGACTCTACGATTAAATCTTCTATGACTCTTTGCTCAGCATTAGAGTTGTAGTTATTAAAATATACACTTGTTGCCATATTAGTTCATCATAAATTCTAATGGTGCACCGTATTGAGTTTCCATTTGTTCTTCTAATTTTTCAATTTCATCTACCGCTTCTTGGTAAATTTTATCTCCGTTTAATGTAACACCACCTGGTAATTGTAGACCTGAGAATTTTTTAAGATTGTTAGCCCAAGTTCTTTTAATTAATGCAGTAGCATATTCTTTAATCCAACGGTCATTCCATACTCTATTATAAAGTGAGGCATCAATTGTTGCATAACATTCGGCAATAACAATAGTACCTGCTGGTGCTTCAGATGCTCCCCAAGCCCAATCAATCAATAGTTTTTTCATGTGTCTTTGGAAACGAATAGGAGTTTCTCCAGTAAACATCAACTCCAATGAACGTAGGTGTTGCATTGTTAAAGTATAGTTGACGTATGATGCGGAAGTAAAGTCATAGAGTTCGTTTAGACGGAGTTGATATCTAAGGTCAAACATATTAATGGTTGCCTGAGAATCTTGGAGTGGAAATATACGAGTAACACCAACAATGTCCAAAGGAACATTGGCAGAATCTACCACATTATTTAAATCAATGTATTTGTTATTAACATCTGTGGCATCCACACGTTTAATATAATAGACTTTTTGTAGACCATCAAAATGGTAGTCTTGCCAGTATTGAATGGCGTCATCAATTCGGTCTTCCAACTGGTCATCATCAACGTTAATTTCAATGACAGGGAAACCTAATCTTCTTAGACAATAATCTTTTAAAGTTGCTCTACTATTTACAGCCGGCATATTAACCTCCTATGATAGGTGTATTTATGCTTTGTGTGGAAACGAAAAACAGAGACCTAAGCCTCTGTTTCAATTGAACTACTTGAGTATTAAGCCCAAGGTAATGGTGCTGGTTGTGGAGTTGGAATTGCTGCTTTAGCAATTTGTGCGGACACTTCATCTTCCATGGCAGCCACACGGTCCACACCCAAAGCATCTTTAGTCCATCCTAAAGCCTGTGTTTGGGTAATTTCATTATATGGTGTAAAGTTTTGTGCATCTGCTGAAAGCAAATTTACAGAATAACTTACTTGACCAGTATATCGACCATCAGTACCAGAAATACTGAAATTGGACATTACAGCCACTTTATCTAAGTCGCCTTCATCTTGAACCATTAAACCGGTTACTGACCATGTGTATGTGATTGCCATTCTTATTTCCTTAGTTTACTGTAGTTATTACAGTTGGATCCGTTGCTGGATTCTGTGGTTCTTGTGGAGTTTGCTCCATCTTTTGGCGAGCAATTTCATTCATAACCAAAAATGCACCAGTCTTGGTAGGTAATTCACCCAATACTTGTTGAATAAAGTCTACTGCCTCAGTTGTCAAATCTAAAACCATTATCTTCTCCTTGTTGTTGATTATCTATTTATATATTACGGTTTAGGGTATTTCTCTTTTACTGCTTGTATTTTTGCCGCCATTTCCGTAGAAAAAGCGCCTTGTTTAAAAAGGTCATCAAGCTGGTCACCAATAGAAGGGTACTCAGCAGTTCTTAAAATAGAATAGGTTGGTGTTTGATTTTCTTCCATGATTATTCCTTAGGCTATTTCGTAAACAACAGTCAATATTGGAGAATATCCAGCACCAATAGTTGAACCATTAGAGTATGTTGTTATTTGTAATTGAGTTGATGATGCTGGAATATATCCTTTAAGCATATTGCCTGTAGAGTTTACTTCCATACCATACCCACCAATTTGTATTCTTGCTGCTGAAGTAAATGGTAATGTTGCGTAAATAGTCCCGGCAGCAGTTCCTACAGTTGTAATTGATATGTTTATAGTAACAAAGCAAGTTTTACCAATAACTTGATATGCTCCAGTTGCACTAACAGTTGTAAATGATCCTGTTGCAGCAGTTATTGTTGGAGTATAAGAAGTCCAAGCAGTAGAAGGAACTCCTACAACCCAAGGTAATCCGTTGGCAGCATATCTTAGAACATCAGTATAGACTCCGTTGGCGCCGGCATTGGTACCACCAACATAGATGTTACCTGATACACCAACACCACTAGAAACAATCAAAGATCCTGTGGCGTTACTTGTTGATGCGGTATTATTTTGTATTAATACTGGTGAAGAACTACCAAATATGACAGTATTATTACCTGTATCTTCTGTTATGGTACCACGAACTACAACATCTTGAGTAAAGATAACAGAACCTGAAACAGTTTGTGTAAGTGTATTACTTTTTTCAAGTGCGCTAGTAACTTGCCTTGTTCCATCTGTAAAAGTGATACCGTTACTGTTTACGGCTCCAGTAATAACAATGTTACCTGAATAAATGTTACCTTTGGTTGCAATACCAGCATTACCTACAAGCACAATAGTGCCGGTTGTATTTGAGGTAGAACGAGTTACGTTTGATGTTGCAAGGCTACCTACCGTTAATTGATTATCAACGTTAGCTCGTCCGTATATTCGTGTTGCATCTTTAAGTAAAGCCATTTTTAACCTTTATGTTATTACACTCACTTCATCAAATTGAGATTCAACAAACAAATTATTTGTATTTTCCAACCTCATTGGGCTATTTGTAAAAGGAAAATTAGAGTCCAACTTAATCGTTGAAAGCCAAGTCCTAGCTTCGCATTGTAAAAAAGCCATATATATTCCGTCAAGAGCAGGAACAGCTGTCGATGGAAACCATCCAATTGTTGGTGTTCCTAAAATATTTATTGAAAGTCTATCAAAAAGTTCTGCTGGGTTAATTCTTCCGGAAACTGAAAACCTCCACCAGCCATTTCCATAGTATTTAGCAGTCGATCCAATAATTGTTCCTACGTTAACACCGGTTCCAACAATATTGCCTGTTAAAGCGTCAAATACTCCATAAAATCCATTGCTAGTTGAATCATCAATTGTAAGATTAAAATATCTTGCAGTATCAGCTTTAGCAAAAACACTTACTGTTGCTTCAGGAGTAAAAGTGCTAATACCAACTGATATTACATGTTGGGTACTTGCGCCTGAAAAGCTTCGGATATATGCCACAGAGCTTGATACGCCTTCAGGATCTATAATACCAGCAGTCAAAATATTTTCAGCGTTAGTACCACCCCATGCACCAACTAAACGTCTTGCTCCAGTACCAGTAAAACGATTACTTGCTATAGATGAATTAATGGCAATTTCATTAAACGTATTTGCATAAATTTTTTGATTGGTACCATCTATAATAAATTTATTGTTATTAATTTCATCCAATTCATAATCACCGGATTGAAAATTTCCGTTGGCTGAAAGTCTGGAGGCTATTGGCATTATTTTAATTTATAATAAATTTATAATAAAATCTAATGTGCCTAATGCAGCATTAAACTTTATTGTTGCTGTATTTGATGTTGATGAATTGGCAACTACAATATCTCCATTAACTGTGACATTTCCTCTGGCAGTCATTTGACCGTTAATAATTGTTGATGTGCTTGTAACGTTAACGGAGCCAGCACCTTTAGGATTAATATTAATGCCTACATTGGTATCAGAACCTTGTCCAGAAATTACTACACCACCACCTGTAGTGTTACCGGCTACTTGTAAATAGTTTACTGCTGATGCTATTGTAGTAACTCTAAATTGTTCTGTAAAACTTGAACTGTTGCCTAAACCTATACTGGTAACAGATCCAGCAGTTTGAGTAAATATTTGTAGTTGAGATGATTGAATTCCAAGTCCATAACCAGCACCAGATCCTGCATCATAAAGACCAATTTTATTTCCTAATGTTGCACCAAAACTTAATGGAAAACTTGCGGTTGCAACTTGAGTTAATGTAACATTAGGAGATGTTATACCAGTATTTGTGCCACTAACATAAATGTTACCAGATACACCAACACCGCCACCAACAATCAAAGAACCTGTAGTGTTACTTGTAGACGCTGCAGTATTTTGTAATCTAACTGGAGAAGAAGGAGCAAAAATTACTGTGTTGTTACCTGAATCATTAGAAATAACACCTCTTGCAATTAAAGATGATGCTGGTTCAATATAAAACGTTCCAGTCCTTATAGCCAAAAAGTTACCAGTAAAATACACTCCATTGAATGTTGGCGATCTTGTAAAATAATTATCTGTCCAACCTAAACGATAACTATTTTGATCGCTTGTAGTAAAAGAATAATTATTAGCAGCCGACATAAACAAGTTGCCGGTGATACCCATACCACCAGTAACTACAAGAGCACCTGTTGTATTACTTGTAGAGTTTGCTGTACTTACAACGTTGGCTGATCCAGCACCTTTTGGTGTAATATTAATACCTACATTGGTATCAGAACCTGCTCCTGCAATTACTACACCACCACCTGTAGTGTTACCTACAAGTGACAAATAATTCACTGATGATGCCACATAAGGCATCTGCATGGTTCTATTACCAGAACCACCAACAAAAAAGTTTAATGTACTACTTGCTGGTGCACCAATGAATAATGGCGTTGTTGCATTACTACCTGTACTTTGAACAGTTACACCACCATTATTTTGTGCTTGTGTAATTTGCAAATAACCTGTGGCAGGTCCTAAAGAATTATCACCTAAAGCTAATACTGTTCCGTTTGGCGAATTAAAATTTAAATAACCGGCTGTAAATTTGGCAACTGTGGCACTATTAACTCCACCAAGATAAGGATATCCTGTTGCACCAGAACCTGCCGTTCCAGTAATTGTTAATGTTGGAGATTCAATATATCCTGATCCTGGATTAGTGACAAGAGAAGTTCCTTGCCAATTCCATGTAAATGATGCTGTGGCACCGGTGCCTGAACCACCAGTAAGAGCTACTCCAGCAGCACCTCCATTAGGAATGGTCCAATAACTACCTGCATTAACAACGGTTAATGTATCTACACCTCCAGAAATAACTGTAATTTGAACTGTTGCTGATGTAGCATATAATACACCACCGCTTACGGTTAATATTTCACCATTGATATAACCTGATCCAGCATTAACTTTTGTTGCAGTAGCCAAGCTATGCACTAAATTTGCGGTTGCGGTTGCTCCACCAAAAGTTGTTGGAGATGAAATAGTTGCAGTTAAATTTGAAGTATAACCTGAACCAACTGCGGTTTTATTAATAGAAACAACTGAAGTATTTCCAGTACCAAAAGTTAAACCATTGACCGGAGAAACGGCAAAGGTATTACCGGTAGATACTAAATTACCGGTAATGTTAGCTGAGCCGTAGATTGTGGTTGATGTAAGTTTTGCCATGTTCTTATTTATTCGTTGTTTTAAACACCAAATCGGTTTCTTGTAGCTGTAAAATTATCAGAAGCTTCTTGTTGTGAGATTGCTCTATTATACATTTTAAATGTTGCTATATTTCCAATTTGGTCATATGTTCCACCAACTCCACTACCTATACCAAATTGTGAAGTAAGTGTCGGAACATTATATACTGCATTTCTTACAGTTCCCACATTCACCCCATTAATATACATATTAGCCGTGCGTGATGGTAAATCATATGTAATAACTAAATGATAAAAAGTATTTAATGTGGTGGTTATATTTGATTGAAGAGCAAAATTTCCACCAGATTGGTCAGTCCAAAACACTACTCTACCAGCACTTGTTACTCCACACCTAAATCCATTTTTTAAATATTCTTCTCCACCAAATAATTGATTCCAATATTGGTCGTTTGCATTGTAAGCTGTTTGTTTAACCCATGCTTCACAAGAAAATGATGGTGTTTTAACTGCCGCTATATTTGAAAGTACCATAGGCCTTTGTGATAAAGGATACTGAAAAGCAAATGAATATGAAGATATATCAAAATAAGGGAGAGTTGTGATATAATAAATTGGAGTAGCATTTAAACCATTACCTGATAAATCGTACCATGTGGTTCCAGAACCTGGCCAACTTGTGGGTATTGCTGCATCTAAATGAACAATCAAGCCATTGGTTACTACATTAAATCCTGTCCATTCATCATAATTACCGGCAATATAAGTGTCACCTTGTGTTTGTACTCTTTGTTTAAATTTTGTGGGTATTAAAGTGTTTGGTGCACCAACACCTTGGTAAATACCAACCGAATCTGCTATTTCTTTTTGTGCACCCCAAATATAAATTCCAGAATTACCATCACCCACATAATTAAAATTTGGAACTTCATCTATAGCCATACCAACAATCATAAATCCTGTAGTATTTAAATTTGCTGAAAGTACTGCACGAACAGTCCAACTAAAACGAAACCAATCATTACCCACAGCTTCTAATTTTGACCCTAATAAAGTATTTGTACCGGTAATATACGGAGTAATAATAGTACCGGTTCGAAGATTTAAGTATGCACCAACTCGACCGCCACCACCTGATTGGATATCTTCAGTATAACACCTTACAATATATCTTTCAGCAGCTTTTAAATATATAGAATATGTGTATGTTATTCCTGCATCTAATGGCATCCAATTATAAAAACGTTGATTGCCTAAACCCGAAAATTCAATAAATTTTGGAGCTAATGATACTCCATCTGGTGCAAGAATTGCATTTTGTTTTATTAAACCACTATTATATGTCCAATTTGTATAATCAAAATCAAATGTTTCGGTATAATTAAATAAATTTTTAATAACTGGAGAATTTGAATTAAATGTTGCTTCATCAAATGTTCCAGAAATATAAATTTTACCATTGTAATCCACACGTTTGGCTACTGGTGTTGGCACCGTAGTCATTGAAGTGTATATGGATGGAACTGAATTCAATTGTTCCATCTGTGCACCCCAGATTAAAATACCAGATTTTCCATCTCCTGTTCCTGCTGCGCCAAATTGTGAACCGGGTCCTGCCGCTACAATACCTCCAGCACCAGTATAAGTATAATTTAATCCTACAGTTTGACACATACTACATCTATACCATTCGTTACCAACTGATGTAATTGTGGGATAAAATATTCTACTTGGTGATGGATTATAAGAAATATTTCCATTTATTAAATCAAATGCTACTTGGTCACCAGCAAAAGCTCCTGCATCTGTAAAGTTTTGTAACCACAAATAATTTAATTCTTTAGCTTTTGCATAAATTGAATAACAATATGTTTGGCCATTTACTACTGGATAAGTTCTTCTGATGTAGCCAGTAGAATTTCCAAGAGTATTATACAATGTGCTGGCAGTTTTTGTTCCGTCTGGAGCAATATCAGTATTGGTTAAAATACCAGCTCTAGTAATACTAGACCAAACAGGATTAGTAAATTGTTCAGACCAAGTTGCTAAATTTTTTGTGTAACCAGAATTTGCATTAAAGGTGGCTTCGTCTATTTCCCCACTATAATGTATTCCGGTTGGAGTGAGTTTGGTTACTGTAGCCATTGATTATCCAAAGATAGTGTCAATGGTACCTGTTGCTTGATTGTATACTTGATAGGCTGAACTGACGTTATTTGCATAAACAAAACCAATTTTACCACCAGCATAAATTGAATCTGTCACACCAACTCCACCAGAAACAACTAATGTACCTGTTCTTGTGGAATTAGATGTTAGATTGGCACCAAGAGAAATTCTACCAACAGATAATGATGTAGTTGCTAATGCAGGTCCATTTAATAAAACTTCAGAGTTGGTGACTTGTGTGCCACCAATAGGTACCGTTTTATATAATTTGTTTGTAGTTGGATCATACACCTCATCTCCAAGCCGTTGACCGTTGATTGAGGTGTTTGCCGATACTACATTGCGAATATAATCCCGAGAGGACATTTTACCTCCCTTAAGCTTGCGCCTCTGACCAACTCAAACGGGCGGCAACGTTAGCGGCACCGCCTAATGGAGTAATACACAAAGTTAAAATGTCTGGTCCATCAGGATAAATTTGCAATGCTGTATTTGATACGGCATTGGTTGTACCGCCACCTAAAATACTATTACCAATATCACGCAACTTCATTAAATCTTGAGAATCTGTATTATTTGCTGGTGTAAAACCGGTCCAAATTGATTCACCACCATTAATTACAGCTGCTGGTCCATGAATAGCATACTGTGCTAAAGAGGAACCTCCAACTGGTAAATAAGTTCCTGAAGAAACACGACCATTCAACACCAATTCAGCACGAATAGCATTATTAGAAGCAAAAATACCTATTGAAGCAGGAGCTAATTGCATACGGTTAATAATTTCACGTTGTCCTAAAATACCAGCACTACCATTATCAACTGCTGGTGCTAAACGAATACTAAACACCGGATAACGTATTGCTGGGCTTGGATATGTTTGTTGAGTATTTTGGCCAAAGTTAAAGATAAATGATTTGTCGTCATCATAACGGCCGTCCATAATCACAGAAGAACCCCAATGGCTAACTGTTGATGCTTGACCTGGTGAAAATGATTCAACTTTAACTGGTGCAGTTGCTGAATAGGTAAATGTTGTTGCTGTACTTGTACCTAAAGCAACACCGGTTGTATTTGCTGAGTTACGTTGTAAACCAGTAAATGTTGTGGCAGTTTTACCTGTATAGTAAATGTATTCAATAGCGCCACCGGTATCTGCTGAAGCCGTAACATTTAATACTCCTACAGGCGGAAAAAGTGTTGTATCATTAACTGTCATTGATGTTGCACCTGCAGCCAATGTAGCAGTCAAATATGTTGTAACTGGCATTGTGTTTGTTTCATAACGAGCAGGCAAGTTACCTGATCGCATGTACGCTTCAGTATTAATGTTATTATTTGGTGTACGATGACAGTAAATAACTTCACCACGATTATTCTTGAATCCATAACGAATTGCACCAGCACCATACCAACTATAATCAGCATAGAACATTTGCATCTTAGTTAAATCTATATTGTAACCACTTGCACCAGTACCATCACATCTATCAATATTCCATTGTGATTGTGGTACACGCAAATCAATTGTTTTACTAATCTGACAAGCAGCTGCAGTAACACCACGATACTCAGGATAGATATACATTAATGTATCTGAAGTAATTGTTTGCACAAAATAAGTTTGTCCACGAATAACAATAGAATCACTTGGTTTTAATTGTGAACTAAACTTAGTATTTGTACCAAACACAGCACCGTTGGCATTAACAACTGAAGCTACACCAGAAATTTGAGTTGTGCTTGAACGTCTAACGGCATACAAAGTTGTACCGTCATATTCAAAAAAGAATCCGTTTTGAGCATCAAACATACCAACACGATTGGCAGCACCATACCATGAGTATGGAGAAACAGTTAATGGGAAACCTGTTGCTGTAACAGCAGAAGGTACTGAGTTAGCAGTATATGTAAATTGTAATGGAGTGTTAGCACCAGATACATTAAACAATCCATTGTATGCTGTTTCTGTAGCACCAGAAACAATAATCTGTGAGTTGGCACCAAGACCATGAGCAAACTTAGTCGTTACAGTAACAGTTGTACCAGAACTTGTTATGTTATCTGTTGATACCGATGGTTTTAAAATAGAACCAGTAGAAAACTGAATGCCTTTACCTGATTGGTAACGGAACTGTCTACGAGTTTGACGAATAACTTGATAACCATGATAAGGTGATACGTTAGAGAACTGAACACCGCCATCAAATGGTCTATGCTGTACATAACCTAATGGTCTTGAATAAATTGTGGCATTTGCTGGACCAGTAATTGTTCCTGTAGCACTACAAGAAAATGTAAATATGTTGGTGTTAGGAGTATTAGCAACAACCCAAGAACTATTAAGTGTACCTGTAGCACCAGTAGTACCAACAACATAGATACCATCACCAACACGAAGTCCGTGAGAGTTTGCTGTTGTTACTGTAGCGACTGTACCGTTTAAAGTAATTGTACCGCTAGCGGCACCAGAAGATGGTAATCCAGCACCACTATAGAAATTACCAATAAACACTAATGATTTATTAGAATCAAATAGAGCAGCTGCAGGAGTATTTGTTACTGTATAAGTAAAGTTTGTAGCAGCTGAAACAGATTCAACAACCCACCATCCGTCAGCATTGGCATTATCTAAAGTGCCTTGTACAAAAATAGGAGTACCAGCGACAATACCTGTTGTATTATTAATTGCTACTGTTACTGTTTTACCTGATGCAGTAATATTGGTAATTTGATATGAACCAGCAGAACCAACGTTAGTAGAACCAATAAATGCTACGTTAGCAGAAACGTTTGAAATACCTTGAGTTGGATCATAAAAAGCAGCAGGTCTATTGTTCAAAAGATTAATAGATTCCCATTTGGTAGGTTGAGGACCATATTCAAAGTCTGTATCAATCAAAGCCTGAGGAGTAGATACACGAATTTTGTCTACAGGATCACGATACACTTCAGCAGGTACCATTTCTTGATAAGTTTCTTCTGTTAGAATTGATAACTTATCTGTTGAATTCATTGAACCAGTAGCAAATGCTAGAACCATGGTAGTGGTTTCTAAACCAGTTGCAGTGTTGGTTGAGTTAGTATAACTGGTTGCTTGAAGTGCTGGGTCGGAGAAATTATAGATAACCGTGCCGGCCGTTGTATTGGTAATCAATAACAACTGCTCTCTACGAATGTTCTTACCAGATACCGTAACGGTTCTGGTAGAAGGTACAAACGTATAACTTTCTAATATAACATGCTTTGCCATTTAATTAATCTCCTAGTGCTATAGTAGCGGCTGAATATGGGTACTTCTTAGTTTGTGGACTTGATGAACTATTTATAAGTGTTAGGATGGCTTGTTGGCCTTGCTCTGGAGCATTGTAAATTACCAGCTGAGAACTGGTATTACTACTAACAACTCGGTAACCTTTAAATGAATCGTATGGAGTGAACCAGGGGTAACGTAGTTCTTTTACATACGGAGATAAGCGATTGCCATCAACAACGACCTCCAAGTTCTTGGAGTCCATAATACTGGTCACATTCGACTGGTCTACCCTTAACTGAAACACACACTTACTATTATCAAACTGGTTGGTAATATCATTTAGTACGGATGGTATGGCTGTGGTAATAACAGAATTGGCATAAACGGTACCACCAACGTATAATGTGGAATCCACATTCGCTGTACCGTATACTCTTGTTCCGCTATTAAGTTTT
>Ga0209500_10001895_pt1 | contig 15335 bp, 12 predicted proteins | sample S_140212_EF_Meta_FD_187323 | JGI IMG/M metagenome (GOLD analysis project Ga0209500, IMG submission 187323) | Freshwater microbial communities from Lake Simoncouche, Canada to study carbon cycling - S_140212_EF_MetaG (SPAdes) (version 2) | ecosystem: Environmental > Aquatic > Freshwater > Lake ... | reverse complement strand
GTATTCTTAGCATCCATCAAACCAGAAGTCACATTCAAAATGGACTCAGGTGCAATACGAATACCTTGAGATACTTGTGCGCTATATTGTTGTGTCGTAGTGCCTTTGTCATTATAGACATAGTATTCGGCAATAGACTTAATAATTTGAGTACCTGTTTTAGGGTCTCTATCTTTTTTAATCTCACGTACTTTACGAATCTTACGTGGGTCAATATATCTTAACTCTTGGATACCTTGTTTAGGCTGACTCTCATCGACCACAACATGGTAATAAATTCTACCATCAATGTACCAACGTTTGAATAGGTCATCGGATAGGTTATTGAAGTTTAATAGTTTAAGGACGTTGTTAAATTCTTCAATAATCTTTTTCTTAATTGATTCTGGTTGCTTTAGTTTATCTAAAACAATGTCAACAGTACGACCAGTAACATCATGAGTGATAGCTTCATTGACGATATCATCAATGGCCATTTCTAACTCAGGATGGTTTGCCATCTCACGATAGCGGGTAATTAGTTCCAGTTCATTACGAACTGCACCTTCTAAATCTACGTATGTTCCATAGTAAGCATTCTGGGTAATGGTAACTGCACCATCATCCATTGCACTTGTTGGAAGCGTAAAGGAAGCTTGTTCAGGTTTTTGTTCCTGAACAATGTCCTTTTCTCCGAGTGTGAACCCGAATAATTTTATTGCCATATTATATCCATTCTAAAAAATGGAAAAGGACCGAAGTCCTTCTCCTTAAATCACATTGTCTGATACTGATTCCCACCATTGATAGGTGAGAGACACGGAAAACTCCTCAATCGTATCATTAGAACCCCAATCAACATCAATTGGAGTAATGTCTGAAGGGAACAAGCCAATAAACTTGTACTTCTTCAGAGAGTCGCCTTTTTTACCATACTGTGTAACTGTACCATCTACAGTATAACCGCCTGGTGTCAAAGCAGCTGGGTTACGGACATTAGTACCATGTGAATTGATACCAGCCATCCAGCGTTCGAAAGCATTACGAATGACGAAATCTTCATCATTGATAATTGTGATTGTCCAATCTGCGAAAGTTCTGTTACCTACAAACTTCAACTCTCTACCAAAGTAATTCATAGGCACAACACCTAGCGTTGAGCCAGGCAATTGTGCTGATTTACACATGAAAGTTGTTTTTGCTTGTGCGTTTCCTGGAACAGAGAACGCAGGGAACGGCAACGAAACTTCAAATAAATTTGGACGGGCACCGTCTCCAGTTAACTGTGAGCGGAATTCGTTTACATTAAAAGCCATTTAATATTCTCCTGTTTCTCTATTTATTAGAAGCGGCCAACAACTTCTTCAAATGTAACACCTGTGCGAACTGCAACAAAGTTAAGTTGAATAAAGTTAATTGAACGGGCAGGTTTAATATAGATATCGCCAACGAATTGGTTTGAATCAATTACGTTTGCTGTGTTATTTGTTTCGTCACAAACAACACGGAAGTCAGTAATACCACGGCGACCCTGAATATCACGGAGGTATGGTTCAACCAAGTTTACAAACTGAGCTCTTGTGAATTGGTCGTTGAATTCGAACATTGAAGAACGAGCTGCACGAGCAATAGACTTTTCAAGCACAACGAACAAACGGCGAACATTGATTCGGTCAAATACTGATGGACGAGCCAACATTGTCTTGTCACCAAACAAGATAGTACCTTCACCTGGGAATGTAACAACTGGGTTAACGCCTTTAACATACAAGTTATCACGTTCAGCCTTAGTTGGATTCCATGCCAATTTGATAACGTTCTTAACGATACCACGGTTAACACCACCTGGAGAGAACCATGGGTCACGCTCTAGGTCTGTACGAGCACAGATACCTGCAATGTCACCATTCAATGGAACCCAGCGGTATACGTCATTGTACTTGTCGAATTGGTATTTGTAACCAGAGTCCATAACTGCATATGAAGTTGAAGTCAATGCATCACGGTAAGCAATTACTGAAGTCAATTCTGAACCAGCGTTATCTACAACAGAAGCTTTAGATGGTGACAAGAACACCAAGCAGTCTTTACGCACTTCAGCAAGACTTGAAATCAAGTATGCCTCAACAGTAGCATCAGCGTTACCAGAAATAACTAATGAAATATCAACAGAATCTGGATTAACAAACAGTCCGTATGCAGTAATTGTACTAGCAGCAGTAATAGTACCATCAGCACCACCTGCAAGAGAAGCATAAACTGGGTTTCTTGTACCGTTTGCGGCATCAAATGTTGTGCCTGCAGCAGCGCTACCCCAACTTGAGTTACCAGAAATATGTGAAGTCCACCATACATAACGTGAACGGTCATTCAATGCGTTAACATAGTAGTTGGAAGAACCATCGTTTGTCTTAGCATCAGATGCTTTAGAAACAAAACCAAACTTCTCAAGGACTGTATTAGCAATACCATTAGAGAACTTACCATCTTCATCAACAACAATAACGTGCAATTCGTCATTAGAACCACCGGCTGCTGTAGCGTAGTCAGAAGTACCTGGTGCAACACCAAACTGGTCAGCATATTGCCATCTACGAAGAATAGCAGTATTAGCGGCAACGTTAGCAGTCAAAGCAGATGCAACAACAATCGCAGTTGCATTAACAGAAGCAACACGAATATAAGATACTCCAGCATCAACTGAAATTTGGTCACCAGTTTGAACGTTTGCAGCTGCGTTAGCAGTACCATTAACATTAATAACAAATCGGTTATCAACCAAAGTGTTAAGAGCGTTAGCCCTCATAGAGTCTGTAACGGTCAAGTTAGAAGAAAATGCCGCAGATGATGGGCAAATAGAAACACGAAGACTGTTACCAAATGCACCAGCATAACGTGCTGCTACTGGTCCAAGTGATGTGTTTGCTGTAGAATAATTGTCTGTATAATCGTCTTCATTTTTAATCAATACGCCAGTGCCGTTAGCAGAAGCGTTTAATGTACCAGTGCCAGAAGCACGGACAACTTTAAGATTATTAGAATATGCAAGAAAGTTTGCGGCTGAGAACCAGTTTTCATAATTTGTACTGTCTGGTTTACCAAATCGTTCAACGAGGCGAACCTCATCCGAAATGGTAACGACTTCACCGACTGGACCCCACGAAAACGGACCTGCAAATGCGCCAACTGATGTGGCTACTGATGGGACTACTGTTGTCAGGTCGATTTCTGACACATTTACCCCAGGTGATAGCTGAAATGCCATGGATTTCTCCTTTTTGTTATTGGGTCAATTGTATTTATATACTTAATGTAGTATTTAGTTTTTTAGAATCTTGAGGATAGATAGCCTTTTTCTGACCAAACATCTGCACCATCATGCACATATTCTTCTTTGCGACCATCATCAATAATTCCCACTGGTACCAAATCTTCTTCCACAAGCATATTTCTTTCCTCTAACATGTATCTACGGATATCAATGTTAGTGGCTTCTTTGAAATAATTTTGTGCAGCCAACCACGCAAATAGTACCAGCCCCATAGCCAAGTCATCATTATTGCCTTCTTCTGCCTCATAACTGTCTCGAACTCTGACAAAGGTATTAAGCTCTGCAATAGTATCAAAGTCATTGACAATCAGTTTGTCACCTTCAATTAAAGTCTTCAAGTTGGCACAACCAATTTTCTTAACTGTCTTGGTTGTTTTAATACCGAAAGAGGTTGAACGTTTAAATCCACCTGAAATTGCCTGCCCTTTGATGTGGTGGTGTTCTAGCTTATATATGTTCTCATACTCCAAATCGTAATGGAGAATGTCCACAACCTGCTGGCCCACGTTATTCGTTTCGATGAGAGCATATGCTTCATTATACTTCTTACATAGCGAATAAATGATAGTTGGAAAGAACAACAGAGGCAACTTGTTATTGCGGTATTTAGCAACCTGTTTATAAGGCACCTCAGTTACATCAATAATATTAATGGTAGAATAGTCTTGTTCAACACCCTCCGAACAGTCAACTGTACCGATGTACATTCGACCTGGTTTTGGTTGTACATATATGTCCAAACCTTCTTCTTGGTGAATAGGGTTAAAGAACGCCATAGAACGGAGTTTAGAACCAGAGATGAGAGTTGCAGATGAACCAATAAACTCTGTTTCAAACTCTTGTCTAAATTGTTCTTCAGAGGTGTTACGGACAGTTTCTTCTTTCCATGCCGCATCTCGGCCAGGTACTTGTGACCAATGGACTTCAAGTGGTTTGTAAGTTGAACGGCCTTCTTCAGCATCTACCCACATCTTATAGAAGTGGTTCAAACCATAAGGTGTAGAAACGATAATAACTTTTGTCGTTTTACCAGATGAAATCACAGGGTAGGTAGATGTAAAGAACTCATCAGCCATATTCTTAGGAACGAAAGCAAATTCGTCCAAGAAAATTAAGTTGTATGAGCCTCCACGAACACCAGATGCTGATGTTGCAAATGCAGCAATCTTAGATTTGTTTTCTAGTTCAATGTTACCTTTGTTCCAAACAATAATACCTTGTTGCAACCATAGAGGCAAATACTCATACGCATATTGAATGCGGCCTAGAATGTCACGAGCAAGAGAACCTTTGTTGGCCAAAATGGCAATACTGTAGTCATCTTGGAACAAAACTGACCAAAGCATATAACCGACAGTTGTAGTTGTTTTACCAACCTGTCGGGGCATCTTTGCAATACAAAAACGATTGTTGTGAAATGTTCTGACCATGTCCTCTTGGAACGGCCACATCTCAAATGGAATTAAACCACGGTCAACGTTAACAATCTTAACATAAGTCCTAATGAAGTAAACCGGGTCTTCAGTACATTTTATAATTTCGGCAACTTGTTCCTCAGTATAGGACAGTTCAACGCCTGTCCTCTTGAGGTTTGCATTACCTAGGTAACCACCTGCATCCATAATTATTTCGTGATACTACGAAGCATCCATGCTTTCTTCTGATGAGCACCTAATAGGTCTTGCAAGAAGTTGCCAACCGCAGGTTCACCAGCCTCATCTGCCAAAACAATACCTGCACGAAGTTGCATAATGTATCTATCATTATCCATCTTTAAAGTGGTCATCATGGTCAATGCATCAGGCACAGTAGTTGCTTCTTCTACAGCAGATAGTTCTAAGAATCTACTGAAAGAACCTGGTGCATATGCATTTAAATAACGAATGTGTTCAGCAATTGGATCATTCTGAGCAAATACTTCATTATAGAAACCATCAAGAAATCCATGATATTGTGGAAAATCATTACCTTCAACATTCCAATGATAGTTGTGTGCTTTCAAATACAGGCCAAAGTTAGTGCCTAGAATAACTTTTAGTTGTTCGATTAATTGTTCCATGGTAATCCTTATTTATTGTTCTTTAAAAACTTAACAAGTTCAGTAGTTGAACCAACAAATACTGCCTTATCTACATTCACATCACCACTTCTTTTAGCGGCCTGTGGGTCTAAATCTTTTTTACGCTTCTGAATCTCCATCAAATCTTTATTCAAATCTGATAGGTTTTTAATCAAATTGGCGGCAACTTCATATGCCCTTGGATGTTCTGATTCTTTGGCAACATTCAGAATGCCATCAACTGCTAAATTGCCTTTTTCGATTAACTCACGAATATTTTGTCTAGCAAAATCAGCATCATCATTTACCACAGTGTTTGTAACTGGTACAATCTCTGTTGCAATTGTTTCGATAGGTTCTAAATCTAAAACCTCCGATAAAGTTTCATTTAGTTTTTTCATATCAATGTGTCAGGCCATTCAGTAATTTCATCAATAAATCCAAATTGGTCATCTGGTGCTGTATTAGCAGGATCAGGTCTAACAATAACCTCAGCTGCATTTAGTGGTGATAAATCCAAACTGATTACTTTGTACCTTGAATTGGTGTAATCACCAAGAACATAGTCATTTGCTGTAACTAAATTATTCAGTTCACCAAGGACTAGAACACCATTTTCTGTGTTACTGAAGTATACAACCTTACCAGTAACGTCTTTATTCTCAACTCTGATTGTTTCTCCTGTGGTAAACACATTGTTACCATTGGCATAATCAACATACATTCTTTGTGCGTTACGAGACTGTGTATCAATAAAGATATTTGTCTTTGTGTACCCATATGCACCAGCAGTTGTACTGTATGCACCAATCAAACCACCACCAGATTTAACTGGTGGCCAAATGTAACCTTTGACTGTGAATGTCAGGTCCCAAACAATCAATCTGGTTGTAGAAAAATCGCCTTCATATTCAACGTTAGTAGCTACTGATTCCAATTTGATTGGAAGGTCATACTTCTGATTCATGCCAGGAATAAAATCAACTGTAACATTAAAATCAGGTGTAAAGAATGGCAAAATCTGTTCTATGATTTGTGTACCATCTTCTGTGTTTCGCACATAGATTGATAAAGAAAACTCATAGTCATATGGTACAGGTGCATATTGTGTCTTTAGGCCATTGTTAGCATCAAGAGCAAAATTCTGTAACGTAGATACTTTTTTTCTACTTGAGTCATATGCCATACCAGTCATCTCAAATGAAATGCGTGGCACATGAGTGGCAATAGACTTTGTTAAATCGGGGTCACTTGTAATACGTGTGATGTATTGTTCTTTTGGTCCATATGAAAGAGGTACTTTATATGTCTCATAAGATTGATTAACGTCTTTGTTGTAACGAACAATCTGAATGTCGTTAAACAAAGTGCCAAAAGCCACTACGATTTTACGTATGGTTCTGTTGTAAAAGTGTTGGTTTCCTAGCATAGTTGCTTATTTATTATATTCCAAACCGACCTCTAATTGAATTAAAATTTCGAGTAACTTCTTCTGGTGTCAAAACTCTATTGTAAACTTGTAAACAATTTATGTTATTTAAACCATTTGTATAAGATTCGTTTACTATTATAGGTGCGTTTCCAGAATCTTTAGGATTGGCAACTGTTTGTGTTCCGAGATTAACTCCATTACTGTATGATGTTGCAACTGCACCATTTTTAGTAACACCAACATAATACCAAGTATTCAAAGCAAATTGAGCTCCAGGTCCACCAATACTGTTTGGACCAAAATCTGCACCAGTATTACCTGGATTGTACCGCCAATGAATATATCTTTCGCTTGGATACCGCCATACACCAGGACTACGGTCACCGCCGGCCGCATTAAAAGAAAATATTTTTTCCCAATTATTAATAACTCCATTAGGCCAGGCGGCAGTAGAATTCATTCTTATCATAAAGAAAATTGAATGGGTATCATTATTAAGAATGCTGGTTGTGGCAGTTGTCCAAGATGCTCCAGCAATTGCTCCAGTTGAAGAAATATTTGCAGCAGTTCCTGTAGCATTTAATCCATTACCACTCATATCTATCCAATTGGTGCCTGAGCCAGGATAACTTTTAGAGTTACCTGCATCCAAATATAGGACAAGTCCATTTTCAATAAGATTAGGTCCTGATTGTACACTCATAGAGCACCATTCAACATTTTCCACAAAGTAGTGCCGCCATAATAATAGCCTGCACCATTTGTTGTTTTTGCAATACCCGGTCCTGAGAATGAGACTGTTATAATATCACCGCCTCCTGCTTCACCAAAAGTTATTCGCATAGGGTAAATAACACCAGCAACCAAGTTAGTTGTTCCTGAGGTCTCAATAACACCGTGAGCACCAGCATTATTAACTAATGCGGTCGAGGCGTTCCAAGTATTGATAGCAGAATCTCTGCCTAACCATAACATACTTGCATCATCAGAAGATGTAAAGAATGTATATGAACCTGTCGTTGGTGCTAAGAAATAACCCAACCACATCCAACTGTAATTGTCGGCACTACTTGTGAATGAGTTAATACTTGTGGTTTGATTTGTGTCTCCATGATACAATGACGGAACAAAAAATGTGTAAACATCATTGTAGTATCCAACATATCTTCTACCATAAAGACCGTTATCTTCTAACAATCTAGCTCTAGATATTCCATGTGATAGTGCCATTATATACCAACCCTTCCACGTACAGCATTAAAACTTTGTTGTACTTCAGCAGGAGTTAATGCTCGATTGTAAATCTTAAAAAACGAACAATCAAATTGGCCTCTATAGTTATCATCATTTTTCCAACCAGCTATTCTACCAGCACCATTAGTAAATGTTCTGTTAGAACCTGCTTGAAATCCAAAAATTTGTGACAAAGGTCTGGAAACACCATTAATATAAATTTTATTTGTGGTATATGGATTAGAACTTTGAGAAGTATTATTAGTCATCTCAAACATATAATGAGCCCAATTGCCATTTAGTGCCAAACTGGAAACATCAGCGGAACTTATTCCAAAGGTATCACTATTACCAGTGTTGTAACCAAGAGAACTACCTGTTAAGTAAATATCATATGATGTAAATCCAAACATCATTCTAGCGCCAAGAGCGTTTAGTTTACAAAGCATTTCAACTGTACAAGTTGTAGCTGAACTTAAATTGGATGTGTAGAAGTCCAAGTAATCATCTACACCATCAAATTGTAAAGATGAATTTGCGGTATTGTAAACAGATGTTACAGTTTGAGCACCGGCTGCATTGGCCGCTGCTAATGTAAATGTGGCATTATTAGATGTTAGATTAATCCAAGTATTGCCTGAACCTCTATAACTTTTACGATTAGCGGCATCAAGGTATATTACTAACCCACTCGTCACTGCTTTTGGATTATATCCAACACCCATATTAAAACTCCTTATGGTTCACCAAAAGGATTATGTTCTGTGAAGTCTATAATTCCATCAGATTCGGATTCAATTCTTGCATTGTCAATCACATCTTCAAACGCATTGTTCATTGTGGCAGTATCAGAAATTGTATTGATAATCCATTGAGCACCACTTGTGTTACCAACCACATTACCAGAAACAAAATTGCCTTGTACTCTAATCACATCAACGTGGATGTTTGGAGTCAAATCATGGACTATGGCTTGTGCTGTTGAGAATGCCAAATTAGGACCTTGATAAATGATTTCGTCATTTACAAACTTACCTGAACCTGTATTGAGAGCAATACGTGTTCTTGGATAAGCATCTCTAATTTGTTCATCAACTTCTTTAATACCAGTATCAACAATCTCATTAGAGAATACGAACTGTTTGAGCTTCAAGGCATACACATAAACGTTGGCACCACGACCACGGCCTAATGTATAAAACATTGCTTGGTCATTCTCATGTTCTACAAGAGTAATCTCAAAGAAGTTTTGCACCAAAGGCATGTAAATCAAATCGCCTTCAAAAGGTCTAGGTTGTGGAACTGTAGATTTAAACCTTCTGCGGGAAACTAATAGAGTAACTTCATCTCTGATTTCTAAGCCAAACTTAGAGATAAAGTCGCCTTCACCATCCATACCTGTAATGTTTTCCATATACAATTCAATAGCATACGCCTCGGTATACTGTTTGAGTGTATCTTCACCATAGATATAATCTACTTGGTCACGACTAGACCTTGGTAAGTAGAATACATCCATGCCATTGATTTTTAAGGCCTCAATTAAGAGGTCTTCAACCAGCAATTGCTCAGAAGTAATCTGAGTTGGAAAATTATTAAAGTATAGATTTGTTGCCATGTTTTAACCAATAAACATCTCGCCAGGAAGTACATTGTAAGATTGCATTTCTTCTTCAATCTTATCGATTTCTGTTTGTGCTTCTGCCATGATTCTTGGACCATCAAGTGTAACACCACCTGGCAATTGAATGCCAGCAAACTTACTTAGGTTTGAGCCCCATTGGTATTTGATTTTGGCTGTTGCATATTGCTTCAAGAACCTATCGTTCCAAACATCTGATACGCCAATCTTAGTGGCAGTTACATTAGTTAAATTTGAGCCTAATGGACTCATCAATTCAATCTCAGTTGGGTTCTTAATGTGTCTCACTTGTTTCTCAACACCACCAATTGTGATAATGTCGTTCTCAAGGATTTCTTGGTCAAAGATTGTACCAGTTCCTGTAACTGTGTTAGAAGTGGCATTACCTGTTAGTGTACCAGTTAGTGTGATTGTATCTGGCACCAATGAACGGTAGCATTCAACAATAACATATTCACCAACTTCTCTATCTCTTGACCAATCAATGTCAAGGAATAGTTTGTTTTGGTGGCGATTAAATCTAAACTGTGGAGTACCAGAGAACAACATATTCAATGTCTGAATGTGTTGCATCGTAATTTCATATGACACATACGATACCGATGTAAAGTCATACAGGTCATGCAGGCGCAACTGGTAACGCAAGTCAAACATATTGATTGATGAATTAGAATCATCGAATGGTAAAACTTTCGTAACAAAAATGACCGAATCTGGACAATAAATCCAGCGGCGTTGAATATCTTCTGCCGTGATTCTGTGCTTCATAAAAATCTTCTCACAACCATCAAAGTGATAGTCATGGAAGAACTGTAAAGCATCATCAATCCGATCCTCAATTTGGTCATCATCAACGTTAATGTCAATCACTGGCCAACCGAGTCGGCGCAGGCAATAATCTTTGAATAGTTTTCGTGTTGTAGGTTTTGCCATTTTTTATCCTAAAGCGATTGATAGTGCCAATACATCAGCAATTCCTGCACCAGCTGATGTTTGTTTTGTGCCATCTACGAATGTAATACCATTACTTGAAGCACCAGTGAGATAGATGCCGCCACTATAGACGTTACCGCCAATACCTACACCACCTATTATTCGTAATGCACCTGTGGTAGTTGATGTAGCAACAGTTGAATAATCTATACGAGTATAATTTCCTGATCCTTCAATTCCGAAACCAACAACTCCTGAATTACTTACAATGGATCTTAAATATCCAGAAACACCAGAACTACCTTGGATGAAAGTTGGGAAACTGCCATTCCAAACCAAGGAAGAACCATTTTGATTACCTGTTCCGTCACCTAGATAAACGTCAGAACTGCCGTAAATTCTACCACCTACGCCTACACCTCCAGTTACAACTAAAGCACCAGTTGTATTATTTGAAGATGCTTGTGATGATGTTATAACCAGGTTACCGGTCATTGTATCACCAGTTTTTAGTACTCGGTTATTGGCTGCGGTGAACGCTGCTGTAATACTATTGTTTTGTGTGATATCGGTAGCAATAGCTGCATTAGCTGCCGCAAAGGCTGCATTAGCATATTGTCCTGCAGCCGTAAATGATGTTGTCTGTGTTGTACCATCAGTAAATGTAATCCCATTACTTGAAGCACCAGTAATATAGATACCGCCACTATAGACGTTGCCTCTAATACCAGCGCCACCATATACGATTAAGGAACCTGATGTGTTTGTTGTGGCGGCTTGAACGTTGGCAACATTAAATCCAGATACTGCATTAATATTAACTCGCAAATCACCAGACTCATTATAAATTGTGCCTCTGGCTATAAAACTGCCAGTTCCTTCAACATAGAATGGTCCAGTAATGGCCAAAAAATTGCCAGTAAAATAAACACCATTAAACTGAGAGCTTCTATAGAAATAGTTATCAGCCCAACCTAAACGATAAGAACCACCATTACCTGAGCCTGTAAAATTGTTTGCAGAGGACATGAACAGGTTACCTGTTACGCCTAAGCCACCATTTACTACTAATGCACCAGAGTTATTTGATGTTGATGGAGTAGTAGAAGTAATAACTACTTTACTATTACCACCTTTTGACACAACGTTTATGTCAACGTTAGCATCAGCACCTTGTGATGTTATTAAAACTGCATTGCCTGTGGTGTTACCAGATACTTGTAAATAATTAACTGAACTTGATGGTGTTGAAACCATAAAAGCATTAGCGCTATTTGCTGTAATACCAACAACACCTGTGGATGGTAGGTACAATGCTTGTCCTGTACCAGAGAATGTGTACCCAGCGTATGTTAATCCAGTTGCACTTGGCGCAGTAAATCCTGCACCAGTTGATGTTACGCCACCTGCAAATGTCCAAGAACCACCATAAGTTTTTGAAAATGTTCCATCGCCAAGATTAATCGTACCTGATTGGCCTGCACCAACAAGACCGTTATTAATTGTAATTGAACCGCCAGTTGTGTAAATTGCACCGGTCAAACCAATGCCACCATTAACTACTAAGGCGCCTGTGGCGTTTGAAGTCGATGCAACTGTGGAGTAAATGTTTACTTTACCATTAATACCTTTTGGTACAATGTTAATGTCTGAGTTAGCATCAACACCTTCAACAGTAATGAAAACACCGTTAGCATTTACACCAGTATTTCCTGGTCTAACTTGAATATAGTTATTAGCGCTTACACCAGTATTATATGGAGGTGCAACTGTAAACGCAAATGTTCCGTTTTGTGGTCCAAATGAAATAACACTTGTGCCATCAGATAAACTGAATCCTAAATTACCTGCTGTTGTTTTATGGAGAGCTCTAGGAGTATCAGAACCGTTTATTCTCAACCCTGATAAGTTTGAATATCCATTAACAAATAATGACCAAGGTTGATTTCCACCCCAACTATTTGTTTGATTGATATAAACTAACGCATTTGCACCAGAACTTGTGCCACCATCACCAAAAGTATTAGCAGAAATATAAAGTGCTGAACCGCCAGTATTGTAGAAGTTGCCACCTATACCAGCACCACCATTTAATACTAAAGAACCTGTAGTATTAGTAGTAGGTGCTTGGCCTGATGTGATGACCAAGTTACCGGTCATCGTATCACCAGTTTTTAATACTCGGTTATTGGCTGCGGTAAATGCCGCTGTAATACTATTGTTTTGAGTTGTATCAATTAATAAAGATGCGTTAGCTATTAAGAAGGCCGCATTAGCATAATTTGAAGCCGCTAGTGCATTCACAACAGCAAGGTTGGCCTGTGTGAATGAGGCTGTAATACTATTGTTCTGAGTAGTGTCGGTAGCAGTAGCTGCATTAGCTGCTGCAAAAGCACCGTTAGCATAAATGCCAGCCGACTCTGAGCCAATAAAATATGCACCAGTTGCTGAACCACTATTTGCTTGCCACTTACCAGCAGATTCTATCCATAATAGAGATGCATTTGCTAGTGTGTTGCCTCTGTTAATTTCAAAACCAGCATTTTCAGATGGTGTTACTGAAACTGGGAGTTCAGCATTCAACGTAATGATGTTGTCACCAAGTTGGACATTTATGGTGTTTGCATACGTTGTTTGACCACTAATTGTCAAATTACCAGTAACAACTAAATCACCAGTAATTGTGCCACCTGCATTAGCACTGATAGAGTTATTGGCTCTAGTGAAAGCAGCTGCTATACTATTATTCTGAGTTAAATCGGTTGCAGCTGATAGTGTAGCTGCTGAATTGGCTGCTAAGAAAGCACCATTAGCGTAAATAGAAGCACTACCAGCATTTGTTACCGCAGTATTGGCCTGTGTAAAGGCAGCCGTGATACTATTATTCTGTGTAGTGTTTATACCATCAATTGAGTTAGCGGAAGCAAATGCGGCATTAGCATGATTGTATGCTCTGCCTGCAAAACCAATAATGTTGATACCAGTGTCATAAACACCACCAGAATAAACGTTACCTGCAACACCAAGACCACCATCGATAATTGCGGCACCAGATGATGTTGAAGTTGAACCTGTTGTGTTACGAATTCTAAAATTGGCAACGTTACTTGATACACTAAAAATAGCTGTGTTCAATGTGGCTAAATCTTTTGTGCCACCTGCTGTATAAAACTGGTGAGCTCTCCACACGAAAGATTCGGTTATATCATCTTCAACTTGAAATACTAATCGACCTTCATTTGTTACTGGTGCTTCAGCATAAATTTTCCAAGAATCATTATCAGCAACTACACCACCAATATAAAATTGTGGATATGTTTGAGCACCATATGATGTGCCTGTTGGATTTGGAGGTAATGTAATAGAATCAGCATACAAGTTACCTCTAATACCAGCACCACCAGCAACAGTCAAAGCACCAGTTGTATTGCTAACTGAAGTAGAAGTACCTTGAACAGTCAGATTTCCTTGCAGAGTTGCATTGCCTGTTGCATCAGCAATAGTAAGACGATTTACACCTTGTGTCTGAAAGAAAATATTAGAGTTATCTGCATGGTTGAATACAGCGCCAGCTGCAGTACCAGTAATTTTTAATCTAGCTGCTGAGTCATTTGGTGCAGAAATTCCCAATTGGCCATTAACTGTGGCGTTTGTAACACTAAGGTTACCTGCAATACCAACACCACCAGCAACAGTCAGAGCACCCGTTAAATTACTGGTTGATGGAACCGCATCGGTTAATTGTAATTGACCAACAACAGGTCTTTGTGGTAAGCTTAATACTACTGAGCCAGGAACCTGAGTCGTAATATTAATCTTATTATTTGTTGCAGTAATTTCATTGAAACGTAAGAAACTGGCTGGATATTGATACGTTACACCAGCAACGTTCATGTTGATAGTGTCGCCTGATTGGCCCATGTTGATGGTACCAATACCACCAGCACCAATCGTGCCACCACCTAAGAAAGTCCAATTGATTGAAGTTCCTAGTGTACCAACTTGAATATCAGAAGCAGTATTACCTAATTCAATAATACCACTATTCGAAGTAATCTTTAAGTTGCTTCCGTTTGCTGAGATTGTGCCTACCAACTCTGCGTTAGTATCATAGAACTGTAACGGATTATTGTGTAGAAGACGATATTTCAAAGCTTAATGCCTTTTAGTATATTTGCTGGTGCTGATATTGATGTCATATATTTAACATCATTTGTAGCATTTTGGTATTTATTCACATCAAAAGTGTTACCTAAAGTAATTATCTCACTAGGGTTATTTGTTTTTACAAAAGCACGAGCATTTCTAAAGTCAACAGTCTGTTGCGTAGCACGACCCGATAAAGAAACGTATGCTGTTCCTGCAATAGAAGCAAATGTTGTAATCGTGGTTGAGTATGTTACCCAACCGCCATCAGATGGAATTGGAAGTTGAAGTGGGTTAAACCCCGATAAAAATTCACCGTTTTGGACAGCCGACAAATATAATCTACTAAAATTAACTGGAGAAGCACCTAAGCGGTCAAGTTTAAATGGCATTCTATATTGAAACTCGATATAAATTTGAAACGGAACATTAGACTTAGAATATATGGAAAACTGTAATCTTGGATAATAAGAATCATCAGTTCTTCTATAATTTCGAACATAATCAGTTCCATTTTTCTTAATAAAAGAATCATAAACTACCCCCGAATAATCATAACCAGCTCTCATAAAATCTTTTA
>Ga0209500_10001891_pt1 | contig 15354 bp, 21 predicted proteins | sample S_140212_EF_Meta_FD_187323 | JGI IMG/M metagenome (GOLD analysis project Ga0209500, IMG submission 187323) | Freshwater microbial communities from Lake Simoncouche, Canada to study carbon cycling - S_140212_EF_MetaG (SPAdes) (version 2) | ecosystem: Environmental > Aquatic > Freshwater > Lake ... | reverse complement strand
GAACAGCTCACACGTGTACAGGTCAGCGGGCACAAGGCATTTGATAAAGAAAAGCGCATACATGGACACAAGCGATTGCATGAAAGTGACTATCGCCCACTCAATCGCTGTTTGGAAGACAACTATCTAAACAGCGAAGATCCAAAGCTACAGGTAGCGTTTTTCGATATTGAGGTCGCGTTCAACAAAGAGCGCGGCTTTGCTGATCCCAGCGATCCCTTTAATCCTGTTACAGCTATTGCAGTATACATGGACTGGAGCGATCGCTTGGTCAGTCTTGTGTGCAAGCCCGAAGGCATGACCAGAGAACGTGCAGAAGAGATCGTAGGACGATTTGATGACACGTTGTTATGCGATACAGAAGAAGAGCTGTTAGAGAACTTTCTAACACTGATCGACGATGCAGACGTGATGAGCGGTTGGAACAGTGAAGGATTCGACGTTCCTTATACTGTGAATCGTATCTCAAGACTGATCGGTAAAGAATACACACGCAAGTTCTGTCTTTGGGGACAACTGCCACAGCGCAGAGAGTTTGAGAAGTATGGTCGCACACTGGAAACATTTGACTTCATTGGTCGAGTGCATCTAGACTATCTTGAACTGTATCGCAAGTACAACTATCACGAAATGCATACCTATCGACTGGATGCCATTGGTGAGTACGAGCTTGGTGAAAAGAAGATCCAGTACGAAGGTACTTTGGATCAACTGTACAACAATGACTTTGAAAAGTTCATTGCGTACAACAGGCAAGACGTTATGCTTCTCAAGAAGCTGGACGACAAGCTCAAGTTCATTGACCTAACTAATCTTATTGCTCATGCCAACACAGTGGGATTGCGTACCACACTAGGTGCGGTTGCTGTTACTGACCAAGCTGTCATTAACGAATCTCATCGACGTGGAATGATTGTTGCCGATAGAGGTGGACGCACAGACGATACTGCGGCAGCGGGTGCTTATGTTGCATATCCAAAGAAAGGCTTGCACGAATGGATTGGATCCATGGACTTGAACAGTCTATATCCCAGTGTGATCCGTGCGCTGAACATGAGTCCAGAAAGCATCGTTGCACAGGTCCGACAAGACTTGACCAAGCAGATGATCGCAGAAGCCTTGGCAGAAGGCAAGACCTTGGCAGAAGCTTGGGAAGGTCGATTTGGCTGTCCAGAGTATGAAGCCATCATGAATAGAGACATTGGAGTTGCTCTTATACTTGACTGGGAGAACGGTACTAGCCAGCAGATGAGTGCTGCCGAGATTTACAATCTTGTGTTCCACAGTGGCGCGGCATTGATGCTCAGTGCCAACGGTACCATCTTTAACTATGAGAACAAAGGTGTCATCCCCGGACTGCTAGAGCGTTGGTATGCCGAACGTAAAGAACTGCAAGCCAAGGCACGTGAAGCCAGCAAGGAAGAGTTTGACTTTTGGGACAAACGACAGCTGGTCAAGAAGATTAACTTGAACTCTGCGTATGGCGCTTTGCTTAACGCAGGCAGCAGATTCTTTGATCAGCGACTAGGACAGAGTACTACACTAACTGGACGATGCATTGCCAAACACATGTCCAGCCAAGTGAACGCAATGATCACGGGCGAATACGACCACGTGGGTAAAGCAGTGATATATGGTGACACTGACTCTGTTTACTTCTCAGCTTATCCAATCTTACGTGAAGAGATTGACAGTGGCGCACTGGAGTGGAACAAGGAAAAGGTGATTGAGCTGTACGATCATGTTGCTGGAGAAGTCAACAGTACTTTCCCAACGTTCATGAGCGAAGCGTTCAATGCACCTACAAGCCAGGGTTCGCTTATCAAAGCTGGTCGAGAAGTTGTGGCTACAAAAGGTGTCTTCATTATCAAGAAGCGTTATGCTATCCTTGTGTATGATCAAGAGGGCAAGCGCAAGGACAAGGATGGTAGCCCCGGCGCACTCAAAGCCATGGGCTTGGATCTCAAGCGCAGTGATACTCCAGAGTTCATGCAAAGGTTCTTGGAAGAGATCCTGATGAAGATGCTGACTGGAGAAACCAAAGAACATATCTTTGAGCGGGTGCGCAAGTTCCGCACTGAGTTCAAGAGCCGTCCTGGCTGGGAGAAAGGCACTCCTAAGCGTGTGAACAATCTAACGCATCATACAGCAGTATACGACAAGACTGGACAATGCAAGATTGGACATGCACTTGCTGCCATCCAATGGAATCGCATGCGCAAGGCATTCGGTGATGGGTATAGTATGGAATGTTCAGATGGTATGAAGGTGATTGTTTGCAAGCTCAAGAACAATCCTTTGCAGATAAAGAGCATCGCATACCCAACAGATGAACTGCAACTGCCCGAATGGTTCAAGGTGTTGCCATTCAACGATAACGGAATGGAAGATGCCATCATTGATAAGAAGCTGGACAACCTTATTGGTGTGCTGGATTGGGACATCAGTGAAACCAAGGGCGACAATGCCGCAAACTTTGACAGCCTTTTCGAGTGACAAGAGCACCTGGATCTATTGACATAGGTCTAAGTATATCATATAATCTAATCAACAACTGGAGAACAACATGAAAGATTTCGTATTCGACGTTAGCAAGCACACCGCAGCCTTGGGCTTTTTCGAGAGTGCAAAGCTCGTTACAGATGACAAGACAACTGAGATTTTTTCTCAAGATGCCGCACACAATACCAATACCAATGTGGTGCTTAATGGCAAGATGAATAACCCTGTAATTGGTCTAGACGGCGAAGTTGGACTTAGCAATCTCGGCTTCCTTAAAGGCTTGTGCGATATGCACCGTGCAGAGGAAAGCGGTGTCACTGTTGGTAACATCAACAAGAATGGCAAGGATGAACGAGATCACTTTGTGTTCTCTGACAAGAGCGGTAACACTGACAAGTATCGTTTCATGCCCGAGCAGTTGGTATCTAGCTTCAAGACTCCACGTTTCAAAGGCAGCAAGTGGGACGTGACATTTACTCCACTCAAGGCCAAGATCAGCGAGATGGCTCAACGTGCAGGACTGTATGCAGGTATGGAGCCGCTGTTTACTGTCAAGGTAGAAAACAAGAACTTGGTTGCCATCTTTGGTAGCGAAGGTTCTGGTAGCCACTCGGGTAAGATGGTGCTGGCAAGCGGTGTTGAAGGTACTGTCAAGGAAGGTACTTACTATCCAATTGACAAGTTCCTTGCTGTGATGAAGCTGGCCGCAGATGAGAACTGTGTTGTAAACTTCTCTGCCAATGCGGCAATGATTTCCGCAGACTCCGGGCTTGGTACTTACAATTATATTTTCCCTGGATTGACCAAGTGAGTGTAAAGAAGCTGACCAAACAACTAATTGACACGCTCAACAAGCTGGAAGAGATCACAGTTCAGCTTGAGGAACAAGGTGTGCATGTTAGTCTCTTCTACAATCGTGGACATTTTGGTTTACATTCCGACAATGCATCCGACCGTGTTAGCCTTGGTTGCGTGACCAAGTATGACACATTGTTTGATGCCAAGAGCAACCTTAACAAGATAGAAGAAATCATTGATGACAACACAACCAAAGCCTAAGATAGACCTATGGGATAAGAATGAAGACTATGCTGTCTTCTTGCCAAGTATTTCTGGCTTCTATAATACCATTGTAAGCAAGCAACAGAGCCAAGGCGACTATGTTCCTGCTGATAGACTGAATGCTGAGTTCGACACCGGTGTTGAAGGGTTCAACTTCCTTAACAAGGAACAGGCCTACTTCCATTATCCCTGGGCATTGTACTCAGCAGGCCATGCACAGTTGGATATCGCCAAAAGCGACATTGAAGAAAGCATGGTGCAAAAGCGTGATCGCAAGAAGACTTTTATCCTTGGCGACTCCGGTGGCTTCCAGATTGCAAAAGGTATCATCAAGTTTGACTGGGAGAACTTCCTAGAGAACCCTGGTGATACAGGCTACAAAGGCAATGCAGACAAGACACGTGGCGCTATCCTTAACTGGCTGGAGCATACAGCAGACTATTCAATGGTACTGGATATTCCTACCTGGGCGGCACGTGAACCACTTACACAGCGCACAGGCTTGACCACATTCAAAGAGTGTTTGGATGGTACATTGCACAACAATGACTGGTTCATTCGCAATCGCCAAGGCAAGACCAAGTTCCTCAACGTGTTACAGGGTTCTGATAACGTGGAGGCTGAAACTTGGTACCAGGCTGTTAAAGATCTTCCGTTCGAAGGTTGGGCCATGGGCGGTAATAACATGCGCGACGTTGAGCTACTGCTACGCAGACTCATTGTCATGCGTGACGAAAAGAAACTTGATCCAGGCAAGGACTTGATCCACTTCTTGGGTACATCAAGACTTGAGTGGGCAATGATGTTGACTGCGGTACAACGCAATCTTCGCAAGCATGTGAATCCAGATGTCACTGTCACATACGATTGCGCTAGTCCGTTTATTGCCACGGCACATGGCCAAGTATACACACAGCACGTGCATCGTAACAATCGTTTCAGCTACATCATGGACAAGGCAGTTGATAGCCGTAGCCTTGCAAACAGCAAGACTCCGTGGCCTTGGTCAAGTCCAATTGGCGATCGCATGCGCATGGAAGATGTGTGCTGGTATGCTCCCGGTGATGTCAACAAGCTGGGCAAGGAAACAAAGACATCGTGGGATACGTTCAGCTACTTCCTAATGATGGCACACAATGTTTACCAGCATATTGAATCCATCCAACGTGCCAACAGTTTGACTGATACTGCATGCCACCTAAATAAACCTGACCCAGGTCTATGGCGTAAGGTCAAAGGCCAAGCTGATCAGATGAGCGACTGGGTTCCTCGTAACGTAATCTATATGGTTGAACTTGTGAATCGTGTGTTTGAATCCGAAAACCCAATGACTGAACTTGATCGTGCGCATGGCTTGCTTGCAGACTTTAGCGAGAAGAAGACACTTAAAACTGCCGCTGGCACATTTGGTGGCTTGTTTGAAATTGAAGATGCAACTGGTAGCGACAGTGATAGCGAAACATATGATGCTCGCGAAGATGACGTATTGGACAACCTCGAAGCTTCACTAAAGGTGTAACATGGAACGTGTATATGAAAACCCATCAGACAAGTCAGTTGACTTCTTTGTTGGAACCGAAGTAGAAAACACTCCTGCCAAAGGCAAGCTAACATTGTTTGTAGTCGGTGTCCATCCAATTGATAACATCATTGCGGCAGCTACCATCAACAAATGTGATCATGTTTACTTTGGTGCAAACATGAGCTTTCCTAAGTTGGATGTCAATGATGGTCCAGGTTGGAGAGTTTGGGAAGAGATGATCAAGGGTGTACTTGGTCGTGGACTTTGGGCTACCTTAGACATCGACGTTGCCCAAGTTGAAGGCTTACACGAATCAGGCTTGACAGAGAACAATCGTTTCATTCCAATGATCTCTGTCAAGATACCATATGTTGGATTGTTCAATTACAATACAACTATCAAAGTTGATGACAAGACTTTTGATGCTACCAACCCAGGAGTCTGGTGTTGGAGTTTACACGATCTCATGTCAAGGGATCATTTCACTGATTGGTCTAAATACCAAGAAGATAAGGTGCTATAAATGAGCGAACCAGAAAAACTACCGTTCCTAGAAGAACTTGCTAAAGAAACCACACGTACTGCTGGAAAAGGCACAACTGATCCTCAACAACGGATGATTGAGTTGCTAGAGGCTATTGACTGGAAGATGTGGATGCTGTATAATATGATTACCAAAGGTGAACTTGTTGTTGACCAAAAGGTAAAGAGCTTAGAACCCAATACTGAAAAGAAGAAGTTGGAGAAGAAGTAAATGTCTACTAATATGATTTGGGTTACATTCCGTAAAGAAGGTATCCACTGCTATCCGGCAGCAGGTACTGATCCTAACCTTGCTACAGGAGACGAATATGATGTTTCGTTTTTGGCTACTCCTCATCGCCATATTTTTCACTTTCGTGTCTGGTTGGACGTTTTCCACAATGACAGAGACGTGGAGTTCATTCAATTCAAGCGATGGCTTGAGGGGCTGTATTCTGGCCCACAAAGTGTTTTGCAACTAGATCATAAGAGTTGCGAAATGATCTCAGACGATCTCAATGAAACCATCAAGGCCAAGTATCCTGGTCGCAATGTGTGGATTGAAGTCTCTGAGGACGGAGAAAACGGCAGCTTCAAAACTTATGCTGCCTAAATTTAACCAACATCAATAAGAAGGTAAAACAAAGATGAGCTACGAAGATCGTCAGGTGAGCCGCGCTCGCATTCATATTAACGACATCAAGTACGACCTGCTGAAAATTGCAGAGCCGTGGGACGGTGTCATGTTCGAAGGCATTGAGCAACGGCCAATGCATCTGTTCCGGTCCTATCTTAAGGACTTGGTAGATGCTAGACTGATCAATAGTTTTGATCTGCCCGGCCATGAAGTCAAGGACACCAGCATCACGTATGATGTTGTGATCCAAATCACACGTGATCGTACGCCGAAGCGTATCAAGATCCACGTTGGACTCTACAAGAGCGCATGGCCCTTTAACAAGGAAGCCACTGCATGAGAAAGCTATACTACATGGGACTCGAGTCTTACGAGGCTCGATATACTCTACAATTAACAGAGTGGAACAAACGTGTGTTTGACACACGTGGTCTAGATGTAGTATATGTTCCTGGTGATGTGATTGATAATACCAAGAGCATCAGTGTAGGACAGGTGTTAGATGCACATGGCCGCAGTTACTTCTCAATGAGCCAGATGATGAACCTAGTGCAGATGATGCGCAACGGTGAAGTCACTAGCGAGGATGTTATCTACTTTGAGGACATGTTCCAGCCTGGTATCGAAAGTCTTCCATATATCATGGATCAGATTCCAGCAGAGCAACGACCGCAGGTTTGGATTCGTTGCCTTGCACAGGCCATCGATCCAGATGACTTTGTACACGTTTGGGGCATGGCTGGTTGGATGGGCACTTATGAAAAGATGGTCAATCATTTTGTCACAGGTGTTCTTGCTACCAATGAAGAGATGGTGGCTCACATGCGTATTGCAGGTTGGACTGCTCCAATCTACAATATCAGTGGACTGGCATTTGGTAAAGCGGAAGTACTTGAGCGCATTGGCGGCAAGGAAAAGATCAAGCCATTCTGGTTGCGTCAGAATCGTATTGGATTTGCCGCACGATTTGATCAAGAGAAGCAGCCTGGGTTCTTTATGGATCTAGCAGAATGGTGGTGGAACAATGTCAGCCGAGATACAGAGTTTGCTATTTTTTCTGGTGGCCCATTGCGTAGCAATAATCCTGATTACGTGACTCGTGCTAGAGAAATGGACAAGCTGGGTCAGATAAAGATCTACGAGAATCTCAAGAAGAATGACTACTATGCATTGCTAAATGATACCAAGGTATTGTTTAACTGCGCACTACAAGACTGGGTGTCCAACACAGTGAGCGAAGCAGATACAATCGGTGCCAATGTTCTTTATCCTGCGTATCGTAGCTTTCCTGAGACCTTTGCCAATGATCACGAACGCATGTATGTTCCATGGAGCATGGAAGATGCCGCCAAGAAGCTAGCACCTTTGATGAAGGAAGCCCATCGTAATCAAGGTTTGATTAGCGACTGGAACGACGGTACCATTGGTCGTATTGTTGATATCCTTGAAGGCAAAGGTGAACAATGGAACCGTGCTGGCAATCGTTATCGTGATAATATAGCCGGAGCCAAATATGAACTTAGAAAAGCAGACAAATAACAAAACCGTGATAGTCACCGGCGCTGGTGGTTACATTGGTGCTCACACATGCCTGGCGTTGAAAGACGCTGGGTATGAGGTTGTAGGTATTGATAGGAATTTCAATACTGCTCCATGGACTGTGAACTTCTGTGATGTAGCAATACAAGCAGACTTTGCTGAATTGCAGATTGCTGGCACTCCACTAGAGAAAGCAATCGGCGTGATACACATTGCTGGGACCAGTCTTGTTGGTCCCAGTGTCACAGATCCTGCTGTGTACTATGCCAACAATGTTGGTGCTACCTCTAGATTCATTTGTAGACTTGTTGATGCTGGCTTCAAAGGTAACTTTATCTTTTCAAGTTCGGCGGCTGTGTATGGTGAGCCCGTTGTGGAATCAATCGACGAAGGACAGTTCATCAATCCTATCAGCCCTTATGGGCAGAGTAAAGCAATGGCAGAAAAAGTCATTGCCGATTCAGCACGTGCATACGGATTCAAGGCAGCATGTCTTCGATACTTTAACGCATGTGGCGCGGATGCTGATCGCAGACATGGACAAGTAAAAGGTGCAACGCATCTAATTGCAAAGCTATGTGAAAACGTATTGGCAGACAAAGAACTTGTTATCAACGGCAACGACTACCCAACCAAGAGCGGTACTTGTGTACGAGACTATTTGCATGTTAGTGACATTGCCGAAGCTCATGTCAAGGCACTTGAAGGATTGTCACACACTTACAATGCGTACAATCTTGGAACAGGCCTAGGTTGGAGCATTGCTGAAGTTGTTGAACACTTTGAAGATGTGCTTAGTCGCAAGGTCAAGGTATCATATGGTCCTCGGCGAGACGGTGACCCTGCTAAACTTGTTGCCAACGGCTCAAAGTTCCAGCAAGAGTTCAAGTGGTATCCTGCTCATTCAAGACTGGATGGTATCATTGCTACAGCGTGGGCATGGTATAACTCAGATCGTTACCAGGGCACACTATGAAGGTGGGTTTTACCTGTTCAACTTTTGACTTGCTACATGCTGGCCATGTGGCCATGTTAAAGGAAGCCAAAAGACAATGTGATTATCTTATCGTAGGGTTGCAAAACGATCCTACGTTTGATAGATCAAACAAAAACAAACCAATCCAAAGTATCGTTGAGAGACAACTACAACTGGAAGGTTGTAAGTTTGTTGACGAAGTTTGGGTGTACAATACAGAAAAAGATCTTGAAGACTTGCTATTGATATTGCCAATCAACGTGCGCATACTAGGCGTTGAGTATGAAGGCAAGGAATTTACCGGTAGAGAGATATGTCACAAGCGTAACATTGATCTTTACTTCAACGGACGAGACCACAGTTTTTCCAGCAGTGAACTAAGACAGCGTGTGCATGACGCTGAGAAAGCAAAGCTGGAACAATGAGAGTCGAACCAATCAAACCCATAACAAGGACAACGTTCATGACACGTAACCAAAATCGCAACGACTGGAATCAACAGAAAACCAAAGTCAAAGTTATCAACGAAGACACTGGTATCGTAGTTGAAGGAGATGTCTTAAGTCGAACTAACGATCGACTGGTGCTTGCTGTGAACACAGTCAAGGTAACACTAACCAAAAATGCCAGCGGTATGTATGTTGGAAAGATGCTGGGCATGTCACTCAAAAGCGATGGTTAAATTGACCATTGACCTAAATAATCTCATCTGCTATACTAGCAGTTAATTGGAGTAAACTATAATGACAGAACCAGTATCACTTGATAACATTGACGACAAAGGCTATTCACTAGGAAAGATGTCTGATCACCTTCGCTTTAAGATGAAGCGTGATGGCAAAAGATTCTGGGCCGGAGATAACATTGCCGAATACGTCAACGAGGGCACAAGGACACAGCTGATTGACGAAGCCGCAGAAGCATTTGAAAAAGTACTTGATGTTCTCTTGATTGACAGAGAGAACGATCCCAACAGCAAAGGTACAGCCAAGCGACTGGCCAAGATGTACTACAATGAAATAATGGCAGGTAGATATGACCCCGCACCAGACGCAACCGCTTTCCCCAATGACTCGAATGACCGCTACGAAGGTATGCTTGTGGTTCGCAGTGAGCTTCGCAGTATGTGTAGCCATCATCACCAGCCCGTTACTGGCATTGCTTATATTGGTATTATTGCTGCCAACAAGCTCATTGGACTCAGCAAATACACACGCATCGCACAGTGGTGTGCCCGAAGAGGTACTCTCCAGGAGGAACTTTGCAATGACATTGCTAGGGAAATCTCCAAAGCAACCGACTCAACAGATGTAGCAGTTTATGTACAAGCCACACACGGTTGCTGTGAGAACCGCGGCATCATGGCACATAGTTCACTTACACAGACCACTGTGTTGAACGGTGCGTTCAAGACTGATCCAAGTGTCAAGAAAGAATTCTTTGACAACATCAAACTGCAACAAGAATTTGCACCACGATAATTTAAGGAGAACTAAAATGGCAACAGCAAAGACAGTGACCAAGCTAGGCGACAAGCTGGTCAAGGTAAATGAGAATTTTACAATCAACATGTATGACAACGGATTCATGGTTGAAGCAGGTGGTCGCAACAAGAAAAGCGATTATGTCAACGCCAAGATCATGTGCAGTACTGTTGACGAAGTGCTTGCATTGGTTCGTGAAGCATGCGAAATGGAAAGAGATTCTTGATATGGAATCTCTACTAATCAAAGAGTTTGTTGCGAAAGAACAAGAAGGCTACAAGCTACGCATACGTGTCAGTAAAATCCTTTCCCCTAAAGACCTGCGATGCGTAGACTTTATTGGAGAGCAATACAACAACGGCAAGATGGTTGATTCATCTACCTATACATTTTTCCTCACAGACGGGGAGATAGCTTCATTGTGTGAAGGATTACATCCGTGAACAGTTCAGACACTATAACCATCTCTGTAAACGATTATGCTGAAAACGAATATCTAGATAATACCACGACAATAGATACATCAATGTTATCTGGTTCCACTATTTCTACTATCACATTAGGAGGAGCAGGCGGCGCAGGATCTTCTGGATACGTGTATTCTACGAATGGTACCGGTGGTTATGGTGCAATTCCTCTTCCTATTGGAAGCAACGGTGTTTTTATCAATTCCGGAAGTGGTTATAGTTTTACTAATCCCCAAACAGAAACCGGCATCAAGCTAGGCGAAGAGTTCAGTATCGTTGCACCCAAAGATGGTGGTGCTAAATTGATCTACAAGGATCAAGAAATGGAAATCGGCCAACTGTTTGGTATGTTCAATGCATTCAAGACCCTGCTCAAGTCAGTGGCAGAAGACCCGGAGTTCTGTGCCAAGCATCCGGAGATTCGTGATATGGCATATGGTTATCTAGTTGAGGAACTTAAAAGATGAGCACACGTAAATTCACATTCCTGTTCGAGGAAGAAGGCGAATATATAATGGGTAACCATTATCCCGGTAGAGAGATCAAGCACACGCTGTACGATCTAACCACATGGGACGAAATCCTACCTCGCTTCAAGGAATTCCTTTTGGCCATTGGCTACGTAATTGATGGCGAACTAACTGTTGAAAACAACAACTATGAGAGAGAACTAACAGATGAAGACGAAGACAAAGACCCTAACCTGGACGGATGTTGAAAGTTACGTTCATGAACTAGCGCATCAAATAAACAAGTCTGGTTGGCGACCAGACTATGTAGTTGGAGTGACTCGCGGCGGGCTTGTGCCTGCCACTTTGCTTTCTAACCTGCTTGGCGTGCCAATGGAAACGCTAAAGGTACAACTACGAGATGGCGGAGAATGTGAAAGCAACTGCTGGATGGCCGAAGATGCATTTGGGTATGTGAATATAGAAGAACGGGAAATACTCAAAAGCCGTTGGGATGGATCCAAGAGAAAAAACATATTGATCGTAGACGATATCAATGATTCAGGTGCCACATTCAATTGGATCAAAGAAGACTGGCGCAGTGGTTGTATGCCAGGGGAAATTGCCTGGGACACGGTCTGGAAACGAAATGTTCGTTTTGCCTCCCTGGTAGAAAACCTTGACAGCAGTTTTGAAACGTGCTACAATGCAGTAGAACTCAACAAAGCTGAAGATGACGTATGGATTAACTTTCCTTGGGAATCCGGCTGGTGGACCAAACACAAAAAGGAATTGTGATGGACGTGAAATTCATAAGCGATATACATTTGGAATTTGATGTTCCAATGGATCCAGGTAAAGGTGATATACTGATCCTTGCAGGCGATATTCTCTGCGCACGGCATCTTGCAGGCGAAGATCCCATGCTCAGTCCATATGGCAGTCAATATTTAGAATTCCTTGAAAAATGTAGCAAGGGTTACAATCGTGTGTTCATGGTCATGGGCAATCACGAGCATTATGGTTACAACATTGACAAGAGTTATGAAACCATCAGTCAGCATCTTCCTGAGAATATTCGTCTATTAGAAGACGAATGCGAAATCATTGATGACTGGATGTTCATTGGCTCTACCATGTGGACTGATTGCAACAAGCAAGATCCTATCACATTGATGCATCTCAATGAAGGTATGAATGATTTCCGTACTGTGCGTAAAGGCGATGGCTCTGCCAAGTTCTTGTCGATTGATTCATATGTAATACATCGAGGTAGCCGTGCTTACTTTGATAAGATGATCAGCGAAGCTGCCGAACGAAATCTAAAAGTATTTGCAATCACACATCATGCTCCACATGAAAACAGCGTGGACGATATCTACAAGAGTGAGCAGATCATGAACGGTGGCTTCCGTAGTGATCTGTCTGATATCATGCTGGATCGACCACAGTTGCGTTATTGGGTACATGGTCATATGCACAACAAGAGTGATTACATGATAGGCGATTGTCGTGTGATGGCTAATCCCCGTGGCTATCCAAGAACAAGATTTAGCACAGGTGTATTTGAAAACGGAGACTTTGATCCACTATGGAAAATCAAGTTGACTTGAAATATTTAGAATTGCGTATCAAACAAAAACGTGCTGTAACTAAAATGAAAAACGACCCATCGATGACACTAGAAGAAGCAAGAGAAGCTGGTATTGCGCCATGGACTTCTCTTGTTCGCGAAGACTACCATATTGCTGTATTTGAAGATGCCTATGCTGTTACATCAGGGCATCTTTTATTTGTACCGCAATACAACACTGATGCGTTGATTACTGAAGCATTTGAAGAAGCAATGACCGAAGGAAGAAAAATGATATTGCTTGGACAATGCCATGGATTCAATATTGGTATCAATGTTGAACGCTGTGCTGGTCAAACAGTGATGTGGCCGCACGTGCATCTTATTCCTCGGCGCACAGGTGACACCAAGGACCCTGTGGGTGGCGTAAGAAACGTCATTCCATTTGCCGGCAACTACAAGAGAAAAGCAGGATGGCTGAAGAAGCTACTAAGACGTTTGGCTCAGTAAGAGTCAGAGGCACACGAGAAGAAATGGAAGAAATTCGTACATGGGCAACCAACATGGCATTAGAATTCTCTTGTAGGGATCTATACGATCGTTGGGCCAATGACAGGATTTGGTCATTTGACTTTGACAACGGGGAACATTTCTTTATGTTTTATCTAAGCTGGCAAGAAAAAATATGTGGGCATCGAATTGAGGTAGAGGTATAATGGATCATTCATGTGCGTATCCTTGGGAAGAAACATTTGTCAGGCTCCGGTCTGACAGCTGGAAGTTCTGTTGTAAGGCAAGCTACAACACATACGAACAAAATATTGTGCGTGTTGAAGATGTAAAGAAATCGTTCCTAGAAGAGAAAAAGCATCCAGCATGCAACTCTTGCTGGAGAGAAGAAGAACTGGGCGGTACTTCTTTTCGTATATCTGATGGGGCTGCAACCACTATTAAAATCTTACGTACAAACCCATTTCCTCCGGGTATAGTTGATATTGATTTTGGTGATACCTGTAATATGCATTGCATCATTTGCAGTGAGTATTCAAGCAGTGTATGGCAATCAATGACAAACAAGTATCCATTCAAAGAAGATTTATTTGATGTGAGTTGGAGCAAACTTTCAGCGTTCATAGTGAAACACCAGCATACACTACATCATGTAAACCTACACGGTGGAGAACCCAGCGTTGACCCAGGGTTCAATAAAATTGTTGATTCAATACTAGCACTTGGATTGACAGGCGCGATCAATCTCCGTATAATAACCAATGGTAATTATTCAGAGAACTTCAAAACCAAATTTGAATCAAACATTGACAAGCTCAACGCCAATACACCACTGGTACTAAATTTAGTTTTCAGCCTGGATGCAACAGGTGAAGAAGGTGAATTCATCCGAGGAGGATTGAATTTTGAAAGATTTGGTTCCAATCTAAAAGCAATGGTTGTAAGAGATCTTGATGTAACTATAGCTATCAGTATAAGCATGCTGAACATAGAAAATCATATCAACATATTGCATTGGTTAGATCAAGAAGGACTATTGGGTAAAGTAAAACTAAGAATCAACATGGTCAATCGACCCGAGATGTTTAGTGTTGCAAATTTTGGTAAAAGTATTCATCAGTTCCTGCCAAAATGGCCTGACAGCATGGATAGACATTGGACAAACTATTTCATCCATTTTGAAGAATTTATCAAGCCACAAATCACAACATCACATCAACCAAACAAAGAGATGATCCAGAAATTATTAAATTGGATTACCAAATACAATCAGTTGGCCAAAGTCCAATCCTTACCACCTTACTATCAGAGTTTTGTTGATAGGCTTCAAGCACTTATTTGAGCATGATACCAGTTGACAATCTAAATAGATACTGCTACAATACAAGAATGGAGATACTTAATGAGCAAAATTAAAATTGCAGAAATTTTCTACAGCGTACAAGGTGAAGGCGAATGGGCAGGTGTGCCCAGTGTGTTCCTGCGTACATTCGGTTGCAACTTTGAATGTCGCGGCTTTGGATTGCCACATGGCGAGAAGAGCACGGAACCCGAACAGTTTGCCGCAATGGTCAAGTCCGGTGCTGTAAAGGACTTCAAGCAACTGCCATTGGCACGTACAGGATGTGACAGCTATGCCAGCTGGCATCCAGGATTCAAAGAGTTCAGCCCGATGATGGAGATTGATGAGATCATTGATGCTATGTTGAAGCTGACTCCAACTGGTACATGGAGTCTACCAAACGGACAGGACATCCATCTTGTTATCACAGGTGGTGAGCCATTGCTGGGTTGGCAACGCAGTTACATTGAACTTTTCCAACATGAGCGCATGCGAGATCTACGACACGTGACCTTTGAGACCAATGCCACACAAGAGCTCAAAGGTGAGCTTCGAGGCTATCTTGCCAATGCTGGTTTTTGGACCACGTTCTCTTGCAGTCCTAAACTGACAGTAAGCGGTGAAAAGTGGGAAGAAGCTATCAAGCCCGATGTGGTCAAGTCTTACCTCAAGATTCCACAGACAGATTTGTATTTCAAGTTTGTTGTTGCTACAGAAGCTGACGTAAACGATGTTGACAAGGCAGTAGACGAATACTTGGACCATGGCG
>Ga0209500_10001888_pt1 | contig 15366 bp, 21 predicted proteins | sample S_140212_EF_Meta_FD_187323 | JGI IMG/M metagenome (GOLD analysis project Ga0209500, IMG submission 187323) | Freshwater microbial communities from Lake Simoncouche, Canada to study carbon cycling - S_140212_EF_MetaG (SPAdes) (version 2) | ecosystem: Environmental > Aquatic > Freshwater > Lake ... | reverse complement strand
AGCTACGCTGGAAGTAGCTCAGCAGCGCTTGCTTGGGCCGACCGAGTCGTGGCGACAGCGCGCAGGGCGAGCTGTTGCTAACGCTACACCGCCTCCCATCGAGAGGAGTTAAGGTTTAGGTTTAGGGTTTAGTAAACCCAAGGATGAAGAGCAGGCAGCCGATGGCACTACTCAAAAGCGCGAATTTGGCAATAGCGAGTGACGATGTTGTGATAAGAGTAAACTTTTACCAAACGCGTTGCTTGCCCGCGTTGTGTTTGTATGTGCGAGGTGTCGCCTCTACTTTGCGAGTTTGAGCACGGGATATGTGTGCGCAAACAGCAGTTGCGAGCTCGTGTGCTCGACATGCGAGTAGGGTTCCCACGACGGCTCATCGTTGCCCCACCACTTAACACCAAACACATATTTGTGCTTGTTCACAACTGTTCTAGCTCTGTCGAGTGGCAGAAGTTGAGGTTCTGAGTCGTCCTCTGTCACACACAACATTTGCCTGCACCTCATCCTCATCGCGCATGAATAGGCGATTTGTCAAATAACCGTTCACATCCAGTCAGTCTGCGACGCTCCTCTCATAATGAAGCTAGTCGACATTCGCTTTGACAGGGCCGCTGCGCATACTCTTCGATTCGCTCCGACTCCCCACTATGCTAAGGGCCGCGCGCGCTACGCGCGGATTGATCATAACATCCTTAGCTCGCGTATGCAACAGGATCAAACATCTGGAGTGATGTGAGTGTGGACATTGATGTAAACTTAGAGTAAATATTAATAATATCAATACTCTTTAGAAATCAGCTAATTTATTAACTATTACATCATAACATCATTGGCTCGCGCATGCAACATGATCAAACATCTGGAGACCAATTGTACTTGCACGAAGAATCCAAACTGTCGCACAAGTCACACATTTTGGAGCAGCTTCTGCTTGTCTTCTTCGCCAAGAATCTCAACGAGTCCAAATGCCTGAAATGTTTCCACAAAGTCCTCTTCAAACCTGCTGAGATTAATGAAATGCTGGTCATTCAGATGCATGAAAATTCCAATTCCCAAACACTGAAAGGAACAGTGCTCGGGATCCACAATGCATCTAACTCCAGTGAGGTTGATCTTGTCACGAATTTCTTTGGGAACCAGGCTACAATCTCCTCGATGGTCGAGCCATGCGAATGGTGTCTTAGGAACACCGCCACAGTAATCGCAGAGCCTTTGGAGAGTCGGCAGCATAATCCAGTGCTTGGCCTTGTCATGCTTCAAAACTGCATCCGTAGAACCCATGTATTTTCTGCATGGTTTGCACAGATACGACCCCTCTATTCCTTCCAAGCGATACTGAGGGGGGATCAGCGTTGCATGATCATGGCGCGCTCGTTTCTGTGGTACAGCAGCCCGAGTGCTTTCCTTTCGGGCAGACTGATGCATGTGGCAGAGCTGCTTGCTGAGAATGCAACATTTTGCACTCAATAACTACCTCTCTTCATGTGTTGGAAGATAGCACCAGCATGCAGCGACGCTGCGTTGCCCATCGTGTGCATGCGTACTGTGTGCAATCGGCAAAGGCTCGCATTCGCTCAATCTATGATTGAAATGTGCAGTGCTCTGAAAGGTGTCACTTATATTTTTCATCTTTGAATTGATAGTGCAGCAGCAAGACGTGAAGAGTCATTTGTACAAAAACCTAGAATAAACACAACGGCAATAGGCTAGCATTTTCAGACAACAATCCTTCTCCGAGGTTGCCCGTTGGAATGTCGTGTGATACAGAATCCGCCTACCGAATTTAATTATATTTATATATTGGATTATAGCCCTTCAAGTATTGTCCCAGTTCCATCGGATAGTCCCAGCCACAAACTAAATGTTGCACAGTGACAACAACATTGAAAACCACAATTTCTAGAAACTTTTTAGGCCAAATTGTTTTTACGATTGTCACACGATTCCACGAAATTAAACTACACAGAGTTACTGACTTTCAACCATCGTCACAATCGGGGACCCGATTTGTTTGTTGACGGCATTTCTTACGATGCTGCAATCACGTCCCACCGCTTTGCTATCCCACGTCAACGAAATGCGACAGGCCAGAATGTATTACATGTGGCAAGATAAGAATAATTGCCAATCATATTGAATGGATAAGTTCTTGATGCACCCGACCCCGTATCAACCGATTCCCGTCATGATGGGCTGGGATATAAAATACGAAATACGACAACGAAACGTGCCAAACGACACGGTAAAGTGTATATGATTGTGATGCTGATCATATGATACTATTGTGTTAGATGAATGAACAATGATGCATTCAATAAACGTATCATTCATCATCGTCTGCATCACGGTCGCCCTCATAACCGCAATCGCAATTGTAATCATTTCCGGCGTCATCACCACAGTTATCAGCACTCTTACCAATCATGCACACTTCCAACACGCGCGCTACGGCTCGCCACGCATGCACCGCTCCTGCGTCCCACCGCCCACCACGCGCATGCACCCAATACCACATTGCTCATACTACCTCTTTTACATCTAATACATATGATAATAAACGGCTTACTTTCTATCTATTCGTTGCGCTAGGTCGCTCTCGTGTAAGTTCTGCTCATAAGGAGCGCTTATCAGATCGTACAGCAACGGGTACGTCCATAGGGGGGGGCAAATGCCTGGCGATGGCAAGCCAGGCCATGCGCTCCAGAGGGCTCTGCCTGGGGAGGTAAGCCTGAGGCGGCGGGGATGGGAAAGGGGGCACAGTGGGCCCTATAACACCAGATTCCTGAGGCTTCGATGGGCTGGGGCAAAGTTTCTGGACCGTGAGTTTCACAAATGCTCGGGCAGGGGCAGGAGGCTTGGGCCCCTTTGTGCCACCAACTGTACCGGGGGGCAGAGGAGGCTTGGAATTGTTCAAAACAGCACTAGTTGGTTTCACCATGATTGTGCAATAATGTGGCAACTATGCAATGGAGCTCTTTGCCACGGTGTCGCTTGCAGTGCGGTGCGCACTCCACACTTGCCAAAATCTGACATTGGACACCCGCAAGCCCTCGCCGGCCTTCATAACCGTTCAATGCATCATGCATGCAGGGGCGAGCGTGCATGTGTATGTATTGTACTGTGCCCCCTTGTGACGATATCTGATCACACAATGTACAGAACCAATTTCGCCTGCATTAATTAAAAAAAAACAGTGTTTCATTGAATGGCTCCGATGTGTTTGTTTGAAGAACCCCTCGCTTCAACCATTTGTTCACTAGTGACCGTTTTCCGGGCCTAATAGCGTAAAAATTCTTATGCCTCCTGCACCAAAATGAATGTTGCGCCGTGAAAACAATATTGTAAAACACAAACAATTTATAGAAACTTTCTAGGCCATATAACTAGCAAGGACTGCTTCAATTGCCTACGGACTAACAGTTTTGGTTTCAATAAAAACTGTGCTTGAGTCCAAAAAAAAATTGACAGAAAAACCAAAAAAAAATATTAAAATATGCTCATCACACACAACATTTTGCCTGCACCACATCGCGCATGAACAGGCGATTGGTCAAATAACCGTTCACATCCAGTCGAGATACTCTATGCCCGACCGGAAGATGCGGTGAAAACTTACACATTATTCGCAAAATCAACCATTTCCGACATTGGGACCGATCGCTATGGTCTTTTTGTTATCTGCTGCGGATCGCCTGGAAACCGGGTGCGCTACAGGCGCAATACTGCATTTTGCCGCAGATGGCGTCCGAAAACTTCAAATCCGTATTTCATCTCGCGGACGTGCATTGTTTGCTCATTCCGTCTTTCATTCGGGTGATGTGATAACCCAGGTCGCCGGTCAAATTGTGGATGCTGATTCCCTCGATCGTACTTCTTCGAGTGCGGAGGTGTTCCAATGGTCGTCTAATAGGGTGTTTGTCATGCAAAGTCCTGGCGGCACCAGAAATTTCGGCATTCTTGCCAACACGGCAGGCGATGAAGGTACCAACAATGCTAGATTTGTCCCCAACAGGCGCAAACAAACCATAAATGTTTGCGCCACTCGTACCATTGCACCTGGTGACGAAATCCTGGTTCCTTACGGGAAAATGTACGTGACTAGACTCAGAACCGCGGTTGCACAGCAACGCGCACTGCACCAAAAAGCTGCTCTCCTTTTAAACTCCGTTGCGCCGGTTATTGTGACAAATGGTGCTGTGAAGCGCCTCCTGTGCGCTAACTGTCGCAAAGTCTTGACCGCTAGAACGAGAGTGTCGCATGCACGCTGCTGTCAGGGACTGCTTACACCCCATACCAAATAAACATACTTGGTTTAATACAGGGGGCCTCATAATGCAATCATTCGTTTGTTTGTTTGATATCACCGACCCCTTGTCATCTTTCCCTCTTTTTGTATCTTGATTTTAAAACTCAGACCCTAAAACCGAACATGCCCTAAAACCGACAGAAATTTCAATCCCAGCCCTGAACCCTTATCCCACCCACAATGCATGATTCTGATTTCATCACCAAACTCTAAAAACCCTAAACCCTAAACCCAACCGTGACACTACCAACAACCCTAAACCCCTACCCCTCTAACCGCATCTGCACGCCTGCATTTGATTTTATTGCCAAATTTCAACAAATGTTTAAGGCAACCCCTAAACCCTAAACCCCTTAACCCCTTAACGTAACCCCCAAGCACAGATAATCATTCTCCAATCTTGGCTTTCTTGGGCTTCTTGCACACTTCCCCCAGAGCCCCAAAAAGCTGAATAATGCCTGGAATTCTTCCTTTGAACAGCCAGTTCCATTTTTCCTGTTTTGATCCAGCAGGCAGCACGTTAGGAATGATTTGTCCCTCAACTGCCATCCCATTACTAAACCATCAATGTGAACACAGCATCACTACTACCTGCCAATGCAAACACCATCTTTCCCACATCTCCCAAACTGTGCTTGCAACCTGCTCCACACAAGCCCTCATGAACCTGAAGCAAAATGTTAATAAAAGGTCTCGCAATTAAACACCATCATTAATGACGGACCTGCCCGTTTTCGTACAAACTCCACAAAGGAAGCAGGCATCGGCAACAAAACTGGCGGGGTACAGTCCTACTCTCTTCAGTGCAGTTCGTTCTGGAGTGCCCTTTCGATCCGCACTTGAAGCAACGCTGATTGACCCTTTGGCATTTCATGCTGTTGTGTGTTGCATCTGGACCGCAGAAAAAACAGCCAACTCCACGGCTGGCTGCTTCTGCACACCATTTCGTGTTTGCCACGGCTTTCTTCAAGTCCACAATACTGGGTTGATGCAATTGAAGGCCAGCAACAGGTCCATCATCGGTGTGCATCGCTTCCATCACAATCTTGTGCAGCGGCACATTGCTTGCCAACGCTGCAGCCACTTCCTGGGCGTCGAAATCTCCTGTCCCGCGGATCACTCAAGCCAACGGAGTACACACATCGATGTCACAAAGCACACAGCCATATACTACAGCAAATCGGAAGAAAAAGCAATACCGCGGTTGTAACTGGCGATGGCTTCTGGGTATGTGATGAAAGTGCATTTTCCGTGAGTACCACGTACACGAGCCAACCTTCCCTGAAAATAAACATGAGATACTAAAACAATGTGACGGCAGCCCCCGTCAAACCCCCCTAAAAATCCACGAATGTTCTTTAACAAATCACAAACCATAAACTGGACAAGGTTTTCGAAGTTATACGTATATTCCCAGACAACGCTACGCTCAAGTTCCAAAGAATTCAAGCCTGTGATAAATCCTGCCGCAAGGTAACGATGCGTGCACATCAAAATGTATGGCTGTGCCTTGCCTGTAGTTGCAATGACACAAGCCTTCCCAACCCTAAGCATGATGGCTTCCTTATCAGACGAATCCATGCCACTGTAAAAGAACTCACAATCCAAACCTCGGCTCTTGAGTTCCTCCTGCAGTTGACAACCGGCGTTCTTTGTCATAACAAGAATCTGTGAATGTATTAACACTATTAAAGCACCATACAAAAATTGATGGGTCCGACCACTCACCATCTGTGGTCGTGTTTGAAGGAGTAGAAGCAGTGCAGCTTCTTTGTCGACACACACAAATTTGTCCAGTAGCACTTCTGGACGAGTGGGTGACACTCTGAGCACTTCAGAAAACGTTTCGATCCCGAGCTCTTGCGCGAGAAAGCGTTCATTCTTCGGGCGAACGGTGGCCGACATAGCAAAAAACAGAAATTTCAAATCGGCCAGAGATGCCATGAATGTCCACATGGCCTGAAACGCTCGATAACCCGAATTTTCTGTGGCCGTCACCGATTCACGAAGAGTATGTACCTCGTCTGTGCAAAGCACAAGATTCAAACCCTCGGCAACAGCCTGTCTCGCCACATTGACATTGCAATGCAAGCTTTCAAAAGAAGACAGCAATAAAATTCCTTTCTCCGCAGCCAAATCTCTGAGAGGGCTGCCATTCAGCTTTGTCACGCAGTTCTCTTTCAGCATGTCTGCAGCAGTTTGTTGCTTCAACGACACAAATGGCTGTGCAAGCACCACCATCGTGTTGGGTTGTTCCGCAAAGTGCGTGTAATACCTGGTCGTGCTGGTGAGTCTGTGAAAACCTAGATCGCAGGCACATCACCTGCTTTTTCCGGTAGCACACGGTTGCACAATGAGTATTCGGCTGCTGGAGCCCTGTAGTCGTTGAAGATGCTCTAGCGTTGTTTTCTGGATTCCTGTGATTGTCATGGCTGGTACCTTCTTGTCCCGTGCACCGCTTTGCGACACAGCTGCACTCGCCCCTGCATTGCCGCCCGTGAGTGGTGAGGTAAAAGCGGTGTACTGCTGGGAGATGCATTTGGGCGATGGCAGCCCTAGTGTCGAGGGCATTGCATCCTTAACAAAAACAAGCTTGGAAGGCTCAGTTTTGGGAGTCAGAGCATCTCCAACACTGGCTGATGAACGTTGCGAATTCAACATGGAACTAAATTCCGACTGCGAAGTGCTAAGCAGTGCTTGTTGCAGCCCAGTGCTTGCACTATCGCGTGAATGCTCTGCGCTGCCAAAAACCGGAGATTGATCAAGCTGGCTGATTGAATTGACCCCTCCCGCCTGCATCGGCCCGCTTGAATGTGTAACACCCTGGTAGGCTGCTGCAGCAACCTCTGGACGATTTGCCACTATCCACAGCCAGCGTTCAGCAGTGCTGGAACCTACATAATGTGAACACTGGTAAGTGGTTGCAAATTTGCATGTTATAGTTGCGGTTTCGGGATAGTTTCTATGCCATTTGTGGTGACGCAAACACCTGAATGTGCCGTTGACTCATGTTGTGCTGGTGAATCTTCGTCGTTTGAAGTCTCCAGACCAACGTATGCATTGAAAATTTTGGCGGCTTGATGGTACCTGCATCAATCTGAGACTCATACCCTACACCTCATACATTGCCATCGCTTGCTCACTTGTCTACATGGTACGCCGATATTCCGCCAATTTGATGTTGATCTCCAGCATACCGTTCGTCGCTGGTTGCTTCCGAGTGCGCTGAAAGGGCAATCATTGCCAGCCTCATCTCGCGTTGCTGTTCAGAATTGCTGAACGCAACTTCAACCGCCTGAAGTGATATTGCTTCAGTCACATGCCTCAAAGAAGCCACCGACAGCCCCGGCAAAGCTGCCTCGATCTGCCTATTGAACAAGTATCGGAGCCTATCTTCATGCATGGGATGGCCCCCCTCTGTGGCAATCGTCATAAGAAACATTTTTGCTACAGTTTCAGGTTGAGGTTGCCAACTTTTCACCTGCAATCAGGAATGCTCCATGATGAAGGGCTGCCTTTTTCCCCCACACAGCATTTGCGGCTTCGATCACTTGCGGCTTGAGGCGGATCGCCAGTGTCAACAGAAGGCACGTGAGTCTTTCCGAACTAAACTTCATGGTCTCATGAATGCTGGCGGCCGCTGCTGCTCCCTGTAGATCCTCGCTCTTTGTGGAATCGTACGCTATCGCGCATCGTCTTGCGGGTCCTTGATACCGCAGACTTTCAAAGTGTTACTTGATGACGCACACCTGTCACGCAATATCAGGCTAACCTTCTTGTTGACCCCCCCGAAACTTTTGCCACTGATATGGCCAGCACCTCCGGAACCCGCATTGCACCGCCACCCGTATAGCAGGCTGCCAATCCAAGTGCAACCCCGATCGCAGTATCTGCTTGAAGGATTTCTTGAGGCGTTTTGGATGACCCGACCCTGTGGCGAAGAGATGGGTTGAGAGTCCAGAGTCCGTGCGCAACTGGCACCATGTCGGCGTCTCGCACGCTCTCGAATTCATCAGGATTAATCAAAGGAATCCCCAATGCTGTGAATGCTTCTTCTGCAATGTCAAGCTGTCCGATTACAAGCTGCTTGAACGCTTGAATGCTGCAGCCAATCCAGGTTGAGCCGCTGGTTTTCACTTGCAGTTGACCATGTTCGAGCCAGCGAATCTTCTGCGGTTTGATGTAATGAAAACACCGCCTGGCCATGCGCTTGTAATGCTCACTTTCTTGAAATGGACACCCAGTTTTTCTGTGTAAAAACGTAAAAAGGAAACACATCACAGCCTTGCCGTACGGGGTGGTTGGGGGGCTGCCTTATGAAACTGGCTACAAAAGCTACGTCCTGATCAGTGTTCTTCAAACTAGACAGGTGATGCAACACCGCACATTTCAGGGCGTACTTGCATTGAGTAAGCGCGTGCTGGAATCTGCAGGGAGGAGATGGCAATGAGCACAGGGGATACAGATAATGGCCAATATATAACAAAGACACCTGTTAGGGCAGTTGAACTCCGTTTTCTTCTGATATAACCATATCATCCAATTCATCATTTTTGATCGTTCCTTTTTTGCTGGAGCCTGGTCAGTGATGCATTCGAACAGAAGTATTTGAACATTTTCTATGCTAGGAACACGTGGTCCATCAGAAACGCAGTCTAAAAACTGCACAAGAGACGCAACGTTTGCACTGCCCTAATGTTAATTTAAAATGAAGACATCTGGCAACCAATAAACTGCACCTGTAGTTGTCTGGGGCTGCCCTGACAGGAATGAATGCTTTCTTATCAGCCAAAACTTGCTGCTCGTGCACACTCGCGTCATTGATCTTCGTGAACATATGGCTGAAGTATGCACTGCAAGCTGCTGTCCAGTTGTTTGTTTCGGGAACTTCGACAGAAACACATGGTAGTGTTCCAAACCGTGAGGCGCGACCAAATCTGCCTGCAGACTTGATATCGACAGTTGGTGGCGCGCTGTCGTCCAATCCCATCATCTCGATCAATTCTGCATCTGATACCCGTTGTGAATCAGGAACTACAGGATACAATGTGGAACGTATGTATTGCCCATCTTTGAATTCATATTTCACTATCAAGTCTGAAGCAACTAGTGCTGGCAACGTGTGAGTTGGGTGCCCGGACCTGCTGAGCCAATGGTGCCGGACACCTCCAGTCGTTCCAAAATGTTCGCCGCAACCGACAAAAGGGCACTCAAATCGAATGGTTGACATAATGAAACCGAAGCTCCAAAGTCCTTCCTGGCAAACGAGTTTCACAGGCAATCTTTAATCGAGATATGATACGATGAAGCTGCGCACGCACCTCCGCGAAGGTACGATGATGTTGTATCGTGTTTACATGCCTCGATGCGATGCATCTGAAAACACACGTGATTGCGATACACTTGATGCTGCTTCGATCGGCGTGGTCATTGTGGCATCTGTCCCGCTTGCATTGCGCCCTCACTGCCTGCGCTGCAGCATGGCCCTTGGCTGATGTGCGCATGCGTACGCGGTTGCGCAATTCCATTCTAAAAACTCAATGTGTTTTGATTTTTACACATTCCAAAAATTCAAATTAAATTCAAAATGCAGCAACTCAATCAATAGTGCAAAAACGGAGTAGGTCTCTAGAATTTTTCACTATCACAACCCAAACAGGCTTCACACATTTTTTGTTTTCAAAACGAATGCCTAAAAATAGGCAAACACAAAAAACCTGCATTCTGAGTAACAACCCCAACCAATCACACAGAACCCGACTCCTCCCACACAATGGTACATATATATATATACATATATACACATACATGGACGTCTAATGTCTTTCATTTTTCTATTCGAATGGATCTGATGCAAATTGCCTAGGGAGCTTTGGTCAAAATTCAAGCCTCCCTACTCAAGTGAGTAGGAAACTCCTAGAAAAAAAGGAACACCCACACACAATCGGAATTGTACTCAATCAAACCCCCCTTGTTTGAACATCCCCCGTTGAAACAAAACACCATTTGATAACCTACGCTGTCTCAAGACGGACGAACAACAGCACACACAGGAGCAATAACAACCAGCAGAATTGGTACAAGATACTGCTGTCCACACGCGCAATCGATTCCACACTGTGACTAAACCAAACGTCCTGGTTTGAAGCCGCTGATTCGCAATCATTGCGAACGCAAGAATTCATTAATCGGAATGTCTGACGACTCCCCACCCCCCAAATTCAGAAAACCGTTGCAAACTAGACCAAGTTCACCGAAAGTTGAACTTGGTTCTCCCAAATGTGCGGCTCCCAAGCTGAAGAAGCCCAAACTGGTTTCTACATCTCCTCTTTCACCAGAACTGTCAAAAAAACCAAACAGGCGCCGTGAAATGAATTCATGCAGGCTTCTGGATCTCCAAGCAAAGGAAGACGACGGAGGTGCAGAAGGTGCAGAAGGTGCAGAAGGTGCAGAAGGTGCAGAAGGTGCAGCTGCTCCCGGATCATGCTCCTCAAACAGCGACGACGATAGAAGCGAAGGGGATGATTCCATTGTCACCGATGTAATGTGCAAGCGTCTGCCCTTGCTAAACTGAACCCTAAACCCATCGACCTTTTGACTGCAACCTGACCCTGCCTGCCATAGGGATCATACTCGGATGGAAGTCCCGATATATACCTGAAGAGTCTTTCATCCCAAGCAGAGGAGTTTGGGTTTACCTTACCCCTTCACCAAACTTCCAAGCCTGCCTTCGTGTGATTTGATCCCTAAAACCCACCACCCTAAACCCTAAACTGTGAGGGCCTATACACCACTAAACTCCTAACTAGGTCCTCGTACGACAAGACCAAACGTGCGTCAGCATCGACTGGAACGCCAGACTGCTCTGACCCAATTGAACCCAAAGGAATTAGGCGTTTATCCGATAAAATTTCTGTCACCCGAAACCCAGCTCCTATCAACACAATCCCCATGTCCCCCACGTCTTCTACTGCATTCTTGCAGCGATTTATGCCAATCATGCTTCAACCGGTTGTTAACCCACCACCACCCTGCATTTCCAATGGTTCGTTTTCGTCCAGACTCAGGCTTAACAAAACCGGAATCGCCGCCGCTAGCGACCCTGTTGCTGCGCTATGCTCCGTCGCGCCCAACCTTCAATCATACCAACCCCTCCACCTTGTTACCAACCCCATGACCAACGTCGTTGCACTGCGTGCTGCTACCCCTGCAATTCTAGTGACCACCAACGCCATTCAGCACACAGTCCCAACCCATCTGCTTCCAAACCCTGCAATGGACGACACCGACCACGTTGACGAACAAATCACCAACACCCCTCCAATTCAAACAGTTGCGGGCACCCTCTGGTTCGCAAGTGAGTGGCACCTGTTTGCATTTTAGCAATTTCATAACTACAACGAGAATCAAATAAACAAGTACAGCAAAAACTAAACTGTGTACGATATTTACACCGCCGATTTCACCTCTACATTCACCTGTCATCTGAAGGCTGGGGCATTCACATAACAAAAAAAGGCTGAGGGGATGTTAGTGCCAATGACGCGTGGCGACTCCTGCGGCGCCGCTGAGCGGTCGAGAGGTCGTGCCCCCCACCCCCCGGACCCCTCCCCCTTGACACGAGCAACTACTCTGACATAATTTCTCATTCAACTATTGCGCGTTTACCCTAAACCCTAAACCCTAAACCCAACCCTAAACCTCTATCGCTTTGAGTGGCCCACTGCTGTCCTAAGTCCGAGGAGCAAAGCGTGATTTTACTATGCTAATCCCTTGTCACGAGCTACTCTGATATAATTTCTCATTCAACTATTGCGCGGGGCCTTCAGCCCCCCCAACCCTAAACCTCTATCGTTTTGAGTGGCTCAGTGCCGTCCTAAGTCCGAGGAGCAAAGCTTGATTTTACTATGCTAATCCCTTGTCTCAAACTACTCTGAAATAACTTGAATTCAAAATCCAACAACCCGATCAGGAGTGCAAGTTCAAAAACAACCCAAACAGGCTTCACACATTTGTTGTTTTGACAACGAGTGACTAAAGCAGGCAAACAAAAAAAACTCGTGCTCATGCTAGCATTCTTAAGACCCCTTCAACCTTGCAGCCTGCATCCTTGCAATTATTAACATCAACTGTCGCTGCAATTTTTGCTGCTGTGCTGGACGAATCGAGTGATCGAGTCAAAAAAATAACATGGCATTAAATAGCAAATAATATCTGCTCATAATTCAATACAGCCTACGACACGGTGTAGCAACTGAATTGAACAATTCCCGATGTCGAATCAAACTGCCATGACCAATCCTGAATGATGCATGACAACAATCGTTATGTGCTAATGCCTTAATGAACACGGCTTTGTGAATACTTTGACAAATTGTATATATGTATGCGTACATGTGTCCGCGCGCATTATGCGCATATACGCGCGCGCGCAATGAATTTGACATACTTTGGAATTTTTCGATCACAATCTCGAATGACAATACCACGCATATATTGCATGACATTTACAGATCACGCTTTCAGCGCACATTCACTTCAGCGCGCATTCAAAATCCAACGCGCTTTTATTTCTACTCAATTTACTTCCTTTCACAATCAGCGCCAGCGAATTAAAGCGCCGTGTTTAGCTCATTCAATCTTCAAATAGCCTCCGCGACTGCCGTGGCCTCCACAGACCACACCGGGGACGGCGAACGACCGCGCTTTCGTTTTGGACAGTTCGTCACCGATTCAGCATTCTCGTTGTCACTGTCGATGTCTTCTTCACTCTCGGAATCATCGGCGAAATCCTCCAGCTCGATAAACTCACTCACGTTCTCTCTCCCCTCGAGGAACCATGGCTCTACTTCGTCAGGCGCAACGAATTCGACTTCCGTTACTGTCATCAGGTCGATAATCGCTTGATATGTTGCGGTCATACAATTTTATATCTATATATCCTTATCTAAACATTATCTTTTATATCTTATGTCCCTACATTACCCTGAACATCCGATCCTACGTGTGTCCGTATGCATGCCACACCACCCACGCTGCCCATGCACACGTCATCAGGGCCAGAGGGAATCCTCAACCTTGCTCCACTTCTAAAGACGCGGACTACCACTCCGGACTCTGGTGTATGTCATACCGAATCGAAAAAAAACATGCCACCCCCAAAAAGACCCAATTATATAGACATATATAATTTATCCATGAATTAGGCCTTATTAGGCCCCTACCCGACAGTTTGACTGTTCATAGACTGTCGAAGAGGAAGTCCTGCGAAGTCTAAAAGTATGCAGGGCAGTTGCTGCCCTGCCGCACGCGCAGGAATCGAGCCACGGCGCAGGGGCGCTATGAAACTGAGGTTGCTGAACCCCATCTTACCCTCCGCACTGCCGGAGTAGAACCAGACTCAATCATGTTGCACGTGGGCGAATCATGCATAGCATACATCACATCTCGATGTCATGTATCACCGAGCGCGCACTTTCACCAACATCCCCTGTGCCTGCTACTGAGCGCTGACGAAACCGGTATTTTCATGAACCGCATGGTTTGTGTGTCCAATTCATTTTTACTGCTGCCTGGTTTGTTTCGAATGCACTCTTGTTTGGACACATCAGAGCTTGCGCTATGTGCAGCTGATACATCATTCAGATTTTCAGTGGCGCACATCATTTACTCAACGGCTAGCAAAATGGACCTCACTGCTACACGTACACCAACACAATCTAATTGTTTTTGCCTCTCATCTTCAACACGCTGTTTGATGCCTTTGCAGTAGATGCATTTTGATTTCTGCCTCAAGTGATCGCAATCAAAACATGCGCTATGTGCAGCTGGTACATCATCAGTGGCGCACATCATTTACTCAAGCCGGCAAAATGGACCTCACTGCTACACGTACGCCAACACAATCTAATTGTTTTTGCCTCTCATCTTCAACACGCTGTTTGATGCCTTTGCAGTAGATGCATTTTGATTTCTGCCTCAAGTGATCGCATAAAGAGGCACCGCGGCATCTGGTACAAAACCGGCGATGATGATCATGTTCACAAATTCCAGCGCCACCACATTCCTTGCATCCATCACGGCGTTTGTCGTGGTGGCAGAAGTACCGCGTTTTTTTATAACGAACCTGGTCCTTCGAAACCCATTTCCATTCTCCAATACCCCCTGCATTCGAGGCCGAACGTGCCTGCGGACGTAGCACCGGTATTGGATTGCTAAAGCAAGTGCGATTGTCATCAGGTCCTGAGGGCAATGACATGGCCGCTGTCGCAGCTCTCTCGGTTGAACCATGCACGCCAACAGCTGTCTTGCACGGACGACCCACACGTCGAATTGTGATACCATCAATGCAAGTCACCTGTTGCACACATCATCAGAAAAGAGCATGCCATACATTTGCTGTGCATGCACACCGGTTTCTTGGCAGTTTTGGTTTCCAATGACTGCGGGCAACGGAACAAGGGCAATTGCGTAAGACGGGATAGTGTGCTGTTCGGCGTGAACCATGATATAAAGGGGCAGCATACCTTTCTTTTGACTTTTTCATGAGGCTTGCTCCTCTTGCCACCCTCAACACGCATGCTACTGGTCGCTGGGCCATCACCACTGGACGAAGAAAGCGTCTCCGGCTCGATCGAGCCTGCGTTCATGCAGTGCCTGCCTGATACGTCAATCTCATTTATCTGGGGTCGTTCAAACCGGCTACCAAGCATTCATGACAACGTTAATATCATATCAATGAATGGCTGTCATGCTGCTACATGATGCAGCGCGAGCAAATTCCCCCGTGACATGTTTGCACGGTCATCCCAGACACATGCAGCGGTGCGAGCGATTCACCTCGGGGTTGACAACGGTCATCCAAGACACATGCTGCAGTGTGAACAACCTGCAACATGATTGCACGGTCACCCAAAGGTAATAAACAGTTCTGAGCATGTGTCCAGGTTTGGGTTCATTGCACTGCCACACTGCACTCACCACTGCGAATGCAAACTTGAGCAACAGAGTCATCGGGTCCGGCAGAACAATTTTTATTTTTTTGCTTCAGATGAACAATGTAG
>Ga0209500_10001887_pt1 | contig 15369 bp, 25 predicted proteins | sample S_140212_EF_Meta_FD_187323 | JGI IMG/M metagenome (GOLD analysis project Ga0209500, IMG submission 187323) | Freshwater microbial communities from Lake Simoncouche, Canada to study carbon cycling - S_140212_EF_MetaG (SPAdes) (version 2) | ecosystem: Environmental > Aquatic > Freshwater > Lake ... | reverse complement strand
GCCAACTACTGCCCAGCCGTCTCCCTGAACTGCTGCGAGCGTAGTCATTTACTCTCCCTTGTGTGGAATTATTATGACTTATCCATCAATAAATCGTAGATTTTATCTACGCGTGTCTCCAAACGATTTACTTGATCTTTAATGCTACTTCCGCCATTGGGACGTAACTCGTTTAACCAGCCGCGTACCAACCACTTCAATCCAATAAATAAACCAGTTAGAGTCGCTGTCGCTGCTGCGATTATTTGACCCCATTCCGTAGCGCTCACTTCTTAGGAGTTGCGTAACCGAATACGCCAGCAAGAATCGCCCATAGGATGGCGCGATAATCAACATCAAAGTTAGATGCTGCCCATGCTGATAAGAATGCGCCAGCAGTAAGGATTAGTGGATTCTTCATATTCATTTGCTTCCGCCTAACATAGGGATGTTAAAGAGTGAGCCATTTGCTTTACTCTGTTTTTTATTAAATGAAACATGGCAGTGATGCCGATGCGCATTGCTCCCCTTGTAAACGCGCCACTTCCAGTTAAGGATTCTGGAACATATGCGCCCATCGAATATGATGTATTTAATGCGATTATCTCCATTTCGCGCTGCGATACGAAGTTGATCTGCAAGATCACCCATGACGTCTGGTTTTGGCTTTCCGTATAAATCTCTGTCGAGATCAATGGCGCATACCCAAGATTCATTGTCTGGTATGTGATCCGAGTTACCTCTAGCGAGATGCCTAGCATCTGCCACCCATCCATCGGAAGTTTTATCTCTGTCTGGATAGTTAGCATTTACCTGATCTCTAAGAGTTTCGGCAGCCTTTATTAGTTTTGCCTTCATTGTCCGAGAATAGTTTTTAGTTCATCTTCGGTTAAACCGAGTCGAGCCAATAAAGCAGCCTTTTCTGCTGCTGCTTTTGCCAATAACTTTTCTTGCTCTATTGTAAAAGCTTCATCTTTTTTCTGCTGGTCTTTTTCTGCCTTATTTAACTCGCGCTCGATTGTTTCGCCAGTTTCGCAATTTACAATAAGTTTAGTCATTATGAAACTCCATATAATCTAATAGATGTGTTTGAAGCATTACTAAAAGTACTTGTTCCAGTTCCTCTATAAATGTCTATAGAAGAAATTGCAGATGTTGATTTGTAAACACCTTGCATTTGTAACATAGAATACATTGTGGCTGCGCTTTGTCTGTAAGAATAATTCAAAATGAACTTTTTAAAAGCAGATGTTGAAGCATAATTATAAATCCATAAAGAACCTTGTGCTGCTTGTGCATAGTCAGTTGCTCCGCTTGTAATGCTTCTGCCAAACATTGACCAGTTAATACTCATTGAATTTTGCAAACTTAATGAATTTGCTGCATTATCTTGGGCTTGTTCTGTTGTGTTTGCGCCACTTCCACCAGTTGCAATTCCAGCATAATTTGTGCCGCTATCATTATTTAATCTGCCATCAAACCAAGAACCGGTTGCGCTATGATAAATTCCTTCAAAGACCAAAAAAAGGTGCTTATAAGTTGCAGGAATAGATGAAAGAGATAACGAAGATAAAGCAGAAGCAGTAGTTGTTGAAATCAAAGTCATGCCGCCACTTGCAGGAGTTGCCCATGATGGAACTGAACCATTTGAAGTTAAAACTTGTCCATTTGTTCCAATGCCAATTCTGGCTTTTGCAGTTGAAGATGTGTAATAGTCGATATCTCCTGCTGTTGTACCAGCATTTAAAGATTTAACCGATGTATCAATAGACGATCCAAGAGTACGGATTGCCGCAGCGCCATCCTTTACCAGATCGGTATCGGCTGGCGTAGTCCAGCCGTAATTAGTTGTTGTTGGCATTCCTTCTCCTTTTTAGGCTACTATTGTAGCGTTAGTCCAGTCTAAAGTTGGTATTAAAGTATTCCATTTTTCGCCTGCTGGAACATTTGTCCACTTAAACGCTTGCAGACTAAATGCAATAGGCGAGACGTTTAAAGTTAGTTGCAGTTTGTTGAACCCAGCGTTAAAAGTCCAGCCTTCTACAAAGCCTTGAAACCTTCCGCCAGTCATATTTGCAGGCAAATCTGTAACATCGATTGGCAGACCCATAAAGACTCCCAAGAGAGTGTCGCGATCTGAGTTATCTATCTCTGGGTTAGTAAGTTCAAAAGTAATCGATTTAAATAGGCTCTGGGGATAGGCTCGTAAGGCTAGATAGAAATTAGCCTGAGCAGTTGCCGCATATCCATGTTCAATGCTTGTAATAATGTTTTGGGCTTGAACTCCATAAAGCGCTTGGCTTGTTAAATCTTCGGCTGTGTGTTGATTGCCGTTTTTATAGGTAATTGTTACCTTATTCCGAATATCTCCGATACGCCGAGATGTGGCAACTCCAGAAGCCAATGCATGATGTCCAGTTAATTCTGTGTAGCCATTTGTGGCTAGGTATTCGCCGCGATGCGTGCTATCAGCATAAGAGATACGCCCTTGAGCATCTTCGTATAAGTATCCAGCGCCAGATGTTGCCAGCGCCGCGACCAATGAATAAACGTCTGTAACGTTAGATGCTCTAGAAGTTAGTTCGTAATCGCCTGGCTGGTCTATTTCGCCTAATCCAGTATTCTGAGCATTAGCCCAAGTTTCCGTAGCGTTATATGTTGCCCATGTTAATGCGGCTGGAACTTCGCTCCATTGATTGAACAGGATTTCATTTAGAATTGAATAAATCTGATCGCCATCAAAATCTTTAGTTAATACACCTGTGGTTAGGATTTTAGGCAATTTTGAAAGAGCGCCAAGAGCAGTAATTTTAAAACTTTGAACTAAAGCGCTAGATCCTGCTGTACGCACGCTCTGGGTTATATCTGTAACATATCCGCCGAATACAGGCTTTAGGGTTCCAGTAGAGTCTTTGACCTGTAATGCAAAAGAATCATTAATTTCGATTGCTACTGCGCTCTGGTCTGTATTGATAATTTCTACTGTGCAGTAACCTGCTACTGGTTGCTGGTAGATATCTGTTCGCCCAGCAGTAATTGTAAGATTTGCCAGCGTTACACTTTCGTAAGAACCGCCATCAATAGATAATGCCCAATCTGGAGACCAGTTGCTCATCGATCAAATGCACCTGCGCCCAATGTTCCGCGAGCGCTTGAATCGTTAAGAATTTCGACTATCTGGCGAGCAGTAGATTCTGAGTCAATAGCCCCATTTACTGTTATGTTGTATTGCTGTAATGACTTGGCTTCGCCCATTCTGAACGTGCCATAACCATAAGGATCAACCTTTTGAACTCCCATCAATTGATCTACTAAATCTTGAAGTTGGTTAGCATCGGCTTGAAGTTTGTTTAAAGCATTTACTTGGCTAGATCTAGAAGTTCCAACCGCACCGCCGCCACCGCCTGCGCCGCCACCGCCTGCGCCGCCCATTCCAAGAATGCCAGCAGTTGCAGATGAACTAAGACCAAAAGAACCGCCGCCGCTAATTGCGCTAGGCGCTCCGCCTGTTGCAAAACTCTGTGTGCCATAAGCAGCAGCGAATGCAGTTCCCTGAATGCTTTTAATTTTTTGAATACCAGCGCCAAATAGGTTAAGGAATCCGATAACCTGATTAGCCATCTCAACGATAAAACTAATTAATTCTTTAATAATAGTTACTACAACATTTGCAGTCTGAGCCACGAAATTTAAAGCCGTAACGAATCCATCTAGGCTTGATTTTCCATCCGCAGATAAGACTGCCGCTAATTGCCCAATGCTTCTAGCAAGTGATCCGATAGTCTTTCCAAGATTAAATGCTGCTACTCCAGTTTCATCTAATCCATCGACTGCGCCATCGTTGCCAGTTAATCCAGCGATAAATGCGTTAAATGCTGGTAGTGCTTGCGTATTGATAAAGTTGATTAGACCTTCCATAATAGGAAGTAATGCAAAACCGATAGTCTCTTTTGCTTCATCGAAGCCGATTCGCATCTGCTCCATTTTGAATGCCAGAGTATCTGCATTCGCTCCCAAGTCTGGATAAATCTCATTTATTCGTGCAAGGATTTCAGAGAATGACTTACCCTTAACTTCGGCGGCTGATAAGCCAATGCCTAGTCTTGCAAGAGATGTAGTGTTTCCATCCTGAGCCTTAGCAATGGCATTAGCAACAGTCTGTAATTCAACTCCGCTATTTACCGATACTCTTGTAGAGACTTCTAATAGATCTTGTGCTTCTTTGACGTTGCCAGTTGAGAGAGCCAAGCGCTCTAGGGCTGGACGTAACTCTCCATCGGATTTAGCAGTCTGGATTGCAAGGGTTGATAAATACTTTTCTGTGCTGGCTATCTGGGCATCTGTTGCGCCAGTAGCATTCTTTAAAGTAGTGGCTAACTTGGCTTGTGCTGCTTCATCTTCAATGGCTGCTTTAACGCCATCTACGCCAATTTTAATTGCATATGCTCCTGCGGCTGCTGCTGCAACTGCAAATGCCTTAGTGGCAACGCCGCCAAACTTGGTTAATTTATCGCCAAAATCATCTACATCTTTTGTGCCTTTATCAAGATTCTTAGTAAACGCATCAATATCAGCAATGAGTTTAAGTGTTAATGCTCTTGTACCTGAAGCCATTATCCCCACTCTTTCAAGATGCCATCAAATGCTTTAGTCCATTCGGCAACTACATATGGTTGCTCTTTACGCAAGGTTGGATAAATAAAATAACCGCGAGAGCCGCGACCTTCGCGCCCTGACCATATTGGGAACTGCTTAAATTTATTAGATCCGAATTCTGCTCCGCCCCAGATTTGTTTAGTGGTTGCTCCACCTGAAAATTTCTGGGCTGCAAATCCGTAAGTGATTTCGCCAATCTTAGAAGACTTCTTAACCTTTGAGCCTTCAGCGATACGACCAGCCACAGCCCTAGAATTAAGACTGTGCGCTGAGTCGATCACCTTTAATCGAACATAATCCGAGATATCGCCAGACTGGCGCTGGGCTTCTTTCGTTGCCTCTTCGTTCATGTTCCTAAGCGCTTTAAATACCGCCGAGAGTTCGGCTTTATCTAGACCAGTTTCAGCCATTGCCATTCCTCTCTTTTAGTATTTCAAATGCCGTTATTACATCTTCAGCCGTCTGCCATTCACTCATAGGAATTCCTGTCGCTATTGCTAGCGATATAAGAATTCTATTTATGCTTCCGACTTCGTGGCTTTTGGGCTATCTGTGTCTCCCACAGTAACTTCTGCCACGTTTTCCATCCATACATCTAAACTCTTAACAGGCTTACCGCCTGCCTCGCGTTTCATTGCGTGATACGCCAAGAACATTAGATCCCATATTCCTATGGATTCTTGTGCTTGCCCTATTGTCTTTCCTACTGCCTTTTCCCATTTAGCCCACTCTGGCGGCTGAGCCGTATAGGTCTCTTTCTCGCCTGAGTTGAATTCGATTAAGATAGGTAGTTTCATTTTTTGCTCCCTTATTTAGATGTTACGAGAATGTCTCTGTAACTTCGCCGCGTGCTACTTTCCAAACGAAATCAACAGTCTGTGCATCTGTTCCTGCACCGCCTGCTGTTGGATAGTCTAGCAAAACAGGGAAAACAAATTGCGCACCTGTTGCTGCTGTTAGAGTTACTGAAACTTCTGAGTTTGGGTTTGTATCAAGAGCAGTCCAGATTGCTTCGCATACTGAAGAAGTCTTTCCCCAGTCTGCAAGCATAGAGAGAGCAAAAGAACCCTCTAAATTAGTAACTTTGTAGGCTTCGCCATCGAGTGTCTGGTATGTCTCGCGAACTACATTCTTTGTTAGAACTGCTGAAGTCGCTTGTGCTTCGATATCTGTTCCACCTGTGAAAGATAGAGAAACATCGCGACCAGTTATTACTGTGGTTGCCATTATTTATCCTTAGTTTGTTTGTGTGTAGTAAGTGGAAACTCTGATATCGGCTACCAAAACATTTGACGCACCGACCTGAGTAACTGTTGGTTTTTCTACTGCTCCAATGGTGTATCCGACTGGGATTACCTTTAGAACGCTCATTACTAACTGCTCCAAGTTATCTAGGGATGCAGCGTTATTGTTATAAGCAACGCCGCATGAGATCACTAGATTAATCTTTGTGTGAAGCGTTGATTTGTTAATAGTCTCTAATTCTAGGTATGGAGAATCTGGCACATTTACGCAAAATGGAACGCTTGGAGTCTCTGGTACGAATGCGTATACGTTTGCCGCAACTGTGCTTAGCGCATTAGATAATGGCGTGCGAACTGTGTCTAGAATCGTAGATGCTGGCACTATTGCGCGATACTCTCTACGTCTACGTACGAACCTAAGAGACCAGACACCCTATTGAAAAGTGACCGCCCTAATCTGTATGGGCTGACGTTTGTAAAGTCCACGCCTTCCATCTGTCCGCCTGCTTGGTTGCGAGATGTAAAGACTTCGACCGATACCGCTAAAGTTGCTTGCTCTACTGCTGGGTTTCCAACGTAATTAGCCGCATTAGTAAGCGTTGCTGTTCCTGCTGGAATAATGTTCTTAAATAATACATCTGCATTTGTGATATTGCAGGAAAATGTAAACTCTGTTGGTTCTGCATTAACTGTACGTGTTCCGTTAAATGGGGAACCGCATCCAGCGATAACCACGCTGGAACCTTCTGTAAATTCGTGTGGCAATGTTGTATCAAATGTTGCAATGTTATCTGTGAGCGCTACTGACTGAATTGGTACGCTAAAAGTAGTAAGCATTGGCAAAATAACGATTTCAGCAGCATCTATGCAGTCATTTAAAACTGCATCGCTGTATAAGGAACTGGACACGCCAAGAACAGCGCGTAATTCTGATGCTGTAATAATTGTTGGCATGTCCAGTCCTTTCGTACTGCTGGGGGAGCGATCGGGAGCAACCGCCCCCCCATGATTAGGTTAAATTAGGAAATCTGAACGTTACGGAATGCTGTTGGGTAGCGATTAACTACACATACAAATCCGCTGATTCCGATTTCAAGTTGTCCGTTTGAAACGATGTTTGAACGAACCTGCAATGTTCCGCTTTCATGGAAACGCATTGCGTTTGATGGGTAAACAAGAGCGACCTTGTTGCCAGATGTTCCACCTACGTAGTTAGCATCAACTACAAGGTTAAGACCTGCAACTGTGCCATTTGTGCTGCCTTGTGTTACAAGACCTGCTGCATTTTGTGGCGCTGCTGCTGCAAATAGTGGACGCTGTGATCCATCAACTGCGCCAAGAATGTTAGCGAAGTCAATGCCATCAAATCCACCTGAAGGAGCAACAAGCAAGTTGCTTGGTGTTGAACGTGTTATGTTGTATGAATCTGCGATACCAAGAGCGATTGCCTTGTAAAGTGTTGTGCTGATTGAATCTGCTGATCCATCTGCTGCAATTTTTGCTGCGTATGCATCTGTCTTTTGTGCGTAAGATGCCGCCAACTCGCGGAGATACAAGTCCAAAAATGAAGGGTCGCTGCGGAGTACGAGTTCTTCATCGAGAACACCAGCACCGGCAAATTTGACTACATTATCTTCTTGAAATGTTACTGAAGTATCTTGTGATGCATATTCTGCACCTTCTGCTGTTAGACCTACAATAGCCTGAGCGCCTAATTTTGGAGTAAAGACCTTCATGCCTGATGCAGGAAGTGCAGCAGTTTCAATGCTTGAAATAAACGGACGTGATGCATCAATTACGCCAATGATATCGCGAAGATATGTTGGTGGAACCATGCCTGTGTTTTCTGCAACAGTTGCAACTGCAAGAGCAGCAACTAGATCGCGTGCATCTGAATCGCCGCGTGCAGCAAGAATCTGTGCCTTAGCATATTGTCCTGCTGTTACGTCTAGATTAACGCGTGGAGATGAATAAGCAACTGGTGCGTTAGCAGTTACAGTTGTTTCTGACTTGGCGGCTTCAACCACTTCGGTTGTTGCCTCTGAAATGGTTTCGGACACTAGGTCTTCTCCTTCTGGTTGGTTTTTGGTTTCATCCTGAACTATTGGTTCAGAAATTTCTGATGTTTCGTTCTGACTTGCGGCTACGCGTTCAACGCGAGAAGATTCAATGGCTGGGTCTGTTACTAAAGAGACCTCAATTACATTTGCTGAACTAATAACCATTACGCCGTCTTGGTTATCCCAAGCATTGACTTTAACACCGACTGAAAATCCGTCTCTTAGTCCTGTGCTTGCTTCTTCGATAGCATCATCCGCAGAAAATGTTTTAGCAAGTGAAAATACAGCCTGCACATCTGTGGCTGTGATTTCGTGGCTCTTTAGGAACCCAATCGGTCTTGTACGATCATGCTCTAGAAGAAGTTTGGTCTTCTTATTAAATGTTAATGAGTTAGGCGCGAAGATAGTCTCTCCTGCGCTTGTGTAACCTTTTTCGCCCCATGCAACAATGCGACCTGAAATTTCGCGCTTGCCTGCATCGGCTGCAAATACATTAGATGAGAAATTAATTTCCATTGTTGATTAGGTCTTCTTCCTCTTGAATCTGTTCTATCGACATCGCACCGATGCGATTGAGAATTTCGTAAACTTGCGCACGCTCTAATGCTGAACCACGCAAGAAATCATCTAAATCAAAACGTACAACTTGACCTGCTGGCACGAAGTCAGCAAAAGATAAACGCTGTTCAATAGCAGTAAGGATTGGACGTAATGAAAAGTCCAAAAGACCTTTACGCTCTGATAATGCGTTTGAATAGGTCATAGATGTTGTTTCAGCGCTAATAAAGTACGCAGGTATGCCTGCATGACGTGCAATTTCTAGCGCTACGTATTGGCGTGCTTCTGCTAACTGTAAAGATGCTGGATCGAAGCCAAGCACTTCTAAATTAACGTCTGCATTTAAGAATGCTGTGGAGTTATCTTGGCGAGACTTCGACCAACTATTAATAAGCGAGCGAATGCGCTCTGCTGTTAGGTTTGTGCCATTAGATTTTAATACTGTTGCTGGAACTGGATTTTTAGCATAATTAAGAGCAGCCTTTTCTAACCATACTGCCGCATTTACTGTGCGACCTGCTCTAGATCCGAATCCTTCTTCTAATCCTTGAAATGCAATTACGCTTCCAACGCCAGATAATGGAGCGCGCTTGCCTTTAATTGAGTATCCAATAATTTCGGTCATGTCCACGTTATATTCTGGCGAAACCCAATCGAATGGAATACGTGTCCAGTCTTGAATGCGACCATCTGCATAAAGTTCATTTACAACGCCGTAACCGATGCCGTAATACCAGATATCAAATGCCAAGAATGAATAAACTACTGAACCAGCGATTCTGCGATCTGGTTGATTAATGCAGCGATTTGCTTCTACATGTTGCCCAGTAGATTTTAAATAAACTTCTTTAGGTAATGTGCCAATCGTGGATGTAATGATTCCGCGAGCGCGTGCAACGCTTGGAACAGTAAGAGCCTGTGGCGCTGAAACGAATGTACCGCCGCCATCGTAGGCTGCTAATAGAGAACTAACTTCAAATGGCGCAAGAGAAGCAGCCACATCGACTTGTTGTCCGTTTTGTGGTGTTTTTGTTGTAAATAAATCAAATAGTCCCATTGGTGCAAATTATACACTATTGTCCGATTTATCCTACAACGATATCTACCTCTGTTTCTGGGCGTGTTGCGAAATGGCTAACCATTGCCATCGCAACTGTTGCGCAAATTGTGGCATTGCTTGCTTTTCTTCCTAAATACCAGCCGCCATCTTTAAATGGCAGTTTTACCGCGCTTAGGGCTTGGTTATTTAATTCTTGTTGGTTTGTATGGATCAATCTTCCAGAAGTAATGGCAGATAGCATTTCATCGCAGGCTTGCCCATATAAAGCGCCATCGATTGGATAAGTCTGAATGCCTGCTGGCGCAAGACGTGCCGCGACTGCTCCTGCTGTTTGTTTTGAATAGGCAACTGTTTCTGTCGAATACTTGCGAACCCAGTCTGCTATCTCATTAGCCATCTGTTTATCGTCTAGATTTACAGGATTGCTAAATGTTGCGAGAAGTACCACGATAAACTTCTCGCCTTGCTGCTGGGCTGCTATTAATGCTCCCTCTTGCCGATTCGGGCTTAAATCTATTGCCATCCAAGTAGTGGCTTCGCGATCTAACTTGGCTTTAGCATCTGCGCATGCTTCCCAGTTCGTAGGATTAATTGCAGGATTAACTACTGAAACCCATTGGCATAAAACTTCGGTTCGAATAATAGATTCATCATCATTTAAAACTGCTCTTAGATTATCTGGGTGAACTGTGTATCCAAGTGATGGATTTGCCTGTTTTGCACCTTCCCAGAATGCTGGAGAATCATCTACTGGAGTCTCTGGCGGAGCAGACCATTCAAACCAACCTATCTGGTCATTACTTCCAGCAATAGCCGCGACCGCTCTATCGCGTAATTTATTTAGCACGATGCTGTGCTGGTCTCCTGCATTGCTAAGAACAATAGTCATAGGATTCTTGGAACTCATTTGCGTATAACGCATTGAAGACCAAACATCCATAGATTGATACTCTCGCACTTCATCCATGAAAATCGTATCAACGGATGCAATACCGCGAGCCGCCGAGTTATTTGCACGAACTAGATAACGCTCGCCAGACTTTAGGCGAATCTCCTGAGATCCTTTAGATTCGAACTTCTTGCTAAACCTTGCCAAAAGTTCTGGCGTGTTCTGGATAATCTGGTCAATTTTGTAAAAGATTTCCGAAGACGTAGTTAATTTGTGAGCCGTAGCCACTTGCAACTTTTCGCCTAGTTCGTACATCTTGAAAAGAATAAGCAGCGACATGAACGTAGACTTACCTTGCTGGCGGCTTAAAACGATTCCAATCTCCGATGCAGCCCAGCGCCCATCTTCTTTATACTTTAAAACCTCATGGGCTAAGAATTCCTGCCAATGAAGCAACGGATAATCGATTCTTTTGCAGAATTCTATGAACTGAACGCCTTTAGACGGAAGATCCAGAGATTTAGTGCGTATTCTCGGCTCTGTGATGCCTTTAATTCCGTCTGTAAGGCTATCTGAGCCTGTTTCGTCTGATTTAAGCATAACTACTCGGATTCATCCTGATAGTGTCTGATTGAGTCGTTTTTGGGGGTAAAAAGAACAGGGAGAGTCTGGGGTGTTCTGGCTCGCTCAAAAAACCGACCCCCCTTCCGCAAATTACAAGTTTTGCAGAGACTTTGTAAATTTTCCATACTGTCTGCAAGATTACCATCGATTAATCTTCTTGGAACGATGTGATCTACATGGGTAGCGTGTTGCCCACATAATTGGCAGGTCTCTTGATCTCTTTGTAAGACTTCGGCTCTTATCCGTCTCCACTTAGATGTTGATCCATTACCTTTAAGACTACTCAATGCCAGTTCTTTTCTAGCCAATGCTTCCAAGCATTACATGGCTTGCCTTCATATCTGTGATTAATGTAATTCAATCCCCAAGTTACTTGCTCGTGTGGGCTTGCTGTCTTTAGGTACAGGCTTCTACCTTGTGGTATTCCATAATGAGATCCATTACGTGCTTTGTGATTCCATGCTGATTCTTTTCCATAAAGTCTTGCTAAACATCCCCATTCCTTACCTGAAGATATTTGTGATTTAGCAAATGCTTTTGCTGATTGTTTAGGATCTATTGTCGCAGGTACAGCACTAGCCATTGGCAAGAATAGAGATATCCCGATAACGATGGCTACCGCGCGAACTAACCGCCTAGCGGTTCGCGCTGAGCAGTTCGGCTGCTCTAGCCCTGTAAGTGTACCGAATCTGTCTACTAACAGCGTGGATTTATGGCGTGTCTCGGCGTGTCTATCCGCCTGTGCTGTAAAAACCTTTTGCTTTAAAGATTGTTGGTGTTGCTTGATAAACTTTACGCATACTGTTTTGGCATACTGGGCATTCAAGTTCATGGGGTTCATCGATCTTAAACTCCTTATCGAATCGGACATTAGCATCGCATCCATCGCATTCGAACTCATATATCGGCATTTTAACTCACCCCTTACAGATTCGGCAGGTCATTCCCTCGAACATCCAGTCACCGCATTTATTGCAGCGTATAGGGTCTAATTCTCTCACATTAGGCGGCATATTGGTATAACCAGCCTTAACTAATAGATTGACCAGATCCTCGAAACGGATGACTGCGGCATACTCTCGCGCGTCTTCACCTTGTCCGTTTAATCTCAGTACGGCGAATCCTAAGTCCCCACTTTTGGATGTGCGCGCTTTTATCTGAGCGAGAACCTGCTTAGGTTGAAATCCAGTCCGAGCCTTCACCTCAACGTCAAAGGGTACTGACTGAATATCTTTACCTTTTCCGCGACCGACCGAAGCGAATTCCCAGAACTGCCGCAGATAATCTGCGACCACTCGCTCGGTTGCGAAACCTCTATATTTTCTTGCTTGACTAGCCATTAGTATTTGTTACCGCATGGCATTTAATGCATTGTAGAAATACATCATCGCATCCTAATTTAATTGTAATTGCTATTGGCTCATTACATAGATCGCAATAGATCACTATTTGCTCTCTATCGCCTTCTGTGGTGATGATTTCAGCAGTTCCATCTTCGAAAAACATAAACATTTCTCCCATTAGCGAGCCTTTTGTTTTACCCACGCGCCGGATGGGCTGATTTCGTACCAAATTATGTCTTCACCTTTTGCGCATCGATCCATTTCTCCAGTTCCGGCTGCTGGACATTTAAAATGACCCCACGCCTTACCCTTTGAATTTCCTGTGCGCCATTCCATCGCTCCATGTCTGCAACGCGGAATGTCTTTATCTGTCTGTCCACCGATAATCTCTTTTACAAGATCAACCGCTTCAGAAGATGTTTTGGGTGCTTCAACCGTCTTAGTAGTCCATAAATCATCGCTTACATTCGGGATTGTGATTTTTTCTTCTAACTTCTTTTGAAATGATTTATTAGGATCTACCTTTTCCATATCGTCTCTTGTTGCAGTTTGTCCGCCTTTAAGGAGCGTGATTGCTCTGCCAAGACTTGAACTAGCAATATCCTCTGCGTAAAACCTACGCATGTTTGAGTTATAAAGATCCCTAGATCCATGAGCGATATTAGTAGTCGCAGGATGAGCATCATTAATATCTCGGTAAACTTCAGCCCTACAAGTGATAAACCCCTCTTTAGGGTCATGGTAAACGATTTCAATGTTTGTCCTTCCCATAGGATAATTTTCTATAAACCAGCGATTCAACATCGCCACCGTCTCATAATCTTCAAGATTAAACATTCTTATCTTCCTCTGTTAGTAATAAATAAATATGATCTAATGCATCCATTTTGCCGTTGTAATAAGCAACGTCATAAGCGCGTGTCGCAGCCACTTGGCATCTAAATACCACTAATCGATTGCGATCTGTAATCTGTAAAATCTCTTTTAACTTAGACATATTGTTCATCCTGTTCTGTTAAAAGTTCACAAGCCAACGCCAAATAGGCACACGAATCTATAAAACTATCCACATGATTCGGTGTTTCCTGAATTCGGCTTAATTTGACTTCTACCATCATTAGGCATGCTTGCCAGTCTGTTATGTTTGTGTCCAGAAGTTGGGTTAAACGTGCCGAAATGCGTTGGTGATTGACTCGCGGCGATCCGTAAATAGCCCCACGCTGCCCAATCACATCGGTAGCGCTCTGTAAAACTTCAGATGCCTTCATTTTTGCACCTGCTCATAGTATCTTCGAATCGCTACGCGACCCTGAGTCATTCCTCGATCGTATCCAATTTCAAAACCCAATCGAAACGATAAATACATCGCCAGACCAATTCCAGCAACGATAAGAATCGTTAATGAGTTAATTACCATTTTGCTCCCTTTCGTTAGTGTAAGGGGCGGCTAAAGTGACGAGCAATAAACCGCCCCCTACAAATCTAAGGGTAACTGTTGGGTTACTTAATAACACGTATTTAGAATGTGTTTTAGGTCACAATTAACGAGCCTTGCCGTACCGCTTTCCATGAACTAGGAACGTGCCATCCTTTTCGATATGGATCATGTCCACTTGGTATTGGCTGCCTATCTCGGTAACTATCTGAAACGCTTGCTGCCAGTTCATAGTCCCCTTTGTATAACCAGCCTGTTTCGGATCCATGATGTGTCCGCAGTCATATCCTCTGATAATGCGCCCTACCTTGCCCCCTGAAGCCTCTGTAAACGCTGATTGACCTGCTCTGTGAGTGTGACCAGCCAAAACGCTAAAACCATGCCTACGAGCCGCGCCAAGCGCCGTAAGACCTGCATTAGGGTTTATGCCCTGTTCATCCCCATGAATGGCTATTAGCCTGTTTAAACCGCTTCCTGCGACTGTATATGGGGTCTTGTGGTAAGTCGCTCCAATTTCATCGAATCGCATGAATTTTGGGTATTGCAATTCTGGCAATGCCAAGAATGCTGGAATCTTTTTCATAATGACGTTGTATAAACGATCCGTATGATTGGATCTTATTATATGCATTTCCTTAGCGTATTGAGAAAATGACCAGAGAAGTTCTACTGTGTAATCTCTGTCGCTTGCTAGGGTCTGTTCGTACCATCCAGCAGTTCCCTCTGTCCAACGCGAAATCATAGGTAAATCAATTTCATCACCCAAAACCACGATAGAGTCTGGACGGAATGTCTTTAGGAATGATTCGATATTTCGGCATACGTGCGTATCTTCATATGGTGATTGAAGATCTGGAATAATTACTGTGCGTTTCATCGTGTATCCTTTTGGGAAGCCAAGTAAATCGATCCGCCAGATGACGTATCGCATTGAATAGCGATGTTTATCGCTTTTTCTATTGCTTGCCTTGCTGACCATTCGTCTTCAACGCTCTGTGTCTTTAAAGCGCCAAGCGCATATGCTCCGCCTGAACCAGAGACGTATAACGGGTCTTTAGAACGCTCCCATGAGTAATCCTCAAATATCGGATAAATAACCCCATGAACTATTACAAGGAATTCGGAATCGTGGAGTGCAGACGAAGAATCTTGCTTCATGTCGTAACCAGCATCCAAAAATGCTTTACGCATAGACGGAATGAATGTCTTGGTCATAAATCGATCTAATTCGCCACGTGGCTTAGGCGGAGTCCAACCATGTTGCAGGATATTGCACCCACGAACCGAACCTGCTCCAGCAATTAAGAATGAACCATTTTTTACAATTTTAGGCGTTGCCATGTTAATGGGTCTGCCGTTTTCATCGGTTGAAAGACTGTCTGAGCCAATTACTGCCCAGCCGTCTCCCTGAACTGCTGCGAGCGTAGTCATTTACTCTCCCTTGTGTGGAATTATTATGACTTATCCATCAATAAATCGTAGATTTTATCTACGCGTGTCTCCAAACGATATACTTGATCT
>Ga0209500_10001886_pt1 | contig 15369 bp, 13 predicted proteins | sample S_140212_EF_Meta_FD_187323 | JGI IMG/M metagenome (GOLD analysis project Ga0209500, IMG submission 187323) | Freshwater microbial communities from Lake Simoncouche, Canada to study carbon cycling - S_140212_EF_MetaG (SPAdes) (version 2) | ecosystem: Environmental > Aquatic > Freshwater > Lake ... | reverse complement strand
GATTTAGATAAAGCTGCAGCAAATGCACCGGGTGCCGTCTTCGATAATGCTGGCCAAGATTGCTGTGCTCGCTCACGAATTCTTGTGCAGAAGTCCGTTTTTGATTCTTTCATGGAAAAGTTTGAAGTCGGAGTCAAAAAATTCCGAGTTGAAGATCCCAATCTTGCGACATGTGACATGGGACCACTTATTTCTAAGAAACAATTTGATGCTGTGCAGACTTTCCTTGATGAACCAGTTGCTTTTACAGGTAGCGCACCAAGTGGAAGTGGTTATTGGATGCCTCCAACAGTTCTTATGCCAAAGAATGCTCAAGCACGTTCATGGCGCGAAGAAGTGTTTGGGCCAGTAGTTTCTGTCCTTACATTCGAGGATGAGGCAGAAGCAATTGCAATGGCTAATGATTCTGAATATGGCTTGAGCGGTTCAATCTGGACTCGCGATATTGGTCGAGCACTTCGCGTTTCACGCGGTGTCGAAACGGGAAATCTTTCGATCAATAGCAATTCATCAGTGCGCTTCTGGACCCCATTTGGTGGATTCAAGCAATCTGGTCTTGGTCGCGAACTCGGCCCAGATGCACTCGATTCATTTACAGAAGTAAAGAACGTCTTTATCTCCAACGACTAAATACACAGAAAAGAAGAGGACATCATGGCAGAACGTCTCGAAGGTCGCGTCGCAGTTATTACTGGTGGCGGAAGCGGTATCGGATATGCAACAGCGCAACGTTTCGCACAAGAAGGTGCGAAAGTTGTTATCGTCGATACAAATCCTGAATCTGGCGAGAAAGTTGCCAAGGAGGTCGGCGGACTTTTCGTAAAAGCAGATGTTACAAATGCTGACGATGTAGCGCGTATGTACAAAACTGCATTTGATACATACGGCCGCATTGATATTGCATTCAATAATGCAGGTATCTCACCTCCCGATGATGATTCGATTCTGACTACAGGCATCGATGCATGGGAGCGCGTACAACGCGTGAACCTCACAAGTGTTTATCTTTGCTGTAAAGAAGTACTTCCATACATGCTCAAGGCTGGCAAAGGATCAATTATCAATACAGCATCCTTCGTTGCGACGATGGCATCAGCTACATCACAGATTTCTTACACTGCATCTAAAGGTGGAGTACTTGCTATGAGTCGCGAACTCGGAGTTCAGTTTGCTCGCCAGGGTGTTCGTGTGAATGCTCTATCTCCTGGACCAGTCAACACTCCCCTGTTGCAAGAACTCTTTGCAAAAGATAAAGAGCGTGCAGCTCGTCGCCTAGTTCATATTCCATTAGGACGCTTTGCAGAAGCTAGCGAACTTGCTGCAGCAGTTGCATTCTTAGCATCGGATGACTCTTCTTTTATTACAGCATCTAATTTCTTAGTAGATGGTGGAATTTCAGGAGCGTACGTAACTCCGCTGGACTAAAACTTACTTGCGTTGAATCGGCGCAGTTGCGACATGGTCAAGGAATTGATTGACCAAAGCGTGACTGCGCGGATTCGCAGTTGCATCAGCTAATTTTGTCTGTGCGCGTAGGTCAGCGATAACTACACCCTCTGCTTCTAATTCATCGGGTCCGCCTTCCATGGCTAGCCATTGATCTAGGACTTCTGAATCAACGTCAGGGTGAAATTGTGTTCCGAGTGTTCGCCCAAATGTAAATGCTTGGGGACATAGATCTGTGCGAGCTATCTCTTTGCCGCCAGGAGGAACTGTGAATCGATCCCAGTGATATTGAAACCATGGACCAGTTGGAATGAAACTCTCATCGTCACTTTGAATTGAATGCCAACCAAGTTCTGGGTATGGACCACGCGCAACAGTGCCACCAAGAGCGCGTGCCATCAATTGGCCGCCAAAACATATTCCAAGGATAGGAATACCAGCATTATGTGCCTCTAACAATTTATTCATTTCAGGCAATAACCAGTTACCAATTCGTTCATCTTCGAAAGCGCCCCATGGCGCACCAAGTGCGACGATTGCATCGAACTCTAGAAAGTTTGGCCAATCCACGGTGACATTTGGATTTTTGTAATCTTCTTTGTGAACAACGATGCACTGTTGGATTTCATATCCGCGGTTTCTGAATTGAACTGCGACTGGCCCGCCATCGCTTACGTAATCTTGCAAGATAAAGAGAGCGCGCTTAGTCATAGGCGAAATAGTATCTTTCGCGTTTTTATTTAGCAATTCTAATTGGCTGCTGTCCTCGGGCAATTAATCTTTCAAAGTGATGCTCGCGCTTTTCATTAAATCTATTTGACTCATCCGTTGCACCGGCTAACCATGTTGCAAGTTCATCACGAGCAGCTTGACCATCTCCAGAGAAATCCTCGCGATCAAAGATATTCCACGCACGAAGAACTGGTGCTACAACATCATCGAGGTGCTGTTGCATGTCATAAATTCCAGCAAGTGCAATTTGCACAGCTTTGCGACCAAAGCCAGGCATTCCGGCTCCAGGCATATCAAAATTTGTTACAACATCTGTGATTGCGCGCATTGCCTCATTTGGAGCAAGATCAATTGCTTTGCCGAGGAGATTGCGGTAAAAAATCATGTGCAGATTTTCATCTAAAGCGATGCGTTGCAACATGTTTTCACATATTGGGTCATCTGAAATCTTGCCTGTATTGCGGTGTGAAATGCGCGTTGCTAGCTCCTGGAAAGATACGTATGCGACAGTGTGCAACATGTCATTGTCATACGGAGTTTGATATCCCTGTGACATATGAGCCATACGTAAATCTTCTAATTCATAAGGATCTACACCGCGCGTTGCCATGAGGTAATCGCGCATAACAATGCCGTGACGATTTTCTTCAGCAGTCCAACGTTCAATCCAATTTCCCCATGCGCCATCACGGCCCATCGAGATTGCAATCTCAGTGTGATAGCTAGGTAAATTATCTTCAGTCAATAAATTTAGAACTAAAGAATCTTGGGCAACACTCGATAGTCGTGAATCTTTTGCTTCCCATGCATCTCCATTGAGAGGACCAGCAAAGTTTCGTCCTTCAGACCATGGGACATAGTCGTGTGGGTACCAGTCTTTTTGAATTTCAAGGTGGCGGGCTAATTCAACTGCAACGGCAGGTTCAAGATCTCTAATCAGACGAGTTTGAAGCTCTGGGTCAATTGAGGCCATTACACAACGCTACGGCAGAAGTACTGTTACCCGCGAGTTATAAATTCTTTTTCGCACGCAATTCTGCTTGTGTTGCTCGCCACTTTGCTATCTGCGCATGATTTCCACTCAGCAAAATCTCGGGCACTGAGATATCTCTCCATGATTGCGGCTTAGTGAAGTTTGGATATTCAAGATATCCCTCGCTCGTATGTGACTCTTCAACTAATGATTCGGGATTACCAAGAACACCAGGTAATAGTCGAGTAATTGCTTCAATCATCACCATCGATGCAACTTCCCCGCCACCTAATACATAATCCCCGATTGAAACTTCTAGGACGTTGATTCCACGAGCACTGTATTGCTCAGATGAATAATGTTGGCGCACGCGATCATCAATACCTTCATAGCGACCACAAGCAAAAATCAATTGTTTTGCATTGGTTAGTTCATGCGCCATCTCTTGAGTGAATCGCTTACCTGCAGGGGTGAGAACAATGAGGGTTGCGCCGTCGTGAATTACTGAATCAATTGCAAGGCCCCACACCTCTGGCAACATCACCATTCCAGCACCACCACCATAGGGAGTGTCATCGACTGTGTGATGGTTATCCGTTGTAAATGAGCGCAAATCATGAATATTTATTTCTAATATTCCTTGTCCTTGAGCTTTGCCAAGCAATGAAAGCTGCATCGGTGCAAAGTAATCAGGAAATATTGTTACTGCATCAATTCTCATATGACTTCACCTGTGAGATCTGGTGGAATTACAGTCATTTTCTTTGCCTTGATATCTACAACTGGCACTAATTGATGCACAAATGGAATAAGTGTTTCGCCATGAGCGGTAGTGATTGCCAATAAATCTTGGCCAGGAAGATTGACGACATCGCTGACTTCACCGAATTTCTCGCCGCTTTCCAAATATGCGATACATCCGATGAGTTGGAGTACGTGATAATCATCTTCGTCATCACTTGCTGCATCGATATCTACATCTGAATAGAGCAGAGTATCTTTGAATTTTTCGATGCCATTGCGATCGGTAATGCCCTCAAAACCAAGGAGCAGAATTCCATTGTGAACTCTGCCCGAAATGATTTTTAATTCGCCATGGTTATCGGTATGAACGCGCGCGCCAATAGCAAAACGAGTTTCTGGGTCATCGGTTCGAACTTCAATCGTTGCTTCACCAAGAATTCCGTGAGCGCGACCAATTCGCCCCACGAGTAAGCGCATCGTTGTAGTTAGCGACCTTCGTCGGTCTCAATGAGATCGACGCGGATCGTGCGACCTGCGAGCGCACTAACAACAGTACGAAGAGCTTTTGCAGTGCGACCATTGCGACCAATGACCTTGCCGATATCTTCAGGGTTAACTCGAACTTCTAGAGTTGTACCGCGACGATGTGTCTTCTCTTTCACAACGACATCCTCAGGATTATCGACGATTCCCTTTACTAAATGCTCGAGGGCTTCATCCATCATTGTTACTCAGCACTCGCTTCTGCAACGGGTGCATCAGCAGCAGGCGTCTCTTCAACAACTGGTGCTTCTTCAGCAACTACTGTTTCAACAACTGGTGTCTCATCAGCAACAACTGCTGCTGGTACTTCTTCTTCTACAACTGGATTTGCTTTAGCAGCTAACTTCTCTTGTGCTTTCTTCTTTAGAGTTGTTGCGCCTTCTTTTGGTTCATCCATTGCTTGCTTGACTGCTGCTTCGTATGCAACATTCTTGCCAACGCGTGGAGCAGCAACGCGGAGTGTGCCTTCTGTTCCAGGCAATCCCTTGTGCTTCTGCCAATCTCCTGTGATCTTCAACAACGCCTCTACAGCCTCTGTTGGAAGTGCACCTGTGCCGAGCCAGTAAAGAGCGCGCTCAGAGTTAATCTCGATAAGTGATGGCTCTTGCCCTGGAACATAGCGACCGATCTCTTCAATCGAAAGACCGTTACGTGCCTTGCGCGAATCTGTTACGACAACGCGAAAAAATGGTGTGCGGATTTTTCCCATACGCATAAGACGAATTTTTGTAGCCAAGAAAGTTGTACTCCTATAAGTGTGTGTCCTATCTAGAGATCGCAGCGGGGTGCGCAATCAAAAGATCAGACGTCGGATTTCTAATGTTGTCGGGGGTAGAGGGCCCCATCAACAGGTTCCGTATTCTGCCATTCCCGCCCACAATTGCGAAATTGAGCCCTACTGACCCTCTTCTAAGGCTCGTTTAGCTGGATTGCCTGACTTGGACCTCTTCTTCTGCGGCACATTCTTTGGTGCAGCCTTTGGCATCGCAGGCATTCCCATTCCACCAAGACCTTGTGGCATCCCACCGTTTCGAACTTGTTTCATCATTTTTTGTGCCGTACTAAAGCGTTCCACTAATGAATTCACATCAGAGACTTTGCGACCACTACCTAATGCAATACGAGCACGACGTGCGCCATTGAGAACTTTGGGATCGCGGCGCTCAATAGGTGTCATTGATTGAACAATTGACTTAGTGCGAACAAGTTCTGATTCATCAAAGTTGTCTATTTGTTTTTTCATAGCACCGGCACCAGGAAGCATTGAAAGCATCTTCGACATCGAGCCCATCTTTGACATTGCTTCTAACTGTTCGAGGAAATCTTCAAGCGTGAAATCTTCACCGCTTTCAAACTTCTTCTCTAATCTTTCTGCGCTATCTGTATTGAAGGCCTTCTTTGCTTGTTCGGCCAGCGTTGCAACATCGCCCATTCCGAGTATTCGTGAAGCCATACGATCTGGATAAAAAATATCGAAATCAGCAAGTTTCTCGCCAGTGGATGCAAACATGATAGGACGCTTTGTAAGCGATGCAATTGAGAGTGCTGCGCCACCTCGAGCATCACCATCGAGTTTTGTTAGCACTACGCCATCGAATCCGACACCATCGAGAAATGCTTGCGATGTTCGCACTGCATCTTGACCAATCATTGCATCGACGACAAATAAGATTTCATCAGGTTGCACCGCATTGCGAATATCTCGCGCCTGCTTCATTAGTTCTTCATCAATGCCTAAACGACCTGCAGTATCAACGATGACCATGTTGTATTGCTTTGATTTTGCAAAAGCGATTCCATCTCGAGCAACTTTGACTGGATCACCAACACCGCTGCCAACTTCTGGGGCAAATACTGGAACGCCAATACTTTCTCCAACAACTTGTAATTGAGTCACAGCATTTGGGCGTGCTAGATCGGAGGCTATAAGCAGAGGTGTGTTTCCTTGTTCGGCATAAAACTTTGCAAGCTTTCCGGCAAGAGTTGTCTTACCAGCACCTTGCAGGCCTGCCAACATAATTACGGTTGGAGGATTCTTAGCAAAGCGAACTCTGCGCGCTTCGCCTCCTAAAATTTCAATGAGTTCTTTATTGACGATTTCAAATATTGCATTTGCTTGATTTGTGCCAGATTGCAATTGCGGCAGGGCTGCAAGGGATTTTTCTTGAATCAAAGTTACAAAGTTCTCGACCACGCTTTGTGCAACATCTGCCTCAAGCAGCGCCAATCGAATATCAGCACACGTGCTTTCGATATCGCTAGCAGATAGTTTGCCCCGCCCGCGAAGAGATGAAAATGCTCCGCTGATTCGGGTGGTTAGTGATTCAAACATAGATGCAGAGCCTACTTGAGCATTTCCGCCAGACGTTCACAAACTTCACGTGCGCGGTCATCACTGAGCGCTCCCCCACTAATTTCTGTGACGTACAAGGTATCAATAGCTTCAGCTCCAAGCGTTGTAACAATCGCTGAGCGAATATCTACCTGGGATTGCGTCACCGCTGCACCGATTCTAAAGAGCAGTGCAGGGCGATCGTGACTTCGAACTTCAAAGACAGTCGCATCCGTTGCAGCATCTCTAATTGATTCAACTATTGGCGCAGGTACAGGAATAGTTGGAAGTTGGGCATATGCAAGTGCTCGATCATTGATTCGTTCTTCAATTCCTTTTGAATCTTTGAGTCCCGCTTCAATTTCGCGATGTAGTTTCTCTGCAGTAATTGCCGGAGCATGTGGGTCAGGTGTAACAATCCACTTCATAACAGCTGATGGGCCGTGAGATTTAGTACGAGCAGAGCGAACATCGAGTCGAGCAAGATTGAGTACGCCGGCAACGATAGAGAGGAGTCCTGGTTTATCAGGCGAAATGATTTCAATTGAGTAATCATTATCGCGTTCTTCTAAGGTTACGCGCAGTACTCCTGCCTGGGCAATCTTTCGTTGCTCATCACTTATATCTGGTTGCAGCGCAATTGTGCTTCCACTCATTGCTTTGCGAACACGGCTCACTAATTCAGAGACAAGACTTGCTTTCCATTCACTCCAAGCAGCTCGCCCTGTTGCTTCGCCATCGGCAATACTGAGTGCGTGTAAGAGTTCAAGTGTTTCCAAATCAGGAATCACAGCAAGAATTGATGCAATTGTTGCAGGATCATCTAAGTCACGACGTGTAGCTGTTGCAGATAGTAAGAGGTGGTGAAGTACCAAGATTTTCAATGTCTCAATATCTTCTTGTGGGAAGCCAAAACGCTTTGCTAATGGTTCGATGAGTCGTGCACCGCGCTCTGAATGATCTTCCTGAGTTCCTTTTCCAATGTCATGAAAGAGAGCGCCAACGAGTAATAAATCTGGGCGGTGCACATTGCGAGTAAGGGCTGCAGCTCGCACTGCTGTTTCAACCATATGTCTATCAACAGTATGTCTATGTAAGACATTGCGCTGAGGTAGCGAGCGAACGCTATTCCATTCAGGAATCCACGAGAAAATTATCTCTTCTTGATCTAGCGCCTCAAAAACATCAACCATGGCACTTCCTGCGCCAATGAGTGCAACTAAATTCTCACGCGCTTCACGTGGCCACGGATTCGATAACTGTGCGCCGCCATCTTTGAGGATTGCAGAGAGTCGCTCACAAGAATCAAGTGATAACGGCAATCCAAGTTGTGCTGCTTTTGCAGCAGCTCGAAGTCCAATGACTGGATCTGAATTCAAATCTTCTAACTCATCGATTACAACTTCTTGATGCGCAACGCTAATTCCGCCACCGAGAGATGTGGTGCGCGACTTGCGAAGAATTCTGCCAAGTCCGTCCTTACCTTTGGAATCTAACCTGTGCCATGTTGAATTGAGCAAATAGTCAACGGATCGGGCTGCACGAGCAACATCGCTCATCAATAAATCTGCATCCCCGTATTCCAGATGTTTAGCGACTAAATCTTGCTCTTGAAAAAGAAGACGGTCACGATTCTTTTTTGTTACTTCATGGAGCGATTCTCGAACACTTGCAAGTATGGATTCGGCCCAACTGATGCGCTCAAGTGCGATATCTATAGCACCACTCATCTTGATTGCACGAAGAGCATTGATATCGCGTAATCCACCGCGAGCTTCTTTCAAATCTGGCTCTAATAAATACGCTAACTCCCCTGCTCTCTCATGTCGTTCTTCAAGAGATAATCGAAGTTGTGGAAGTCGCTTACGTGATTCCTTTCTCCATGAATCGATAGAGTCATGTTGTACTGCAGCCACAAGATCGGCGTCTCCAGATACCAAGCGAATATCTAGAAGTCCTAACGCAACTTTCAAATCATCATGTGCCGCATCTCGCGTTTGAGTTCTAGTGCGAACTGAATGATCAACGCTTTTTGTATCCCACATTGGATAGAGCAATTTATTGACGAATTCGCTCAATTCGTTCTCGCTAAAAGAATCGTTATGCAAAATCAGAATATCTAAATCAGATCCCGGTGAGAGTTCCGCTCTTCCATAACCTCCAACGGCAGCAAGTGCTATTCCGCCTTGTCCAGCTTTAGGTGGAAGAACTGTAAGTGCTTCCTTAAAAAGTGAAGCGAGGTACCGATCGCTCTCGTTCGATCGGTACCTACGCTCACGTGTTCCCATGGTGCAACTTTAGGGGCGAACCCTAAATCGCATCCACTCCGCGTTCACCAGTACGAACGCGAACAATTTGATCAACTGGAGTTGTCCATACTTTTCCATCTCCAATTGATCCTGTTGATGCAGCTTTGACGATGACATCTACTACAGAAGATGCATCACTATCATCGACTAACACCTCCAGTCTTACTTTGGGTACAAGATCAACCGTGTATTCAGCACCACGGTAAACCTCTGTATGGCCTCTTTGTCGCCCGAACCCACTTGCCTCTGAAACAGTCATGCCATTTACGCCATGTGCTTGCAGAGCACTTTTCACATCATCGAGTTTGAATGGTTTGAGAATTGCAGTAATGAGTTTCATTAGAAAGCACCTCCGCGTGATGAGCTAGACATTTCATATGCAGTCTCGGCATGTTCGCCTAGATCGATACCTTCGATTTCAACATCACGTGCGACGCGGAAACCAATGGTCTTCTCGATAATGAAACCGAGAATGAGTGTGACTATGAATGAGTAAGCAGCAACTAGGCCAACACCGAGTGCTTGCTTTACAAGAAGCGCACTACCGCCTCCATAGAGAAGTCCGTCGAGTCCGATGCTATTTACAACATGTGTACCAAAGATTCCGATTGACAGGGATCCCCAGATTCCGCCCACTAAGTGAACGCCGACAACATCAAGGGAATCATCGAAGCCAAATTTGTATTTCAGACTTACCGCTAGTGAACAAAGAATTCCTGCGATGAATCCGATGACAACGGCTGCCCATGGAGCAACGAATGCACATGCAGGTGTAATTGCTACAAGGCCTGCAACCGCGCCAGATGCTGCGCCAAGTGATGTTGGATGGCCGTTGCGAATCTTTTCAACAAGAATCCAACCGATGAGTGCACCAGCTGTTGCAACTTGAGTATTCATAAATGCAAGTCCAGCAATTCCATTTGCTGCAAGTGATGAACCAGCATTGAATCCGAACCATCCAAACCAGAGAAGGCCTGAACCTAGAAGTACTAGTGGAAGTGAGTGAGGACGCATTGCCTCTTTGCGCCAACCAGTGCGCTTTCCGAGAATGATTGCAAGTGCTAAACCGGCTGCTCCTGCATTGATGTGAACTGCAGTACCACCTGCAAAGTCTTCAAGACCTTTACCCGCAAGGAAGCCTGTTCCTGTAACAGTGTCGCCAACTTTGTTACCAAATGCGAATACCCAGTGTGCAACTGGGAAATAGACAATTGTTGACCAGATTGCAACGAATACTGCCCATGATGTGAACTTCGTACGATCTGCAATAGCACCCGAGATAAGTGCCGGAGTAATGATTGCAAACATCAATTGGAACGCAGCAAAAACTAATAATGGAATTGGATAAATTCCACCATTATTTGTAAATTCATTTACTTGCCCACCAAGGCCAGAGAATGAAAGTCCTCCATACCAAGGCGAATCTGCTTTGTGGCCAAAAGCTAATTCGAAACCATAAATAACCCACAAGATACTTACGATTCCAATAGTAATCATCGACATCATCATCATATTTAGAACACTCTTTGTTCGAACCATTCCACCGTAAAAGAAAGCCAGACCAGGTGTCATAAGAAGAACGAGAGCAGTACTTGCCAACATCCAAGCGGTATCGCCGGAATTGAGAACAATCTCTTCCATTTATTTTCCTAACATAAAGGTGCGCTAGATATGCGCGAGAGTCTCGCCTTTGAGATGGCCCAAAGATGCACCAGTTGAGTTACAGAAAATGGCGTGTTGTGTTACATCTGTGTTAAACCGCGTAGGTAGCTTTCTCGATCGAATGGGGCAAAATCGCCCTCAGACTCCCCTGTGCCCACCCATTTGATGGGTGTGCCAAGCTCAGCCTCGATAGCTAAGGCGACTCCGCCGCGAGCACTGCCGTCGAGCTTGGTAAGAATAATTCCAGTTACGCCAATGCTTTCGGTAAATATGCGTGCTTGAGATATCCCGTTATGACCAGTCGTTGCATCAATTACTAAGAGCACTTCATTTATCGGTAATACTTTTTCGACAACTCTTTTTACTTTTCCTAATTCTGCCATCAAGTCGTTTTTATTGTGCAACCTGCCAGCAGTATCAATTATCAAGAAATCAACGGACTGAGTGATTGCAACTTGAGCGCTATCAAATGCCACCGATGCAGGATCGCCATTATCTTTTCCAGAAATTACTTCAATACCGAGGCGATCTCCCCATGTTCGAATTTGATCAACTGCTGCGGCGCGAAATGTGTCAGCTGCAGCAAGGATGACCTTGCTGCTTTGACCTTGTAAGTGAGCGGCAAGTTTTGCAACCGATGTTGTCTTTCCGGTTCCATTGACACCAACTACAAGAATTGTTGTCGGCCCACTTTGCGCACGGCTAATTTCCCGTGATTTCGTAGATAGATGCGCAAGAAGAATCTGATGTAAGCCCTCTTCAGGGTTATCACTTTTGCTCTTTTTTGCTTCATCAATGAGTTGGCGAGAAAGAGTAGGCCCAATATCTGATGCTAAAAGTTCGCTATAGAGCTCTTCCCAATCGCTGATGGAGAGAGATGTAGCGCCCTTTATCTTGCTAAGGAATTTAGTAAAGATTCCCATAGAATTTAGCTTGCGTCAGATTCACGCAGACGTTGCGAAATAACTTCAGTAACGCCATCACCGCGCATCGTGACACCGTAGAGCGCATCAGCTATTTCCATTGTGCGCTTTTGGTGAGTAATGATGATTAATTGAGAACTCGCACGGAGTTCTTCCAAAATCACAAGTAAGCGACCAAGGTTTACATCATCGAGTGCTGCTTCAACTTCATCGAGAACGTAGAACGGACTTGGACGGGCTTTGAAGATTGCGACAAGCATTGCTACAGCTGTGAGAGATTTTTCTCCACCTGAAAGAAGTGAAAGGCGCTTGATTCTCTTTCCTGGAGGACGCGCTTCAACATCAACACCAGAGCTCAATGGATTATCTGGATCAGTCAAAATCAAGCGACCATCTCCGCCAGGGAAGAGGCGAGCGAATATATCTTCAAAGTGCTTTGCAGTTTCTGTGTAAGCCTCCATGAAGATTTGTTGAACGCGGTCGTCAACTTCTTTGATTATGTCGAGCAAATCTTTCTTTGTGTTCTTTAAATCTTCTAATTGTTCTGCAAGGAATTTCAATCTCTCTTCAAGGGCTGTGAACTCTTCTAGGGCTAGAGGGTTTACTTTGCCAAGGAGTGCAAGTGAGCGCTCTGTTGCAGCAAGACGCTTTTCTTGTTGGTCACGGCGATATGGAACCATCTCAGTTGCAACAATCTCGCCTGTTTCAGTTTCAAAGAATGTAGGAACATCTTTATCTGGGCCGTACTCATTGACGAGTGAGGTCAGATCGATTCCGAACTCTTCAACTGTCTTTGCCTCAAGTGTTTCAATACGGAGTCGCTGTTCTGCTCGTGCAATCTCGTCGCGGTGAACACTAGAAGTAAGTTGATCAAGTTCAGCTGTTAGTTCGCGACCTCGTGTTCGAATCGTAAGAGTTTCACCTTCGCGTGATGCACGTGATTCTTCAAGTCGTGCACGCTCTGTTGCAGCTTTGGCAATCGAGCGCTCAATATGAATGAGTGCTTCATATGCTGCCTCTGCAATCGCTTGAGAAATAACTGCACCACGTGCACGAGCACCACGACGAGAGACTGCGCGCTCTGATGCTTCACGTTCTGCTTTTGCAGATGCTTCAAGGGCCGCAGCGCGCGCTCCAACGGAATCCACACGCTCTTCAATTGTGCGCACTGCAAGACGTGCCTCAACTTCGACTGTTCGAGCTTGTGAAACCTTGTTACGTAAATCTTCAGTATGTGAGTGATCCGGTTCGCTTACCTCACCGCGTTGCTCCAATTGCTTTTGAGCAATCGCTAAATCTTCTTCATCGCGCGATTTCGCAGCGGATGCCTCTGTAATAGATGCTTGCAATCTTTCAACTTCTGCCATAGCAGATTTCATATGCTGGCCAGAAACTGCAAGTTGCTCAGTAAGAGCTGCAATACGTGCATCTGATTCGTTGAGCTTAGATAGCGCAATATCGAATGCACTCTGCTTGTCGCCAACTTCTGTCGTAATTGTTGAGATTTCAAATCGAAGTCGATCGCAATTATGAACAAGTGTTTCCAATTTCTTCTGAAGATCTTCAATCAAAGCTTTGATTTCAATGAGTGAAGCTGAAGATTTTGATCCACCGCGTGCGCGAGAGGCGGAGAGAATGTCTCCATCTTTAGTTACGACAGTGAGTGTGGGATGTGAGCGCAAAATATCTGCCGCATCGTTTGCACTCTCTGCAACGACGATATGACTAAGAAGTGATGCTAAAAGATCACCGATACGACCAGAGCGAATATGCGCACTTACTGGAGTCAGTGAAGATGGAATCGAAATATTAGATGGAGCATGCCCAGGTTGATAGACCAGAACATCTGCTTGACCTAGATTTTCACTACGCAAAGTGCGAAGGGCTGTTACAGCAGCGCTGAGATCTTGTACAACTACTGCATCTGCATATTGACCGAGGGCAGCGGCTGCGGCACTCTCCCATCCAGAATCAATTTCAATAAGGGATGCGATGCTTCCAACAATTTGTACTCCGCGAGCATCGCGAATCAGCGCTGATGCACCATCGCGGTTTGAGGTTGTGAGTTGAAGTGCTTCTAACTTTGACTCAACAGAATTACGTTCACGGTCTGCGCCACGCTCTGCCTCAACAAGGTCGGCAAGCTTCTTCTTTGAGAATTCAAGTGCATTTTTTGCACCTTCAAATTGTGAATCTAATCCAATTTCACCTGAATCAGCGCTTGCTATTTCTAGCTCAAATGTTGAATATTCGCGACGTGCACTTTCAACTCGCTCTTGTGCATCATCGCGAGCCTTTGTAAGTCGTGAGATTTCTTCAGCAATTGCCTCAAGACGTGCCGCCAATGATTTGATATGGCCTTCTTGGCGCGCAGTTCCTTCACGAGCATCGGCGATAGCGCGCATTGCAGCAGCAATTGTATCTTCATCAATTTTTAGAGCAGCTTCAGCAGTTGCAAGATCCTGTGTTGCTTTCGCTAAACCGGCTTGTGAATCAAGGACACTTTGTCGCAATGTATTTTCTTCATTGCGCAAAGCCTTTGCTTCAAGATCCATCGCTTCAGGGTCGCGTCCTGCACTACGTGCTTCCTCTGCCTCTTCGGCCAAGAAACGTGAACGCTCTTGAGCCAAGCTCTGAGTTCCACGGAATTTTTCACGCAGTGAGTTCAAGTTATAAAAATTCTCTTGTGCTGCAACTAAAAGTGGTCCTTCATGCGCGCTCTGAGCATCGAGCGCTTCTTCGCGTGCGCGTACGGTTTCAAGTTCGCCATCAACAAGGGCACGTCGCTCACGCAGCGCAGTCTCATCAGCAACTTCGGCATCGAGTGTTCTAGATAATGAAATGTAATCGTCAGCGAGCAAACGAAGTTTTGCATCGCGTAAGTCCGCTTGAATAGTTGCAGCTTTCTTTGCAACTTCTGCCTGCTTACCAAGAGGGCGAAGTTGGCGACGAAGTTCAACAGTGAGATCTTGTACACGCGCTAAATTTGTCTGCATAGAATCGAGCTTGCGAAGTGCTTTCTCTTTGCGCTTACGGTGCTTGAGAACTCCTGCTGCCTCTTCAATAAATCCACGTCGCTCTTCAGGTGTGGCCATCAAAATTGCATCGAGTTGACCTTGGCCAACGATGACGTGCATTTCGCGACCGATACCTGAATCGCTAAGTAGTTCTTGAATATCTAGAAGTCGGGATGCTTCACCATTGATTTGATATTCACTTTGCCCATTGCGGAAAAGAATTCGTGAAATCGTTACTTCGGTGTAATCAATTGGAAGCGATCCATCAGTGTTATCAATTGTTACTGATACTTCTGCGCGACCCAGTGGTGCGCGACCTGAAGTTCCTGCGAAAATTACATCTTCCATCTTTCCGCCGCGAAGAGACTTTGCGCCTTGCTCACCCATTACCCATGTGAGCGCGTCTACAACGTTGCTCTTACCGGAACCGTTAGGACCGACGACGCAAGTAATACCTGGTTCGAGGCGCAAGGTTGTGGCAGAGGCAAAGGACTTAAAGCCCTTGAGCGTCATACTCTTCAAATACACGCGGTAAACCTATCGCTTTACGCGTGCACTTTTGTTCTTCAACGCGAGCGCCTTAACCCTCGAGTTCTACTTCACTCTCTGCTTTCAAACGTTCGTATGCAGTGCGCGCGGCAACTTGTTCTGCTTCACGCTTACTTTTTCCGCCGCCTTCGCTAAATGC